>Ga0164241_10001428_pt1 | contig 29538 bp, 23 predicted proteins | sample OricomyardsoilBY_FD_108780 | JGI IMG/M metagenome (GOLD analysis project Ga0164241, IMG submission 108780) | Backyard soil microbial communities from Emeryville, California, USA - Original compost - Back yard soil (BY) | ecosystem: Environmental > Terrestrial > Soil > Unclassified | place: USA... | reverse complement strand
GCGCCGTCGAACTCGTCGTTCCACGAAAGCTTCCAGCCGTCAGGCGCCGTCACGCCTGTGCCGGTGTCCGCCCCCGCGATCGCCTGGGTGCCGCCGTCGCCGCTCACGCCAAGGCGACCGCCGTCACCGGCAAAATTTCTCGCTCCACCTGTCATCGCTCCGGCACTGCCGCCTTGACCCGCACTGGTTCCGGCGGCGTTGCTGCCGCCCCCGTCGCCGGGCGTTCCGCTCTTTCCGGCGGCGCCGCTGCTCGCCCCCGAGCTCGTCACGCCCGCGCCGCCCACCTGGGGACCGCTGGTGTTGCTCGTCCCCTCTCCACATGCGGCACCGAAGCCGACGACCGCAATCACTGCCGTCACGCCGCGCCCCGATCGGAGGCGCTGCAAGCTCGGTACCATGACTTCGAGGTGCCGCGAGGCGCCCCTGCTGTCAACACGCAACGTGACCCATCAGCGAAGGCGAGGTGATTTCGAGACGGGCGGGAATCATGCTGGACGCAGCAAGGAGGTTGCGGTTGGCAATTAGTCGAAAGATCCAGGATGAGCGAGAGGCAGCCCGGCATCGCCAGGCGCTCGAGGACCCGCCGTCCGCCAAGTTCGGCTTTGGCGTGCGGGCAGGGCTGGGCTGGGCTGGGCAGCGAGCTTGAGGGTCTTGGTCTCCAGGCACTTCGCCATCGTCGTCGGATGCAGCCGCAGCCGCAGCGTCGAGAAAGCCGCGGGCCTGTGCGCCGACCGTGTCGACCATGCGCAGAGTCGCGCAGCGGCTCGGCGTCCACTCGTGAAACGCGGCAAACAGGCGCCGGGCATCGCCGAAGGTCAGCATCCCAAGCTGAAGCCACCGCATAGGTCCAGCTCACGATCTACGGGCAGATCGACTCGACCGCCTCCGCCAAGGATCGCCCGACGGCGCGAGGAAAAGGGGACTTTCCCGAAGCGACGGACCGTAGCCTCTGCTCGCTCGATACTGCTCGTCACGGGGTTCTTTTCCGGGTTGGTGTTCGTGTCTTGCAACCGCATATCTGCCGGAACTCAGCCGCGTCTTTCGACACGCCTCGCGCTAACCGATCGGAATCACCCTATTTTCTCTCAGCAGTTTGGGAACTGCACCGCGTCGCAGAAGCTCACCGTGCGTCGGTCTACGCCCGTTGGTCGCCTTGCTCGACTTAACTTTTCGTTGGACCCCTTACGACGGTGGGCTAGAGCTGAGCAATGATCTCCGAAGGGGCAGTGCGTCAATTTCATTGTGCGTTAGTCCCATCGATGTTTGCGTACCTGTTCCTCTCGGGGTGCTCTGAGGCGAGTACCGAGCAGGCACAGTTGGCAAATCTTCCCACGCTGAAGGCGCAGTCCGAACTAGTGCGCGGATTGACGCCGGCCACTCCGCGGAAGCGTTTTCTCCGAACACTTGGCCCGGCGAAAACGTCGGAAGAGGCAGGCGTCTTCGAGCCTCCTCGCCCTCCGAATGCATCTGTTTCTCGCTGCGTGGAAGATCGAGGCTGAAAAGATCGAGCGTAGCAAGACCATCGAGCCGTGGCCAGACTCTCCTAGCGAGGGAAGCGAAAGAGTGATCTACGTAGATGGCGCGAACGAATGGGAATTGGAATACGACAAGGCGGACCTCGCCATGCTTGGTGATGCGGCCCGCGAACGAGGCATCAATAATGCAAGCGATGGTGGTTCACACGGCGGAGCGTCCCTACCTTTGGTGCAGCCGCAAGGCTGGTCGGGCGGAATCGATAGCCGCGTAGTGAAACCGATCAGTGCCACTTACCCGGTCAACCACCGTGTGCTCGGGCGAATCGGGCAGCTCGGGATCACCTGCTCTGGTGCTCTGGTGGGTAGGCGCTTGTTTCTGACGGCGGCGCACTGCGTGGTGCCGCCAAGCGGCGCACAGCTCTCGTATGACGTCCGAATTCGTCGTTCGGGCAACACGACGCCATATGGTACCGTGACTACTAATCAATACTGGTATTCGGGCAACTGGATTCCCAACGGTTGCAATGCCAACGGTGGCTCGTTTCCCCAAGTCTGTGTGCAGCACGACTGGGCGTTGCTAATCTTGCCAGCGAATGCCTGGGACGCATCTCCAAACGGAACGCCTGGGTGGATGGGGTATTGGACCTACGACCAGAACTTCATCGCAAACAACGCCGTCAACAACAATGATGGTTATCCCAGCTGTTTCGAGGTGGGTGCGCCGTCAGGTTGCAGTTCATCCAACCTTCTCAACGTGTGGGGTCAGATCGGCGGGGGAACGGCGACGGCGTTTGCCAATCCGCATGATGGCGTTCCAGCATTTTATCGAACCGATCGTGATCTAAGTCCGGGCCAGAGCGGGTCGCCGAACTGGACGGACTATATCGGACCCAATGGCCCATTTGTGATTGGAATTGCCTCAGCCGAGCTGTGTACAGGATCGTGCGCGAGCGAAACGGGGAGCGTCAAGAGCCATCCGAATGCTTACCGAGGAATGACACCGTTCCTTGCGGATTTCATTAGTCAGCAACGGGTCGCGAATCCGTGAAAGCGCTGACGTGGCAGACTATGTGCGTCATCGCAGGTCTTTCGGCTTGCGGCGAGGTCGAGAGATCTCCGACCGACGGCGCGGGAGACGCCAGTACTTGGAGCGGTGGGTCTGGAGGAGTGGACGGGACATCAGTTGCTGGTTTCGATGGTGCCGGGCTTGCCGGCGTGGCCGGCAGTAGCGCAGGCGGAGGAAGCTCGGCAATGGCTGGTCACGCCGGAGCCCCAGAACCATGTCAGAGCGGGTTTGCCGAAACGGCCTGGACCGGGGTACCGGTAGCTGCGGATGCAGCATGCCTCGACGTGGAGCGACCGGAGCTGCTTCGCCTATGCGTCAAGCTAGATGACGTTCCGGATCTGGTGGTCCAATGCTACCGACGGCTGACGGATGGGCGCGAATTTTGGATTCGCATCGACGTCGCAAATCACCCGGCGGAAGGGTTCAGCGTCTGTCCGATTCCCGCGACGCTGGGCAACCGTCCTCCACCGTGTTTCGCCACCCAGTGCGATGAAGATGGTGCTGCTCCGTGGCGCAATGTTCCATCGACTTGCGACGAACGGCGAACCAGAGCCGCGTTCGATTGCGGCGCCCCCGATAGCAGTTGGGACGAGCGGTGCTGCCGGCGAAAGAGCTGCTCGGTGGACACCGACTGCGCTGAAGCGGAGCGCTGCGTGGCGCCGCAGACCGAGGCGCCACGTCAGAGTTGCTGGGCCGGTCCGCAGGATGCGAACGATCCGGCAGGCGATCTCAACGCTTGCAGCTGTTGGAGAGGGGACGGCGCCGTCGAGCCGCTGTGCATGCCACGTTGATAACCTCGGATTCGCCACTTTGAGGGGCCTGCTCGCCAGGTCGTCACAGAAGGCCTTGGGCGGCACGAGCGGCACACGTCACGTACCGGTCCGGTCCTTCGCTGCGCCCACACCAGCCGCAGCTTCGGCAGGGCCGCAGCGCTGCCGCGCTCGCTACGGAAATTCGAAGTGGGGCGTGCGCGGTCCCGCTAACCGGCTTTCGGCAAAATTAGCGAAAAAGTGCTGCCCTGTCCGGGGTTGCTCTCGAGCTCGACCCGGCCTTTATGCGCCTTCATCACGTGCTTGACGATGGCGAGGCCGAGCCCGGAGCCTTCGCGCTCGCGCGAGAGCCGGTCGTCGACGCGGTAAAATTTTTGAAAGATGCGCTTGTGCTCGGCGGCGGGAATGCCGGCGCCGTTGTCGGTGACTTTCACCTTGACGGTGTGACCGCTCTCTTCGACGGCCAGCTGCACCTTGACGGGGTCGCCGCCGTATTTGTAGGCGTTGGTCAGCAGGTTGAGCAGCGCGTCGGATACGGCGCCGCGGTCGGCCAGCACCTTGAGCGTGTCGCGCGGCATATCGACCGACAGCTGCACGCTGCGTTGGTGGCGGTAGGTCTCGAAGGCATGGAGGGCGTTTTCCAAGATCGAGCGCAGATCGGTCTCCCGAATCACGAACTCGCGACGCCCGCTCTCCATGCGCCCCCAGTCGAGCAGGCGATCGATGAGCTCTTGCAGGCGAGTCGTCTCGCGCTCGAGACCCTCGATGCATTTCTGCTCGGCGCTCGGATCGCCGCGGCGCAGGGCGAGAGTCTCGGAAAACAGCCGAATCGACGTGAGCGGCGTCTTGAGCTCGTGGGAGACCTTGGACACGAAGTCGCTCTGGAGCCGTGACAGCCCCGCCTCGCGCCGGACGAACACCCACACCAAGATCACGCCCGTGACGGCCGCGCCCGACAGCGCCATCACGAGGATGCCCATCAGCAAGTTGAGCTGCGCCTCGCCCAGGAACAACAAGATCACGCCGAGCGAGACGAGCAAGAACGTCGGCACGACCACGAGCGACACGAGCAAGATGATGATGCGCCGGTAGCCGAGATCGGCCAGATCACGCGAAGCCATTCAGACGCCCAAATCCAGCACGAGCGCGCGCAGGAGCTCGGCCACGCTCGAGGCCTGTGCGGGACAGCCGCGGGCGCGGTGGGGAGCGTCTCCGTCCGCCAACTGCGCGATCTGACCGAGGATCACCGCGCCGTCGAGCGCGCCTTCGATGACCTGGCGCAGCTCTTCGCGCAGCTCCTCGTCTTCCGGTGAGAGCCGAACCGCGGCGCGGACGTAGAAGCCGAGCAGGTGCGTCCAGGCCGTGCCCTGGTGGTAGGCGAGCTCCTTTTCTTCGGGAGTACCCGCGAACTGCGAGACGTAGCGCGCGTCGAGCGGCGAAAGGCTGCGGATGCCCCGCGGCGTGAGCAGCTCGCTGCGCACGCGAGCGACGATGGCGCGCGCCTGCCACTCGTCGAACAAGCTCGGATCGACGGCCAGCGCGATCAGGGCGTTGGGGCGGATCGAGGAGTCGACCCAAGCGTCTTGGGTGTCGCGCGACTCACTCACGCAGTCGTAAGGAAAATCGGTGTCGTGGCACCAAAAGCGCGCCCGAAAAGCCGCCCGCGCGCGGACGCCCGCTTCGCGGCACACCTCGGCGAGCTTGGCGTTGCCGGCTTCGTCGGCGAGCGCGGCCAGCGTGCCGGTCGCCTGCGTGAACAGCGCCTGTTGCTCGATGGCGATGCCGCGCCGCGGCGTGATCGCCTCCGCACCGACGTGGGCGTCCATCCAGGTCAGGGCGACGTTCTCGGCGCCGTTGACGAGCAGGCCGTCGGCGGAGAGCCAGCCCCAGCGCCGAATGTTGCTGCGCAGCCGCGCGAAGCTACGCACGAGCGCGTTGTACAGCTGGCGCTTGAGGCGCGCGTGCTCGGCGCCGAGCTGAGGCAGGATCAGCCGCGCCACCTCGAACAACCACAGCGTGGCGTCAGGCAACGGTTTGGGCCGCGGCTGGCTGGAATCGGCCAAAAATTCCGGCAAAAAGCCGGCCCGCTGCGAGGCCAGCAACGTCGGCAGCGCGCGCACGGCGAGATCGACGCGACCGCGGGCGAGGGTAAGGCCCGGCAGCGCCAGCAAGAAGTCGCGCGTGTACGGCGCGTGCCATGGATAGCCGGCGATGATCATCGGCGGCTGGGTCGCGTCGAGACAGAACTGCTCGGCCGCTACCGAGAGCAAGCGCACTGCCGGCGGCCGGCCCACCCCCAGCGCCTCGCGGCTGATGGCTTCGCAGGCTTCCATCACCATTTCGTCGGCGGGGCGCGTGAGCAGCTTACCGACGGAGGTGACGAGGTACGAGGTGCGCCCCGGCTCGAGCGGCAGCTCGAAGACGCCGGGGGTCCACATGTCTTCTTGAAACTCGGCGTGCTCGCCGCGATCGGACAGGTACTCGAAGCGACGCCACCAATCGGGGCCGCCCATGAACATGCCTTCGTGCGAAAAATAGATAGGGGGGAGCCGCTCGAGCGGGCGTAGCTCGACCGCGCCCGGGCGCAGCGCCACCAGCTGTTCCATGCCGCCGTGCTCGTGCATCAACGAAGCGACGGGACGCAGGGGCATGAGCGGCCGCAGGCTGATGCGGGCGGCGCCCACGCCGGACCACGTATAGCCCATGATCACGGCATTTTCCCCGCGAACCAGGCACAAAGTGCGCTCGAGGGTGCCGCTGCCGGTGCGAAACACCCAGCGCGGGATGGGGTCCTGGGAGAAGCTGAGCAGGTTGCGATAGCCGGGCGTGGGCGCCACGTCGGGAAACTGGTGGGTAGCCAGGCGATACGAGCGGCGCTCGCTTTCGAGCGTCAACGTCGAGTCGGCATGGCTCACGATCACGTGGCGGCCGAGCGGCGGCGGCAGCGCCGCGACGAGCGTGCCGTGGTGGCGATGCGTGTGCATCAGCGCGATCGTGCTCATGCTGTAGGCGCCAGCGCCGTTGGTGTGGAGCCACTCGGCCTCGGCGCGCTCGATCGCGCCGTTGACCTCGACCGACGGCCACGCGCCGTCGCGCGAACCGAGCCAGGGCGCGTGCTTTCTCAAGAGACCCTCCGCTTGGCGAGGGCTTGCAGCGCGGCTTCCAGCAGAGGCTCGAGCGGCGGACGCTGTCCGAGCCAAATCTCGATCGCCAGGGCCGCCTGCCCGACCAGCATGGGCAGCCCGTGCGCGGTGCGACGCCCGGCTTCGCGGGCGACACGCAGGAAGGGCGTCTCGAGCGGCGCGTAGATCAAGTCGTAGGCCAAGGCGTCGGCGCGCAGTTGGGACCACGGGACCAAACGCGCCATCGCCTCGCCGGAATCCGCGCCGTCCATGCCTGCGCTCGTGCACTGGACGACCAGCCCGCAGCCGGCACAAATGCCTTCGAATTCTGCCTTCGCGCCGGCATCACCCTGTGGCCACGCGACAGACTGGGCGCCCAGTTGCGCCAGCTCGGAGGCGCCGGGCCAGCTCTCGCGCGCGCCGGGCTGGAAGCGCCGCGCCGTCACGAACACCTCGTCGATGCCGGCGGCGCGACAGGCGGCGACCACGGCCGGAGCGGCCCCCCCGCTCCCGAGCACGAACGCGCGCGGCGTTTGCACCAACCGGCCGAGCTCGGCCTCGAGCGCCAGCACGTCGGTGTTGTGAGCGACGAGCTTTCCGGCCGACGTTGCCAGCACGTTCGCGACCTGCAGCCGCTCCGTGAGCGGACTGCGAAGCTCGGCGGCGGCGTAGGCCTGCCGCTTCCACGGGATCGTCACGTTGATGCCCGAAAGCTCGCCCGCGCGAAGCCTGACCAGGACGGCGTCGACCTCGGCTTCGGTGGCGGCGTCTATCAAACCGTACTCGTGCTCGACGCCGAGCTCGCGGTAAGCCGCCTGGTGAATCACCGGCGAGAGGGAGTGCGAAACCGGATGACCCATCAACGCAAACTTCATCGGCGTACCTCGCTCACTGGACCCGTGCCGGTGTCGGCCGGGTCCGCGGGCGCCTCGATCCGGGTCACGTTAGCTCGAAATGAGCCGTGGGCGACCCGCACCTGCACCGTATCTCCGGGAGAAAGCTCGTGGCTCGACAGAACGGGGACCCCCCGCCGCGTCGCGATCGCGTAGCCGCGTCCGAGCACCGCCAGCGGTGACAGCGCGTCGAGCTGCGCCGCGCAGGCGCTGAGCGCCTTGCGGCGCAAGCTGAGCTGGAGCCGCGTGGCGGCCGCCAACCTACTGGCGCAGCGCTCGAGCTCGCCCCGCGCGCGCGCCAGCACCCGCTCCGGGTGGCGGTGAGCCAAGCGCTGGAGCAGGTCGTGTCGGCGGCGCTGACTCCGCGCCAGGCGCTGCCGGAGCACGCGCGCCATGCGCTCCGACAGCTCGTCGAGCTCTTGCTGGCGCGACGCGATGACGAAGCGAGGATCGCTGACGCGCCGGGTGAGCCGGGCCAATCGGGCGTGCGCGCCCGCGAGCAGTGACAACTGGGCTCGCACCAAGTGCCGTTCGCAGCGCCGCAGCGCCTCGCGCTGGGCGGCGCGATCGGGGACGAGCAGCTCCGCCGCCTGCGACGGCGTGGCGGCCCGAACGTCGGCGACGAGGTCGGTGAGCGTGACGTCGACCTCGTGACCGACGGCGCTCACGACCGGCACCCGGCAGCGTGCCACCCGGCGCACGACGCGCTCGTCGTTGAAAGCCATCAGATCTTCGCCCGAGCCACCGCCGCGACCGACGATCAGCGCCTCCAGGCCGGGATAGCGCTCCAACAAGTCGAGCGCGGCCACGATGCTGGCCGCAGCCGCCTCGCCCTGCACGAGCGCCGGCGCCAGCACCAGCTTGAGACCGCCTCGTCGAAAAGCGACGCTGCGAATGTCGTGGAAGGCGGCGCCAGCGCCGCTGGTGACGACCCCCACCACCCCCGGCGCTCGCGGCAGCTGCCGCTTACGCGCCGCATCGAACAAACCTTCTTGGCCGAGCTGCTCCTTGAGCTTCTCGAGCGCGACGAGCAGCTCACCGCGTCCGGCCAGGCGCGCGAGCGTGCCGACGAGCTGCAGCCGGCCGCGCGGCGCCCACACCGTCGCGCGGCCCTTGAGCTGTAGGCGCGCGCCGTCTTTCAAGATGCGGCGCGCCCGTTGCGCGTCGAAACGGTACATAACGCAGTCGATCACGGCTTCTTCGCGCTCGTCCTTGAGCGTGAAGTAAACGTGCCCGCTCGGGGCTTGCTTGAGCGACGCTACCTCGCCTTCGATCCAGAAGTCGCCGGAAGCGACCTCCACCGCGCGACGCAAACGCCGATCGAGCTCGCCAACGGTGATGACGTCGTCGGACTCCATTTCGTTCCCGGGGCGCGCCTGTATAGCAGCGAGCGCGGCGAGCTTTGGGCGAGCGTTTCGCCAGCGACCACAAGACCATGATTTCATTGATGTTATTACTTCGCGCCCTGCCGCTCGCGAAGCTCGGGCACGATGCGTTCGCATGACCGGAAAGGTCCTGATCGCCAACCGCGGAGAAATCTCCGTTCGCATCTCGCGCGCCCTGCGCGAGCTCGGCCTGCCGTCGGTGGCGGTCTACACCGACGCCGAGCGCGACCCCGTTCACGCGCGGCGCGCCGACCAGGCGGTGCGTATCGGGGAAGGCCGCGCCGCCTACCTCGACGCCGAGCGCATCATCTCGGCGGCGCGCTCGGTGGGAGCGTGGGGTGTTCACCCGGGCTATGGGTTCCTCTCGGAGAGCGCGGAGCTTTGCCGGGCCTGCGAGCGCGCCGGATTGGTGTTCGTAGGACCACCCGCCAGCGCCATCCACGAGATGGGCGACAAGGTGCGCGCACGGCAACGCATGCGCGACGCGGGCGTGCCGGTGGTCCCGGGCGGCCCCGCCGACGACCTCGAGCAAGCGAAGGTCACCGCGCGCACCGTCGGCTATCCGGTGCTGCTCAAGGCCAGCGCCGGCGGTGGCGGCAAGGGCATGCGCCGCGTCGACAGCGAGCAAGAGCTGGAGAAAGCCTTCGAGCGCACCCGGAGCGAAGCGGAAAAATCGTTCGGAAACGGCAGCATTTACCTGGAAAAGGCGATCGTGGGCGCGCGCCACGTCGAGGTGCAGGTGCTCGGTGACAAGCACGGCAACCTGATCCATCTGTTCGAGCGCGACTGCTCGCTGCAGCGCCGGCATCAGAAGATCGTCGAAGAGACGCCGTGCCCGACGCTGGCAGAGGCGACGCGCCGGGCGATGTGTCAGGTGGCGCTGACCGGCGCCCGCGCCATCGGGTATCACTCGGCGGGCACGTTCGAGTTCTTGCTCGGCCGGGACCAGAGCTTTTACTTCCTGGAGATGAACACCAGGCTGCAGGTCGAGCACCCGATCACCGAGCTTACGACCGGCATCGATCTCGTCCACGAGATGCTGCGCGTCGCCGCCGGCGAAGAGCTCTCGCTCGACCAGGCGGAGCGGCGCGGGGTGGCGATCGAGGCCCGCGTTTACGCCGAGGATCCACGGCAGGGCTTCTTGCCCGCGCCGGGGCGTATCGAGCACCTCGCCGCGCCGGCGGGGCCGTTCGTGCGCGACGACAGCGGCGTCGCCTCCGGCTCCTGGGTCAGCCCGGAGTTCGATCCGCTGCTCTCGAAGCTGTGCGTCTGGGCGCCGACACGCGAGCTTGCGCTAGGCCGGCTGCGGCGCGCGCTGTCCGAGTATGCGGTGCTCGGGGTCGCCACGAACCTCGAATTTCTGGAGCGGCTGCTCGCCCACCCCGGAGTCGTGGCCGGCGACTACGACACGACGTTCGTCGAGAGAAGCGCGGCCGCGTTGACCGGCGGCGAAGACAGTGAGCAGCACCGGCGCGACGCCATGCTGCTCACGGCGCTGGCCGCTCACGCCGATCGGGCGGGGGCGCCGGTGCTTTCGGCGGCGACGCCGTCGCGTTGGCAGCACGCCGAACCGAATCGGGTCACGCGATTTCGCTGACGCCGAAGCTAAGCTTTGCTCGAGCCGAGTCGCAGCTTGACGCTGCGGATGATCTCGTCGGCGCTCGCCAGGTCGAGCCCGAAGGCGCGCGCCTCGGCGTCGTCGTAGCGCATGCCGAGCGCACGGCGCACTTGCAGGCGGCCCCGGTAGCCGGCTAGCTGCACGGCCTCGACGGAGACACCCAAGATTTCGGCGGCGTCCTTCGGCACCATGTCGTCGAGCGCGCACAGCGTGAAGGCGACGCGGAACGTCTGCGGCAATGCGTCGACGGCGTCTTCGAGCTGGCGAACGAGGTCTAGCTGCTGGCGGCGATGCTCGAGCGGCGCCCGTGCCCCGTCGCGCTTCAAGCTGCCGAGCGCGCTGTGGATCGTGATCCGGCTGAGCCAATCGCCGAAGCGCAAGCGGCGGTCGTAACTTGCGACGTTCTCGAACGCGCGCACGAACGCCCCCTGCAAGATCTCCTCCGAGCGTGTGGCGTTGCCGCAGATACCGCGCGCGATGCGGTACAGGCGCGCCGCCGTCCGGCGCATCAGCACCTCGTAGTGAGCCGGCTCACCGCTCAAGATGCGATCGACGAGCAGCTCGTCGCTGAGCAAATCCGCGCCGGGCGCCGAGAACACCTCGGGCCCCGCCAGCGCCGCGAGCTCTTGCACCTCGACGCGCGCCACTCGAAAGGAGCCGCTGCTGGGCCCAGAACGCGTTTTGCGCTCTCGATGCTCAGGCTCGTTCATTGGGTTCCTTCAACCAACCGAGTGCCGCCCTCATGCGCCCCGAGACCACCGGGGCAAAGCGCCCGGTGCGCTTCCGACTCAGTCTGGCGAGTCGAGGAGCCGAATGCCTTTCTAATGCGAGACCGCGCCTGAGGCGAGCAAAAGTCTGCCCACCGACCGGTAATCTCACGATGCCCAGGCGCGGCGGGTATCGGCGAAGGCGTTGACGAGATCATTTGCACCGGATTCCCGCGCTACAGCGATCGCCTGATCGATGTATCCCATGGCCTCGGAGGAGCGGCGGCGGCCATGGGATACGTGCGCCAGCGCCGAAAGCACGCGCGCCCGATCGGTGCCGCTCGGTCCCGCTACGTCGAGCGCCTCGCGCAGAACGCCTTCGGCATCGGCGAAATTGCCAGCGCGCGTCAGCGACGCGCCCAGCTTGCGCCCGAAGATCAGCACCGCCCGCAGCGGATCGTCGAGCTCGCCGCGGGCGATCTCCTGGCGGGCGATCTCGAGGCCGCGACGTAGCGCCAGCACCTCGGTAGCGGTGTCGCCGCGCGCGGCGGCGCGTTCGCCGACTTGCTCGAGGAGCAGCAGGGCCTGAAACGAGTCGCCCGCGTAGTAGGCGTGCTGGGCGCGAGCTTCGATCGGCGCCGACAATCGCTCGCAGGCGCGCAGCGCGCGGCTGTGCAGGTCCTTCTTCACGGCGGCGGGAATGCCGAGCAGCACGATGTCGCGCAGCAGCGGATGGGACGTCGAGATGTGGGCGCCGTGGAGCGAAACCATGCCCGCCTTGCGCAGCTCCGGCAGCGTACCTTCGACGTTTTCGCCGCGCAGGATTTCGGACACGGTGTCGGGCTTCACCTTGTCGCCCATCACCGCCAGCGCTTGCAGCGTGCGGCGCGCGGCAGGATCGAGCGTGTCGACGCGCAGCGCGATCAAATCGGCCAGGCGCGCGGGCGGATCGCTGCCGCCTTCTTGGGTGTAGCGGAGCACCTGCTCGACGTACATCGGCAGCACTCCACGCCCCGTGTCGTCGCGAGCTCCGCTGCGGCTCGAGCGCAGCAGACGCGACACGGCCGGCGGCGGCAGACCGGTCAAAATGCGCGAGGCCGCTTCAGCGCCCCACCCGGCGTCGAAGCCAGGGGTGTGGGCCGCCAAAACCAGCGCCGAAACGCGCGGCGGCTCCGCCAGCACGTCGGCGAACGCGTTGCGGCTCGGTCCGTCCACGCGTTGCAGGTCGTCGATCGCGAGCACGGTGCGGCCCGACTTGGAACGACGCGCGGCTCGTGACAGCGCCCAGCGCAGCGCCTCCGCCAACGCCAGCCGCCGCTCACGAGGCGAGCGGATGTCGTGGCGTTTGGGGGTCGGGTCGAAGAGCTCGGCGAGCCCGGCTTCGGCGTCGGGGCTGGCGTCTTCGAAGACGAGCTCGGTCACCTCCAGCTCCGACAAACCGGCGAGCGCCTCGATCGCGGTGCGCAGCGCGTAGCCGGCGACCTCGGCGTGGTGCGGATCGGGTCCCGTCTCGGCGATCAAGTCGCTGTCGATGCTGGCGCGCGCCAACAGCTCGCTCATGAGCCGGGTCTTGCCCGCGCCCTGCTCGCCCACCAGCCGCGCCCCCACCACCGTTCCGCGCAGCTGTTGGCGGCGATCTTCGAGCCACGACACATCGTCGTCGCGAGCCACCAGCGGCAGCGGCAGCGATGGCTGGGTATGATTTTCCGGGAGCGCCATGCGCGGCGGCAGCCGTGCGCCGCACTCGAGGCAGAACTTGGCGACGGGAACCTGATGGCCGCAGCTCGGGCACGCGGCGGTGGCGGCGACGAGCGAGCTTGGCGCCAACGAGAACCGCTGCTCGGGGGGCACGCTTTCGGCGAGCGAAAGCGCGCTCTTCAAGGCGTCGGCAAACTCGATCGCGTCTTGGTAGCGCTTCTTGGCGTCCTTCGCCAACGCCTTGTAGACGACCTGCACGAGCGGCTCGGGGATGTTGCGCTCGGCGGCGATCTGGCGCGGATCGGGCACGGGGATGGTCATGTGCATCATGACCACCTGGGTCGGGCTATCGGCCTCGAACGGCAGCCGCCCCGTGAGCAGCTGGAACAGAATCACCCCCATCGCGTAGAGGTCGCTGCGGCCGTCGATCGGATCGCCGCGGCCCTGCTCGGGGGCCATGTAGTCGGGCGTGCCGCAGACGATGCCGGGACTGGTGACGCTCGGCGTGTGGGCGTCGGCTCGCAGCTTGGCGAGGCCGAAGTCGACCACCTTGACGAAGTCGCCGCCACGGCGGAGCGGCTCCAAGATGATGTTCTCCGGCTTCAAATCACGGTGCACGATGCCGAGGTCGTGCGCCTCACTGAGCGCCGCGAGCGTCTGCCGCAGCACGTCGACGATCCGCGAAAATCCGAGCGGGCCCTCTTCGTACGCGACCCGAGCCAGGTCCTTGCCGCGCAAGAACTCCATCACCAGATAGGGTTGGCCGTCGTCGGTCCGGCCGAAGTCGAACACGGCGATCGAGTTCGGATGATTGAGCTGGCTGGCCGCGCGCGCCTCCGTGATGAAGCGCAGCGCGGAGTTGTCGTCGGACAGCAGGTGGGGGTGGATGATCTTGACGGCGACGGTACGGCCGAGCGCCGACTGCTCGGCGCGGTAGACGCGGCCCATGCCGCCGACGCTGATCAGGTCGAGGATGTGGTAGCCGCCTGGCAGCGTCTTGCCGACGAACTTGTCGTCGGTGGTCGACCCCATCGTCCCGATCGGGAAGCCGCACGCAGGGCAGTATTGGTGCTCGCTCGCACAGCCCGCCCCGCAGTGAGGGCAGGTTCGTAGAGATGACTGAGCTTGAGCGTTCACCAAGAGGCTCCGTAGGGACGGCCGGCGGCCGTACCCAGACAAACCCGGAGACTGGTCATTCTATCCAACAGGGACCGGACCGCTAGGCTTCTCGTTCACCGAGATTTCTTTCTCGAGGCCGGCGATTAGCGGCCCGGCTGGCGCCAATGTGCCTTCCGCCTCAAAGTGGCCCGAACGCCGCGGGAAGGCTAGGCTCGAAGGCTATGGTAACGGCCCGCGTCAGGCTGGGAGAGCTCCTCGTCGAGGCCCAAGTCATCAGCCGTGAGCAGCTGGAGGAGGCTCTGAGCCTCCAAAAGCGCGACGGGCGCCGGATCGGCACCCTGCTGGTGGAGGCGGGGCTCGTCAGCGAAACGCAGGTGACTCAAATCCTGAGCCAGCAGCTCAGCGTACCTTGGGTCTCTCTGTACCACATCGACTTCTCGCGCCAGCTCCTGAATCTGGTGAGCGAAGAGCTGGCCGAGCGCTACTGCTTGGTGCCGATCTTCGTGCGCAAGGTGCGAGGGCTCGGGCAAACCCTCTACGTTGCCATGGATGACCCTAGCGACGACAAGGCCCAGGCCGACGTGACGCAATTCTCGGGCCTGCCGGTGCGCGCGATGATCGCGCCGCCCACCGACATTCGCTCCGCGATCCGGGCCTACTACGGCGCCGGCAAGGATGCCTCGTCGCTGTCGGAGGCGGTCGCCGAGGCCCAAGCCGAGCAGGCTCGGCGGGCAGCACCGCCCGCGCCGACCGCCGCGCCGCCGCCCGCCGTCGTCTCCGTGGCCCCGCCCCCGACGCCCAGCAGCATACCGGCCAAGCGCGAGCCGATCCCTCCCCCGCCCGACGACGACGCGCCGCAGATCGAAGCGCACGAGATCCCTCTGCCGCGTCGCGGCAAGACCCCGCGCATGGTGACGTTGACCTTGCTCGACGGCACCAAGGTGAGCTTGCCGGCGAAGTCGCCGGTGACGAAGAAGCCGCGCTTGCCGAGCGATCCGCCCGTCACGGAGGCGCCGCATCCGGCCGCTGAAGGCCTGACCGCTCGCGACCTGGCCTCCGCCCTGCGCGCGCTGGCTCACGGCGCCGACGCCAGCGAGGTCCTCGGCGAAAACGTGCGTTGGGAAGCCATGTTTTCGGCGCTGCTGTCGGTGATGCTCAAGAAGCACCTGATCGCCGATTGGGAGTTCGTCGAGGAGTACAAGAAAATCTAGGGCGTGTCCTAAATTGGGAGCGCTCGGGCGTGCCCGTAAACGTGCCCGTCACGTGGGCCCGCGCCACAAACCCAGGCCTACACCCCAATACCGCCGGCGACTGGGCGCGCCCCGCCTACACGAGGGGGAGAGCGCGGCAGAGCACGAACTTCAAGTAGCGGCCCTCGAGGTGCCCGGCCGCGTACGGGTGATCGGGGGCGTGGGCGACCTCGTGAACGACGGTCAGGCGCCGTGAAACGCGCGCCGCCCCTTCGGCCAACGTTTGGCGAAATGCATCGGGAGATACTTGCGCGGTGCAGCTGGCGCCCGCGTAGAGGCCCCCCGGGGTGAGCACCGATAGCGCCGCTGCGTGCAGCTTCTTGTAGGCGCGCAGCGCGCCGAACAGCTCCGAGCGCGAGCTGGCAAAGCTCGGCGGATCGGCGATCACCAGATCCCAACGCCGTCCTTTCGTCTTCGCCGACTCGAGGAACTCGAACACGTCGGCGGCCACGCCCTCGTGCACGGCTGCGGGCAGCGCGTTGTGAGCCACGTTGCGGCTCGCCGCCTCGATCGCGGGGGCGGCGATGTCGACGCTCGTCACGCGCGTCGCGCCGCCGGCGGCGCAGGAAACCGAGAACGCGCCCGTGTACGCGAACAGGTTCAGCACCGACTTTCCCGCGGCAAGCCCGCGCAAGAAATGACGATTGTCGCGGTGGTCCAGGAACAGTCCCGTCTTCTGGCCGGCTTCGAAATCGACCTCGTAGCGCAAGCCATGCTCTTCGATCAGCGCCACCTCCGGCGGTCGCTCCCCCGTCAGCGGGCGGAGCTCCGAGGCGCGATCTTTACGGCGCGTCACGCGCTCGCACACGCCACGGATCTCGGGGCGCGCCGCCAACGCGTCGGCGACCCAGCCCACGACCTGGGAGAGCGCGCTCGAATAGCTCACGATCACGGCGAAGCCGGCGTACACGTCGACGACAACCCCCGGCAGGCCATCGCCCTCCCCGAACAGCAGCCGGAACGCGTCCGTCTTCGGTGGCAGCAGCCGGCGACGCAGCTGCCACGCTTCGTCGATGCGCGCCTCGACCCAGGCCGCGTCGGGCCGCTGCCGGCGCGAGAAGACGCGCAGCGCGATCGGCGAGTCGGCGTCCCACAGCGCGAAGCCGGAGAAGCGCCCGCACTCGATGCGCACGAAGTCTCCCGGCTTGGCGATGAAGCGCGGCGGCACGTGATCGCGGTAGATCCACGGGTGCCCCGCCTCGAGCCGCGCCTCCAGCGCTTCTGGCAGCACGAGCGCCGACGGATCGCGGGGCCGGGCGGCCGCTCGTGGCATTGCGAGCGCGGAGCGCCCGGCCGCGCGCGGCGGGCGAGGTCGCTTGCTCAAGCTTTGCGATCCGGCGACGGCCCGGTGCTCTGGCGCGCTACCAAGTCCATCGGGAACTCGAGCACCGAGCGATCTTGGGATTCGCCGTTCATTTGCGCCATGAGCGAGCGGCACGCGGCGGCGCCCATCGCCCGCATTTGCTGGCGCACCGTCGTCAGGCCCGGCCAGAACAAGCTGGCGGCGGGCACGTCGTCGTAGCCGACGACGGATACGTCTTCCGGTACGGAGACGCCCTGCGTCTGCAGGGTGCGCATGAAGCCGAGCGCCATCACGTCGTTGGCGCAGACCACGGCGGTGGGCGCGCGCGGACGCGGCATCTTCATCCACTTTTCGGCGAAGGCGACGCCCTCTTGCAAGTGATAGCGCGGCGCGAACACCATGAACTGAGGCGGGATCTTGAGCCGGCGTAGCGCCAAGCCCTCTTCCAAGCCTTGCCCCCGCTGGCGACTGTCGAGTGAGTCTTCCGGCCCGCCCAGGTAGGCGATGCGGCGATGACCGAGCTCGTAGAGGTGCTCGGCGATCTCGCGCCCGGCGTCGACGTTGTTGCTGCGCAGCACGGCGCCACCCTTGAAAGCTTCGTCGGGCGTGATCAGCGCGATCGCCAGCTTTATCTTGCGCGCCGACTCGACCAGAGACTTCTCGCGCTTACCCGGCCGCGCGAAGATCAGCCCGTCGACGCGATGCTCGCGGATCCACGACGTGACGTTGGCCGAGTCGTACGTACCGCGCAGCACCAGGGTGCCGACGAGCAGGGAGATGTGCTTCGACGTGAGCTCTTCTTCGATGCCGCCGAGAATCTGGGTGATCCACTCGTTTTGGCTGTCTTCCATCACGAGCCCGAAGGAGCCGGCGCGCCCGAGCGAAAAGTTGCGGGCGGTGGTCCATGGTGTGTAGCCGAGCTTCTGGATGACCTTGGCCACGCGCGCGCGGACCTCGGCGCTCGCGTAGCCGCCGTTGATCACGCGCGAGACGGTGCTCTTCGAAACCTTCGCGTGCCGGGCGACCTCGGCGATATCTGGGCGTCGAGACATGTTCGGGCGGCCGAGCCTAGCTGGAGTCTGGTTCTCGTTCCACATAGTTCCACATCGGTGTGGAACTAGATTCAGGCGTCGGCGCGGGCCCGCGCTCCGGTCGCGACCTCAGGGCTGGAGCAACGCTTTCAGGCCCGCCAAGTCGGAATCTTCCAGCGCGCCCTTGACCACGCAGCGCAGCTTGCCCTTCGCATCGAACAGCAGATGAAATGGCAGATCGGGATCGGGCTCGAGGGCGGCGCTTTTTAGCCAATCTTCGCGCTCCTTGCCCTCCTTGAGCCAGTAGCTGCGGCGCAGCCCGCTCGGCGGTTGCTCCGCCAAGAACGCTGTCAGCTGGCGCTCGTCGTCGTCGAGCGAGACGAAGGTCAGCTTGAAACCGGGGGACGATTTGGCGAGCTCCTGCTGAAAGCGCGCCAACCGCGGGATCTCTTCTTTGCAGGGCTTGCACCAAGCCGCCCAAAAATTGACCCAGGTGTAGCCGCCGCCGAGCGGCAACGACTCGGGCAACGCCGCTTCACCCGCGGCCACGCTCTGCGAAATCGGCTTCTTGGGCAAGGTCCGGCCCGCTCCGGCCATCTGCCCGGCGCACAACGCGCGCGGAGCCCGCGGGGCGGCGCTGGCCGCGACCGGCACCACGGGGGCGGGCGACGTCGGGGTCGGCGCGCCTTTGGCTTCCACGATCTGGCTGCGCTCCCGAGGCGCGCTCAGCGATTTTTCGGCGGGAGAATCGCAGCCGCACAGGGCCAGCGCGGCGAGGCACGTGCCGACGGAGGGCTTCATAGCCGGCAGTCCACCCAGGAAACGAACGCGCTGCGATTGATCGGCTCTTCGTCGCATTTTTCGTCCGGTCGCGAGCGCGGCCAGCTGCAGTACTCCTTGGACAGCTGCGCGAACTCGTTGCCGAGCCAGAGCAGGCCGACCTTCTGCTCGATTTCGGGATCGTTTGCGAGCTGGGTCAGGAAGTACATCACGGAGTTGGCGCGCCGGTGGGAAAGGGCGTTGTTCTTGCCCACGCTGCCCGTCTTCGACGCGCGGGCGACCACGAAGAAATAGCGCGCGCCCTTGCGCGCGTACCAACGCTCTTCGAGCAGCTTCTTGGCCTTGTCGTCGAGCTCGTCGCGCCCCTCGTCGAACATCACGACCCCGCCCCGATCTTTGAGCGGCGTGAACAGGGCGTTGAAGTCGTCGTCGCTGATCGAGGCGAAGGTCTTGACGTCGGCCGGCTTGCAGCCGCGGCGTGCCCCGTCGCCCTCCCCGGCCAAGCCGCACGAGTGCAGCACGCGCTCGAGCACCTGCTTGAACTGCGGCGTGCAATAGGCGACCTCGGCTTGATCCGCGATCGCGACCTTCGGCTTCTCTTTCTCGGGCTCGACCAGGTTCTTGGCGGCGGTGCTGGTCCACGAATGGACGGCCAGCGCGCTGCCTGCGCATAAAAGCGCGCCCGCCACCAAACCCGCCCGCGCCGCCGTGACGCCGGCGCTGCGCGCGGGGACCGGCCGTTGCGGGGGGGGAGGATCGACGGCTTGCGTCACTTGAGCACCTCCGGCGCCAGCTGAGTGAGCGTGAAGCGCAGACCGAGATCGGTGTCCTCGTCGCAGACGCGTCGCTTGCCCAAATACATTTGAGGGGTGGAGACGGGGATGTTGTTCTCCGACGCGAAGTGCAGGTGATTGTTGAGCCTCACGTCCGTCTTCTTGTCGTCGACGCAGCGGAGCAAGCTTTCGCCCCAGCGCTGCTTGATCGCCGCGCGCAGCACGCCTTCTCCGGCCTTGCCGGCGCGGGTCAAGTATTCCTGCTCGGCGTAAGCCCACTCCAAAACCTGCCGCGCGTTGCCGTCGCCGCACAGCACCGCCTTCGACACGATACAGGCGCCGGGATGGAGCGGCTGATCGAGCATCCAGTTGCACTCGCTGTCGAGGGGGAACAGCACCAGCTCGATGTCGAGCTTCTCGATGATGTTCTCGCTCACCAGCCGATCATGGAACGCCTTGCAGGTCGGGCACAGCGGATCCTCGAACAGCATCGTCGGCTGCACGGGGCGGGTTCCGTGGATCTTGACCGGGCTGTCGCCCTTGATCTTGGGCTGCTTGATTTCGCCGCACTGCGTGATGTAAGGCCGCTCGTCGGGCACGCTGGCGGCGTAGACGATGGCCGGGGTCAGCGTGGTCACGCCGAGCGCTACCAACCACGCCGGGATCAACGCCAGCGCCAGCGGAGGCCGACCGGTGTCGGCGCGAGCGGCGAGCCAGCAACCTATCGCCCCGAGCGCGAGCAGCGCGGAGGCGATGTAGATGCCCACGCACGTCTTGCACAGGTGCCCGAGCTGGGTGAGCGAGATCGTGAACATCAACAACGAGACCAACAGCGGCGCGGTGCCGACGAGCGCGAAGAAGCCGAGCGTGCGCCGCGAAGCGCGCTCGCCGGCGAGCAGCACGTATAGCGAGAACGCGGCAAAGAAGCAGAAGGCGCCGAGCCCGAACAGCGAGATCGGGATGCCGCCCCAGTACTGGTCCTTCATCAAAGCCGAATACGGGCTGTACATCGCGACCCGGCATGGCTCCGCCTCGGTGGTTGCGGCCACGCCCGGGATGAAGCTGCAGTGAACGTTGTGGAGCCGGCGATCGAGGTGAGCGGCGTAGTCCGACGTCGAATTCGAGGAAAAAAGGAGCCCGAGCAGCGACGCTACGAGCGCGATCGCGGCGGGCACCTTGGAACCACGGGAAAACATCGCGACTACCGTAACACACGGGCCCGATTTGGCGGCAAACCGGCGGGAGCGTGATGTCTTACCGCAAGAATCCAGTCGCGGCGGGCGCGGGCCCGCCCCGCGGGCGACGTCACTTTTTCTGGTTGGCGAGGGCGGCGAGGGCGCGCTCGGCTTCGGCGCGGCCAGGGTGGGTCTTGGAAGCCTGGTCGAGGAAGCGCCGGTAGAGCGGGGCGGCGTCGGCGGGGCGCTTCATGAAATCTGCATAGAGCACGGCGAGGTCGTAGGTCGCCTCGAGGTTTTGGGGCTCTCGCTCCAGCACGCCCTTGATGAGCTTCTCCGACTCCACGAACGGGGCCGTGTCTTCGCGCTTGCCCTGGGCGCGGCGGGCCGCCGCCAAGCCGAGCGCAGCCGACGCGTTATCGGGCTCGGCTTCCAGGGCGGCCCGAAATTGCTCGACCGATCTGTCGTAGACGCCCGCCTGCAGCAAGACGGTTGCCACGTTCAGACGAGCAGTGGTGTCTTTCGGGTCGAGCTCGCTGGCGCGAGCGAAATGTCGAAACGCGACCGCGTCGTCGCCCTGCTTCAGCTTCACGAGGCCGGCGGTACGCTCCGCGATCGCGCTCTTGGTGTCGGCCTTCAGCGCTTCGGCGCTGAGCAGCTCCGCCGTATCGAGCTCGCCTCGATCGAGGTAAGAGAGCGCGAGCTCGGACAGCGCGCGCGGATCGCGGGCGCGGCGCACCAGCACCTCTTGCGCCTGCGCGATGGCCTGGTCGATCTTTTTGCTCTCGCGGAGGGCGCCGATCAACGCCACTGGCGCGTAGCTCGCGCCGGGGTTTTCCTTGACGAACGGGGCGAGCGCGTCGACCGCGCCTTGCGCGTCGCCGCGGCGGCGCCGTACCTCGCACAGCGCCAACGCTACGTCTTCGGCGTTCGGCGCGAGATCGCGGGCGGTCGAGAGGTGTCGCTCGGCGGGGCCGAGATCGCCCTTGTCGGCGAGTAAGACGCCCAGGTTGTAGTGGGCCTCCCACAAGCCCGCGTCCGCCTCGACCGCCTCTTTTAGCAAGCCGATCGCGCGATCTTTACCGGAGCGTTCCTTCGCCGCCTGCACGCCCTGCACCATCTTGCCGAGCGCGACCGGGTTCGCGGGCGCAAGCTTGGGGGCTTCGACCTTTTGTTGCGACTTGGAGCAGGCGGTGGCGGCCATCACGACCAAGAGCGCCCAGAGCAGGCGCTTCATTGCTTGTCCTCCTTGGACTTCGGCTCTTTGTCTTTCGACCTGGTGGCGTCGGCGGCGGGCAGCAAAAAGCGCTCGCTGGCGCCGCCGGAGCCGCGCCGGGTGGCGTCGATGAGCGGTGGCAGCTGCCCCGGACCCTGAGAGCGGATCTCGAAGCCTTGCTCCTTCAGCGGCGGATACAGCTCGGAGTTCAGCCGCCCGAGCGCCTCGCGCATCTTGGCCGTCCACGAGTTGAAGATGCCAAGCTCGACGGCTTTGTGCCAGCCGCTCTCGTAAGCCTCCAGGCTGCGCTCTTCGATCGGCACGACGAACTCGTCGATCGACTGCTGGTACAGCTCCTTCTCGTCGGCGTTCAAGTTGGCGGGAGGCGGCGAGTCGAGGAGCGCCTTCGAGAATGACTCGTAGGTGACGCCGATCTGATAGAGCGCGGCCGTCGTCCACTCGGCGGCGCCGATCTCCGCCGTCGACAGGAAGGTCTCGGCGGCCTTCTTCAGCAGCTCCGACTTCTTCTTGAGCCGCTCTTTCAGCTGCTTCACGTCGCCCTGAATCTTCACGTCCTGAAATTTTCTGAGGATCACCTCGCCCTGCAGGTAGCGGGCCTTGGCGGCGTAGTACTTGCCGCGATCGTCGACCGCGCTCTTGCGCGACTTATAAAGGGCGATCGCGCGATCGAGGGCGGCGCCGCTCGCGCGCTCATCGCCCGCCTTCACGGTCGCGAGCCGCACCAACGCCTCGATTTGACTGCTGACGCTGCGGGCGTTGCGCGCGTAAGCGTCGTACAGCGCAGCGGCGTCGTTCTTCTTGCCCGCCTTTTCGTGGGCCTTGCCCATCAAGAACGTGACTTCGTCGGCGCTCTCGTCGCGCGGGTAATACTTCTTGAATTTGTGGCCGCTCTCGATGGCCTTGTCGTGCTCGCCTACCGTGGTGCGCAGCAGCACCGCGTTGTAGGCGGCATCTTTGTGGTGGGGGCTCTTCGGCCAGCTGTCGGTGAGCACGGCGTGGTAGTCGGCAGCCTCGCTGAACAGGCCGACCTCCTGGTACGTGTTGGCCGCGATCCAGATGCCTTCGGCGGCCTCGTCGCGCTGGCGGTGGTTGTCGACCAAGATCTTGGCCGCCGCCGAGAGCGTCGCCAGATCGGCGGCGCGGCGCGCCTCGACCTCGGCGTTGACGGCGGCTTGAGCCGATCGCTGCTCTTTCGGGAACTCGCGAGCGGCGCGTAGATAAGCCTCCGCCGCCTTGCCGTGCTCGCCGTTCTTGGCGAGCGACTCGCCGAGCTTGAACACCGCCCCCACGATCAAGCCGTTCAAGCGCGACTGCTGCTCCGGGCTCTGGAACGACGGCGCGCTCTTCAGCCGCCGCGCCCAGGTCTCGATGTTCGCGTAGTCTTCACTCTTGTTGAAGGAGTCGAGGATCAGCTCGCCGGCCCCGGCGGCGTACCTGTCGTTCGGGTACCTTTCGAGCAGCAGGCCCCACTGCCGCACCGCCGGGTCATAGACCTGGTAGTCGTAGTAGAGCTTGCCCTGCCGGAACAGCAGCTCCGGGATCTGCTTATCGGCCGGGTAAGTCTTGATGTAGAGCTCCATCGCCTCCGTCAGCGTGCGATCGGTGGGCGACTCTTGTTGCTTCTTACCCGCGGTCTTGGCCGCTTCGAGCTCGGCCGCGCGCGCGACCTCCAGGGCGGCCAGCGCGTTGTACAAGGCGGTGCGCGACAGCGGCCCCTTCGGGTTCATGCGCACGGCGGCGAGGTACGCGTCGGCGGAACCGGCCGCGTCGTTCAAGTGATAGAAGCTGATCTCACCGAGGTTGTAGTCGACCTCGTACGCTTCCGGCCGTTTGCCGAACCGTGAGAGATAGACTCGATATAAGGAGGCGGCGGCTTCGTATTCGCCCTTGCTGGTCTTGTCGGCCTGGGCTTTGGCGTGTAGCCCGACCGCGTCTTCACGAATTTGCTTCTCGGTCGCGATCTCGGCGGCGCTCAGCGTCGCCGGCGTCTGCACCTGGACCCAGCCGGAGCCGCGCGCCTTGGGCTTGCCCCCCGGCTCCGGGGGCGGCGCCAAGTAGTCTTTGATGACCAACCTGTAGTCTTTTTCGAGCTCCTTCCACGACTCGAGGGTGGAGTGCCCCTGGGCGATCTTCAGCGCAAGCTCGTTACACTCGGGGTTGGTCGGCTCCAGCTTGAGCAGCAAACGATACGCTTCGATCCCGCGCTCGTAGTGCGACTGTTCGTAGAAAGCCTCGGCCAAGGCGCGCACGATGCGCCCTGCGAACTTGTCGCCGCCGGCCTTGACCAAGAACTTGAACATGTCCTCGGCGCTGTTGTTCTCGTCCTCGACGAACACCGCGACCAGGTTTTTCAGCGCCTCTTGCTGCAGCTCGTCGAGCTCGGCGCGGCTCTTACCCCGGTTGCGCGCGTTGTCTTCCGTGGCTTGAAACACCTTCAAGAATCGGGCCGCCGCTTCCTCGCTGCGACCGAGCCGCCATAGCGTCCAGGCGCTCTTGAACAGGGCCAGATCGTACAAGTCGTTGTCCTTGTACTCGAGCACCTTTTCGTATTCGCGATAGGCCGTCTCGTAGTCGGGGGCGTCCTTCGTGAACTCGTACTCCGCCCGCACCATGTGCGCGTCGGGGATGAAGCGGCTCTTGGGGAACCACTCGATGATCTTGTTGAAGCGACCGAGCGCGTCCGCAAACTTGCCCTCTTCGTTGGCGAGGAAGCCGTCGACGTAGAGCGCTAGGTCGTACTGTGAAAACGATTTGTAATTCTGCAGCACCCGCAAGAAGCGCGCGCGCGGCTTACCGTAGCTCGGCGTCGGCGGATCGCGGCGCTGGTCGGCCGGCGTCTTCTCCCAACGCTTGAAGGCTTCGAGGAACTCGTCCCGCTCCTCTTCCCACTCGAGCTCCCCCATCCGCAGCAGCGCTTCTGGCATCTCCGGCGTGTCGGCCGGCGATTCGTTGATGAACTTGTCGAGCAAGCCCATCGCCTCGACGCGTAGCCCCTTACTCTGCGAAATGTTGCGCTCGATGCGCCGATCGATCTTGGCCGCCAGCGCCTGACGCAGCCGCTCCGGGATCTGCAAGCTGACGCGCGCGCCACGCGAAGCCTGGGCCTTTTGCGTCGCCTTCTTCTTGATCGTCGGGCGCTCGGCCCCGGTCAGATTGCGCTCGGCGGCCGGTTTGATGTGCGCCGACTCGCTCGCCGCCGCGGGCTTCACGACCTCGCCGTCCGCGGCCCACGCCAGCGCCGGAGTCGCGGCGATCCAGCACAGCCCGGCGGCGCAGGCGAAGGCGACAAGGCGCATCGTCGGCCAAGATAGACTCCCGGCGTCTAGCCATCAATGGCCCCGCTCGAGCCAATTCAGGCTTCGGTAGGTGTCAGTAGTGCGCTCGCCGACAGCTCGCGCGTGGCGAAGGTCGCCGTCGCTCGACGCAGTTCGCTGATGCATGAGATGGCGGCCCGGCGACGCGCCACCGGGCCCGCCGCGGAAGCTCCTGGAAAACCGCGGACATCGGCCACCTGGCCTGCCACGGCCCCATCCGTCTAGAGGCGCCGGACAAAATTTCAGGCTAGGGTGGAGGCGATGATGCGTCGCAATAACGAGGCCTCCGAGCGCCACGCAGAGCGTAGGCGCCGTGAGGACGAAGCCCCGCGCCTGATCGCGACGGTCCCGAACCTACTGACGTTGAAGCTGCAGCTGCAGGAGCTGAAGGGTGACGTGTCGGTCGCGGAGACCGGGCACATCCGCCATGTGGTGGTAGCGCATGCACCGCTCTTGTTCGACATGCCGTGTCGAGATTCGGCGTGCAAAGACGGGGGCCACGACGTGACCCACGCCATCACCCGTTCGTTGAAGGCGGGCGAGACGCAGTTCGTGGGCGAGCACCAATGTACCGGTTACGTCGGTGACGGCCCGTGCCAGCGCGTCCTCCGCTACACCGCCACCGCCACCTACAAATAGCGGTTTTACCGCGACCGATTGGTTGGCAAAGCGTTCGCTCCGCCTCGCGCTGTTCGTGTGCTCTATCGTCACCCTGATGGGTTGCGAGCGCCGGCCACGCGCGCGAGAGCGCGAGCAAGCCGAGAGCCAGGCGAGGGCCCGCGCGCAAGCCGAGACCGAGCGACGGCGCGCTCTGCTGCCGCCGCCCCTCGAGCCGCCGCTGGAGACGGTCAGGGTCGCGAGCTCGGGCTTGCCGTGCGAGGTCGACGACGTCTTTGCCGAAAAGTGCCGGCGCTGCCACGGCGTTCCGCCGCGCCACGGTGCGCCGCTGGTGTTCTTGACCTGGGAAGACACTCGTCAAGAGCGCCTCGGTGAGCCGCTCTACACCGTGATCGGCCGCGCCGTGAAGAGCGGCTTCATGCCTTACAAGATCGACGCGAACCCGCCGATTTTGCCGCTCACGCCCGAAGAGAAGCAAATCATCTTGGACTGGGTCGACGTGGGAGCGCCTCGACGAGACTGCCAGCGCCCACAACCTTAGTCGTGTCATGTTGCCCTGGCGCGTCGCCGGAGCTAGCGTCGCCGCCATGAAAGAGCTGATCTCGCAACTGGTCGCGAAGGCGGATCTCGACGAGACTCAGGCCGCCAAGGTGGCCGAGGTCGTGCGCGGGTTCCTCGCCAGCAAGCTGCCCGAAGCCCTGCGCGGACCGGTCGAAAGCGCGCTCACCGGCCAGAACGTCGACAGCGCCGTCGATCAAGCCAAGGGCTTGATCGGCAAGCTGTTCTAATCTTCCCCAAACCAAGCTCAGACCGATGCCACAAATGGTCGCAAAGCTATTTTTCAAGGTGACGTCGAGCGCGCTCGCGCTCGCCGTGCTCGGCGTTTGCGGGCACGCGCAGGCCCAGTCGGTGGTTCGTCAGCCCGGCAACCACCCTCACTACGACCTCGAGATCGAGCCTCACCTGGCGTTTCAGTGGGCGGATCGGCAGGGCGCCGATGACGGCTTCGGCCCCGGCGTGCGCTTCAACATTCCGTTCGTTCACAACGGCCCGATCCGCACGATCAACAACAACATGGGCATCACGTTCGGGCTCGACATCACGTTCGGTGGCGGCGGCTACGGCTGCTACCCGAACGATCGCCGGGTGGTGGGCTACGACTGCAGCGTGACCGAGTTCTGGTTGCCGGTCGCCATGCAGTGGAATTTCTTTCTCACGAAAGTGATCAGCGTGTTCGGCGAGCCAGGCTTCGCGATCGCGCACCGTCGCTGGACGTATCCCTGGTACTGCGACGGCAACAACCGGCCGCTGTGCGACGAGCATTTCAATCGCACCACGATCGAGCCCGTGTTCTGGGGCGGCGGTCGCTTCATGTTCAGCGACAAGGTCGGCGCGACGATCCGGCTCGGCTTCCCGATGATCACGGCCGGCGTCAACGTGTTGCTCTGAGCCGCCCGCCGCAGGCCGGGCGCTGCCCGATCACGAAATCCAAACGATCATGCCGAGCGCCTCGTGCTCGGCACGAGCGATGATGCGCTTCAGCTCCTCGAACGGACCGAAGTAATAGCCGAGGTCGTATTCGGAGCGCAGGTTCACCTCCGACCAGCGCCCGGGATAGACCTCCAGCTTCTCCAGCTTCTTCAGGTCGAAGCGCGGCAGCAGCGTGTGTCGCGTCACCGGCGCGAGCGCCCGCGCGATCGCGCCGGCTTCATTCGACCCGAAGACGCGCGCCGGGCCGAAGCCGCCGAGATCTTCGTCCCCCACCGGCGTGCCGCCCTGGAGCAAGAAGTCGAGCGGCGCGCTGCCGCCGAGCGCGCTGCCCGTCATCAGGTAATGCAAGCAGTGCCAGGCCTTGTCGAGATCGACGAAGCCCTGGGCGGGGTCGTTGTAGGCGCCGTCGATCACCCCGAAAACGTCGCCGGGCTGGGCCAACAGCGCCTGAATTTTTGCGTCTGACAACAGATAGACGTGGCCTATGAGACTCATCGGATTTCGGCGGCAGCTTAGCGCAGGCCTTCGCCGCCCACGTACTCGTCTTCCCAGTCTTCGCCCTCGAACGGCCAGAACTCTTCGTCGTCTCGCAAAAAGCGTTGAGCGTCGAGCGAATCGACGATGGTCTGGGGGAGCAGCCCCTGGGACAGCGCTTCGATTTCGACCTCGAGCGCGCGCTTCTTGCCGAGCACGGTCTCGATGCGTCCGAGTCGGGCGCGGCGGAGCAGCCGCGACAGACGCAGGTCGAGCCGCCCGAGCGCGTCTTTGGCCAGCTCGAGCTGCTGCTTTTCGGCGGCGAGCCGCAGGGCAGCCGACTTTTGGTACAGCTCGGTCGCCAGCTGTCGGTCGCTTTCGATCAGCCCAGGCAGATCGGAGCCGGCAGTAGCCGGCGCCGCCGATACGTTGGAGAGCGACGCGCGCGCGGCGCGGGCTTGAACTTCGAGCCCCGCGAGCTCCTTGCTCATCAGCTCGAGCTCGGGGCCGTTCTTGCCGGTGTGCTCGGCCTCGCGCAGCAGCCGCTTGAGCTCGCGGATCTGAGCCTCGACGCGCGCGACCTTGTCGACGGGCGCCGCGCTCAGGCCAGCGTCGGATTGGGCGTGAGTGGCCTTTTGCGCGGAGAGCTTGCGGGAAACGTCGTCGAGCTCGGACATCGAGCGACGCAGGCCGCTCAGCTGATGATCGAGGAGCGACAGCCGGCGAGCGGCTCGGCCGTAGCCGGCGTCGACGCGCAGCAGCGAGCCGAGCGCGCGCGCGGTTTCGTCGGGCACGCCGAGGCCGGCGCCGGCGGGATCGGCGCCGCCGCGTACGCTATCGACCAGCGACTTGGTGGCGGCGTCGTCTTTGGCGATGCGGCGCGCGGCATCACGCACGGGCTCGTAGCGCTTGATGAAGGCGCCGAGCTTCTGATCGGCTTGGGGGAAATGACAGGTCGCAAGATCGACGTACGAGTCGAGGATGTAGGCCTCGTCTTCGTAGACGTGGTTGACCTTCAGCCGCTTCAGATCGTCGAGGGCTTGCCGCGCGCCGTCGTAGTCCTTGGCTTCGTAGCGCGTGGTGGCGGTCTCGTAGAGCGACTCCGTGATGTTGTCGGAGTCGTTCGGTACCAGGTAGTAGTAATAGCGGGCGTCGTCGAAGCGGTACTGCTCGTGGGCGACGCGGCCGAGGCCGAGGCGCGCCAGGTCTCGGACCCGAAAGAACTCGGAGCCGCCGAACATGGCCGCGCGCTTGGGCGTCTGCTTCGGATCGGCGAGCTTACAGAACAGCTGCTCGCCCCGCTGGAGGTGCTTGTTCTCGACCTCGAGCACGCCCGACAGGTAGGTGGCCTGCGCCCAAAACCGTGACTTTTCTCCGACTTTTGCGTAGGCGGCCAGGGCTTCGGTCGATTTTTTGGCGAGCTCCGCCGCGCGGCCGCGCAGGTAGCTGATGTCGCCGCTGAGCTCCTCGGGCGCGCTCGGGGGCACCACTTCGAGATCCTTCAGGAGCACCTCGGGTCGATCACTGGAAAGCCCCGCCTCCACCAGGCTGTGGACGGCGCGACGGTAAGCTGTATCGCCGGGATCGCCCTTCAGTAGCCGGGTGAGGTAGCCGCGCGCGGGTTGGATCGCGCCCGCGCTGCCGAGGGCGTCACCGAGCAGGAACAGCGCTGCCTTGCCCTCTTCGGAGCCGGCGAACGGCTCGAAGCGCGGCGACTCGACGAGGTACACCAAGTCTCCGATGGCTTCGTCGCGGCGGCCCGAGGCGAGCTTCTCTTCAATCGCGGGCAGCTCGGTCTGCAGACGCTGAACGCTCAGCGGCGTCGACGCGGCGAGCTTGCGCGCGTCGAGCGCCTTTTGATAGGCGCGCATCGCGTCACCGCGCGTATCCGGCGCGTCGTCGCCCGGCGCGGCGGCGCGCGGCCCGTCGTCGGCGGCGGGCCCGGCTCCCGCTTCGGTCCCGGGTGCGGCCGCGGTTTCGGCCGGGGCGGAGGCGATGCCGGCGGCGCCGAGCTGCGCGAAGGCGGGCAGCGCCGAGCAAACGACGGCCCACGCCAAGCACGCCCCGCTCCGCTTCACTCCACCACCCGCGCCCGCAGCTTGACGCGCAGATCGTACTCGCCGTCGGCGTCGTCCGGAAAATCTTCCGCCATGTCGGAGTCGTCGACGATGACCAGATGCGTGTCGACCAGCTTGCTCTCCGGGATGATCACCGAGAAGCGCGAGCTCTGCCACGTGCG
>Ga0164241_10001427_pt1 | contig 29545 bp, 13 predicted proteins | sample OricomyardsoilBY_FD_108780 | JGI IMG/M metagenome (GOLD analysis project Ga0164241, IMG submission 108780) | Backyard soil microbial communities from Emeryville, California, USA - Original compost - Back yard soil (BY) | ecosystem: Environmental > Terrestrial > Soil > Unclassified | place: USA... | reverse complement strand
GCGAGCCTTGCCGATCGAAGTACCGAGCGTGCGAATCCTGATCGTGGACGATGACAAAGCGATTTGCGACTACATGCAAACGCTGCTCGAAAAAGACGGCTTCATCGTCAAAACGCTGAGCGATCCAACGCTCGTCGAAGACGAAGTCCGTACGGGCGACTACCACGTGATGATCTTGGATCTGATGATGCCGAAGCTCGACGGCATCGAGGTCCTCAAGCGCGTCCGCGCCGTCGACAGCGACATCGCGGTCGTGATTTTTACGGCCCATCCGAACCTGGATTCGGCTGTCGCGTCGATGAAGCTCGACGCCGTCGACTATCTCAAGAAGCCCTTCAACGTGGACGAGTTCCGCGACGTGCTCGCGCGCGTGATGAAGAAGAAGGGTCTGGCCCGGACGCCCGAAGAGCAGCTCCACAAGATCATCGGCGACACGATTCGCACGATGCGCAAAGAGAAAGAGCTCACGCTCAAGCAGATGAGCCGACGTACGGGGCTCAGCATCTCGCTTCTCTCCCAGATCGAGCGGGCCGAGTCGTCACCGTCCATCTCCAGCCTCTACAAGATCGCGATCGCTCTGGACTCCAAGATCCAGGACTTGTTCGGCAACAACTAGCCCGTCGCCGGCGGCCGCCGGCCGAACCAGCCACCGGGCAGGCCCTAAAACCCTGCCCGGACGCCCAAGAAGCCCGACACGGGCGGGTTCGGCTTGACAGCCCCGCGGGCGAGCGACCATATTCCGCGCCCGTTTGTGACCCGCCGAAGTAGCTCAGCCGGTTAGAGCACGCGCTTCATAAGCGCGGTGTCGCCAGTTCAAGTCTGGCCTTCGGCACCCATCTCGAAGCCTTTACGCGTCGCAGGCGCGAAAGGCCAATGTCGGCAATACCACCTGGGTCGTCGAGCCTAGTGCTGACGGCCGCCGGGGCCCGGACCTTCACGGCCTATGGCGGGATTGACGGCGTCCCAGCTCACCCGAAATTGCGCGGGTGAGCCAAAGCCGTCGGGTAGCCGCCCGAAGCTCGGCGCGCCGCGGACGGCGCGCAGCACGTTGTCGTCGTACTCCCCCACCCCGCTCGGACGCACGATGCGGACGCCGGTGGGCTTCCCGTCGGCGCGCAACGTCATCTCGAAGATCACGTGCCCACCGCGACCCTGCGCGATCGCCCAGTCGGGAAAGGCCTTGGCCAGCAGCTGCGAGAGCCGGCCGCGTAAGGCGCGCGAATAGCCGGAAAAGCCGGGATCGTCGGCGAAGTCTTTGCCAAAGCCGGCGCCGCTCGGCGATGAACGGGAGCCGACGCCGCTCGTACCGAACGCGCCCGGCGCGCCGCCGCCACGCTCGCCGCCGACTCCCGGCCCCTCCTGCCCCCCGGCGCTGGAAGCGTGCAGCAAGGAGCTGACGCGAGCCGCAACCTCCTGGCTGGAGTCGAGCGTGTCGTTGGGGCGCCCCCGCGTTTCCGAAGGCACGGCGGCACGCGCGGCCGGAACGAGCGGGCGTGCAAACAGCACTCGCGCCGCGGCGTGGAACTCCTGGGCGTCGCGGCCGTCGGGCGCGCCTTGCCCATAGCGGAACGCGTTCGAGCCGGCGACGCTGCCCGCGCGCGCTGCCTCCGGCTCCTCGCCGGTGGTCGTGGCGCCTTGGCCGCCCACCTTGGTGCCGATCGTCGACGCCACGCCGCCGCTGAGCACGCCGCGCGCGGGGTCCGTGGCGGAGGCCTCACGACGGGCACGCACGTGACCGGCGCCAGTGGCCAGAAATGTGAGCTCCATCGGCGTGGGGGTGGCGCGGCGGTCGTCGCGGCTTTCACGCTGCCAGGCGGTTCGGAGGCGCGAAACTTGGCTCCGATCGCGGAGGGTCTCGGGGTCGCGCTCGAGCGCGATCGGATCGATCGAGCTTGCCAGGTTCGTGGCGGGCTCGGCGCTGGTGCGCTCGCCGCCCCGGCCGGGCGCTTCGAGATCCGGTCGCGGCGCCCGGCGGCCCCCCGTCGTCACCGGTAGCGGCGGGGGCAACGTAGACGGCTGCTCCGAATCAGGACCCGACGCTGCGATCTCGGGTAGTACCACGTCGGCTTCGATCTCCAGCGTCGTCGGCGCCAGGCGCGCCGGTGGCGATGGCGGCGTCGCGCGCAGGCTACGCGCTAGCAACCAGGCGCCCCCGAACAGCAGCGAGCCGTGCAGCAGCACCGAGCCGGCGAAAGCGAAGCCCGAGCCCCCCAGGGGCCATCTCACGCGCCGACGTTTACTCGTAGGTTCGGTCACGATGAAGCGGCGCCGTCGCGCCCGCTGCTCGACTAACGGCGCGGCGACAGCTCAGTTTAGCACCGCGGAAACCCCGAGCAGCCGGTGGGCGTTTTGGCTCGTCTGCTCCGCCAATTCCTCGAGCGGCACCCCGCGCAAATTCGCCACGAAACGCGCGGTATGCAGCACGTAGGCGGGCTCACAACGCTTGCCGCGCACCGGCACGGGCGAAAGGTACGGGCTGTCGGTCTCGACCAGAATCCGGTCGGCAGGGGCCCAAGCCGCCACGTCTTGAATGTCGAGCGAGCGCTTGAAAGTGACGATGCCGGAGAAGGACAAGTAAAAGCCGAGATCCAGTGCACGCGCCGCGAACGGTTTGTCTTCACTGAAGCAGTGAATGAGCCCGCCGACGTCTCGCGCGTTCTCTTCCGCCAAGATCTGCAGTGTTTGCTCGGGCGCGCTCCGCGTGTGAACGACGATCGGCTTGTTGAGCTGGCGTGCGATCTGGATGAAGCGGCGAAATACCTCCGCCTGGCGCTCGCGCGGCGAATGATCGTAGTGGAAATCCAGCCCAATTTCCCCGATCGCCACTACGCGCGGCTCAACGCCGAGGCGCCCTAGCTCGCCTTGCAGCGCATCGTCGCAGGTGGCAGCGTCATGAGGATGCACGCCGACGGTGGCCCAAACGTCGGGACGGCGCGCCGCGATCGCCAACGCCGACTGCGCCTGGGCCAGTGAGCCGACCCCGACGCAAACGAAGCCGGTGACGCCGGCGCCATGCGCGCGCGCCAGAGCTTCTTCTTCGCCTTCTGGGAAGTACTCGGGATCGAGATGGCAATGGGTATCGATCAGCATCGCTCCGCACAGCTACCGCGCGTCGCCGCGTAGCGCCAGGGCGCGGCGCAAACGCAGCGAAGCCAGCCCGACCGCGAGGATTGCCGCCAGGACGGCGACCTCGGCGAGCTCGGCGGAGCGCGCGAGGGCCAAGATTGACAATAAGGTGAGCGGAGCCAGCGCTCGATCGAGCGGCCCGAGGCCGCGCTCACGCCGCCCCGCCAGGCGAAGTAGGGCTAGGGCGCTGACCGCGTACTGTAGCAGCACGGCCAGGCTCGATAGGACGAACAGGCTGCTCAGGCTCGTCACCGAGACCAGCAGCAGCACCGCCAGCGTCGTCACTAGCAACGACAGCACCGGCACCCCACGACGCTCGCGGCCGAGCGCCGTGCCGAGTAGCTCACCGGTGCCGAGCGCGGCGAGGTAGCGCGGAGTCATCGCGAACATGCCGAACGCGATGCCGATCGCCGAGACGTTGGCGCCGGCGGCGAAGAGCGGAGCACCGGCACCGTGCGTGAGCCGCAAGCCAGCTTCGACGATCGGCGCCGGCGACGTCGCGAGCTCGGGTAAATTGAGAGCGCACGCGAGCTGGAGCAGCACGTACAGCAGCGCCGCGAAGCCCAGCGAGCCGAGCGAGGCCCCGAGCACGGTCCGGCGCGAGCCCCTCACCTCTCCTCCCGGTACGGCCACAATCTCGAAGCCCTGCATCGGAAATACGGCCAGGAGCGCGGCGCGCCACAGCCCCGTGCCGTTCAGCGCCCACGCCTCGGGGGCGACACGTGCCACGTCGCGGGCGCCGCTGGCCGCCAGCCACAGCAGCGGCAGCAACTTCAGGACGGTCAGGCCCGACCACACCCACGCGCTCGGCCGCAAGCCGAGCAGGGTCACGCTCGAGAACAGCAGCGCCGTCACGATCTGGAACACAACGCGCGGCCCCGCGCCGGCGAAGCCCAGCTCGGGCGCAAGGTACTGACCGAGGCCGCTCACGACGGCGGCAGTGCTCAAAACCGCCGACGAATACGCCACGAACCCGACACCAAATGCAAAGCGCGGCCCGACTGCCTCGCGAGCCCACACGTACGGCCCGCCGTCTTCTGGGTAAGCGCTACCGAGCCGGCCGTAGGTCCATGCCACCGGCAGCAGCAACAACGCCGTCAGCGCGAACGCCAGCGCCGACGCCGGACCGGGCAACGCGCGCGCGAGCTCGCTCGGCACGAAGAAGATGCCGACGCCGACGATGCCGTTGATGCCCAGCGCTAGCAGCGACCAGAAGCCGAGCACGCGCCGGTCGTGCTCGACGGAGGCCGCCGGCGCCCGGCTCACGACAGCAGGGCCGCGAACCGCTCTCGCACCAGCGCGACCGCCAGATCGGAAGCCGACGCGTCTTCGTAGCCGAAGCGCAACTTGAGCTGCTCGACCGCTCGGGCGGCGGCGGCGCGGCGGCCAGCGTCGAGCCCGCTGCCGTCCTCTTTCATCAATAGCAGCACGTCGCGGCACAGCTTGGCCACCGCCGCGCGGCGCTCCGCGAACACCGCCTCACGCAAGCGTCGCAGCTGCGGGCCGAACACGCGCGCGTGGTCGATGGTCTGATCGGGGTGATCGATGGCCCAAGCGGCGATGCTGTTGATCAGTCCGTGGCGCACGTCTTCCGCCTTGTCGGCGGAGCCGAGCAGCGTCTCGACCTCTTTCATCAGGCGTTCGTCGGGATCTTCGTATTGGCCCGTCATCGGGTTGCGCAGCTTCTCTTTCTTCACCCAGAAGCTGACGTTGGTGACGTAGCGGTCGAACAGCTCGAGGTAGCGCGTCTCGTCGACCAGCCCGCTCGCCTGTCGGAACTCGTCTTCGAGCGAATCGAGCAGGCGCTCGCGCAGCGTTTTGCGGAACGCCACGTGATCGTGGTAGCCGCCGGGCAGCTTTTCTTCCTGCAAAAACCCGTATTCTTGGCTGAGCTCGCACAGGGCGTCGAGCTCGGCCAGCACCGCGAACGGCGACAGGCAATCGTAGTGAGGGCTCTGGGCGGCGTCGAGCAAGACGGTGCGCATCTCACGCGGGCTCGCACCGACGCTGCCTTCGTAGATCGGGTAGGCGTCGCTCTCGCGGTAAAGCTGCGGGATCACCGCGCGCAGCTGCTTCTGCGACTCTTCGTCGAGCCGCAGGGGGGCGACACCGTTGGCGTAAAGATCGAGCTTTTCTTCGGCCGTGAGCAGGTTGACCAGCTCCTTGACGGGGCCTTCGTAGCGTTCGACCTTGGGCTTGCGCATGCGCGTGAGCACCGCGAACATGGCCGCCATGCGCGTCGCGTGGGGGGCGACGTGCCGCCGGACCTGGGGCGCGATTTGCGAGTCGTAGATCTTCTGCTCGTCGATCCAGCTCAGCAAGTACGGCGCCCGGATCAGCTCGAAGCGGCCGCGGAAGCTCTCGAACTCGGGGTGCTCCCGGAACGCCGCCAGATGCAGCTCGTTGCCGCTCGCGACCATCACGCAGTTGACCTGCACGTTTTGCGAGCGCAGCGGCACCTCGCCCGTCTCCGCGGTGATTTGTAGGTATTTGAAGGCGTCGAGCGGCCGTTTCAGCAGATCGGAGAACTCGAGCACGCCGCCGGCGGCGTCGATCAGCTCGCCGAAGGCCTCGAACAGCGCCACCGACGACAGCGACGAGGGCAAGGTGCCGAGGTTGCGGTCGGCCGTGACCTGTCGCTCGCCAGCGTCGACCGAGAGCTGGGGGCCGAGCGTGACGGCGCCCACGCGATAGCGGCGCGAGATGAAGTAGCGCTCGACTTGCACGTGCCGTAGCACCTCGCTGAGCGAGCCCTCGTAGCTGGTGAGCAGCGCTTCGTAGACGAGCTGGCTCTTGTGGGAAAGGCTGCCCCGCAAGATCCACGCTGGCGGTGGCTCTTGCGCCCCTGCCTCCGAATACAAGCGCTCGACCAAGGCTTGGCGTTGCTCGGCGGGCAGCAAGAACAGCGGATGGTCGCGCACCTCCATGAACAACCGCGAGTCGATCTGCTCTTCATTCAGGTGCGCGTAGCTGTCGGTGTCGCGGTGAGCTTCGCTCTTTCCGCCGAAGCCGATCGCACCGCGCAGCGTGCGCTCGCTCGGAAACACCCAATGGAACCGGTACGTGGCTCCTTCGTTGACGGACGAGTAATGCTCCAGCGCGCGCATCAAACACGACGCGACCGTGCTCTTGGCGGAGCCGTTCGGGCCGTGCAGCAGCAGCACGCGGTTGGGTCGGCCCTCACGGACGAAATTGTTCAGGGCGCGGTACAGCTCGAGCTGCACCGCCTCTTGCCCGACGAGCGCCTCGCGTTGACGGTCCGCCTCGTCCAAGAACGGCAGATCGAAGAGGCGAAAGCGCGTCATGGCGCCCCAGGGCCGATCGACAGCCTCCCGGCCAAAGTAGTCGAACATGTCGCGCACGTAGCGCGAGGCGTCGCGCGAGTGGCGCACCGGTTCGGTCGCGAACAGGGCCAGGTACTCGCGGAACGAGAGCAGCCGCCGCTCCTCCTTGAAAGACCTCTCTACGTGCTCGGCGATCCGAGCCAAGTCCTCCAGAATTCGATCGGAAGCCATCTCTACGAAGGGTAGTCGGCCGACGGCAATTTAACAATGCGCGGCGCCGCACCGCGCGGTTCGGGCGTGAGCGAGCGCGATCGACCCCCGATTCAGAGGGGCTAGCGCGTCCCTAAATTGGGAGCGCTCGGGCGTGCCCGTTGTACGGCCACGTTTACGGCGAGACCAGCAATTCAGGGACACGCCCTACTAGTCGACCTGCACGTCGAGCAAGAGGTCACGCTTTTCCATCAGGCATTTATCCTCGGTGCACACGGAGAACGCGAACTGCCCCGCGACGGTTCGCTTGCCGGCGGCGTCGGGCGTGAAGCTGACCGGCATCACCGCCTTCATGGCTTCGACCTTCGCGGCGTCTTTCCCGACGACGAGGTTGTCGTACTTGACGCCCGGGGTCTCCTTCAGCTTCAGCTTGATCGGGTACTTGTCGTTGACGTGATACGGCGCCTTCGCCACGAGCACGACCTCGACCACGCCCGGCTGCCCCGCCTTCAGCGCCGCCTTCGGTGTCTCGAGGGTCAGGTCGAAGGCGGCGTCAGTGAACTTCGGCGCTCCCGTCGGGGCGGCCGCGGGCGCCGACGAATCTGACGCGGCCGCAGCGGGCGCCACCGCCGCCGCTTGAGGCGCCGCCGCGTTGGAAGCGGAGCGAGGCTCCTCGGCCGCGGGCGGTGATTCTTTGCTGCAGCCGAACAGCACACAGGTTCCGACAATCGCGACGCCTAGTCGACTAGCAGCCATGGCACTGGGTTACCACACGCCTGCTGTGGTCGCACGCACCGCGGGGCCGTCGCCTCGCGCTACTTGAGCAGCACCAGCACGACCGCGATCAGCACACCGAGGACCAGCGCGCCGACGCCAACCGCCACGAACAGCATGGTATTCCCGCCACGCTTGGGAACGCCGAGCGGCACGTCCTGCGAGATGGGTGCACCTTGCAGGGCGGCCGGCGGCGGACGGACGCTGCCCCCCGCGGGAGCGTCGAAGGTGCTCAGCGCGTCTGCCTCGCCGAAGAACGAATCAGCGACGCTGGCGGGACCTGCCGGGGCGACAGCTTTCATCAGCTCCGGTAGCTTCGCCGCGATGCGAGCCGTCAGATCCGCCTCGCTCGCCTTGGCCCATTCGCGGTGGGTGCCGGTCAAGCCGTACGCCTGCCCGACCGCGTCGGCGAGCGCCCCGACCGAGCCGATGCGCTGCGCCGCCTGCTTCTTGAAGGCATGCGTCATCACGCGGTCGAGCGTCGGCGGTACCGGGTGCTTGGCGTTCTGCGCGGCCTGGCTCGGTGGCTTCGGATCCTTGGTGAGGATCTCGAGCAAGATGCTGGGGCCGTTGATGCCCATGAACGGCACGGTGCCGACCACCGATTCGTAGATGATCGCGGCGAGCGCCCACACGTCGGCGCGGTGATCGAGGGTCTCGAGGCCCTGCGCCTGCTCCGGCGCCATGTAGTACGGCGAACCGATGGTGGTGCCGAGCACGGTCAGCTTCTTGGCTGATTCGCCCTTGTCTTTGACCGACCCGAAGTCGAGCAGCTTGACGGTGTCGCCCTCGCTGGTCTGGCACAAGAACAGGTTGTCGGGCTTCAAATCGCGGTGCACGAGCTGGCGTGCGTGCGCGCCGTCGAGCCCGAGCGCTACCTGGCTGAGCATGCGGACCATGCGCCCAGGAGCGATCGTCTGCTCGCGCTTGAGCGTCGCTCGCAGCTCCTCCCCGTAGAGAAACTCCATCGCCAACGCGAACGAGCCGTCGTTGGTGGGCTGGAAGTCGAGCACCTCCACGATGTGGTCGTGGGGTAAGAGCTTGCTCACCTCGAACTCGCGCTTGAAGCGCTCGACCGCGACCTGATCGCCGGCGACCTCCGGGTGAAGCACCTTGAGGGCGACGTTGCGCCGCACCTGCATGTCGAGCGCTTCGTACACGCGGCCCATGCCGCCGTCGGCGACCACGCGCCGTACCTGATAGCGGTTACACAGCAGCTGGCCGATACGCGCGTCCTGATCGTCGGCCAGGACCGGAACCTGGGTGGCGCTGGTTAGCTGCGCGCCGTCCACCGGGCAAAAGCCGGCGTCATCGGGGTAGAGCCGGCCGCACAGTGGACACGCCTTCACGCGTCGCTCGACTCGCTGGCGCCAGCGGGCATGACGGCACGAAAATACATGATGCGGTTGCAGCTCGGACACTGCCCCAGCTCTTCGCCGCGCTTCAGCTGCTGAAACAACATCGGCGGCAGGTGCATGTTGCACGCGCTGCAGATGCCGGTGTGGGTGTAGGCCACCGCGGTGCCGCGGCGGCTGCGCACGAGCTCGTAGCGCCGGTACAGCTGCGGCGGCACCGCCTTGACCAGCTCCAGCCGTCGCTGGGAGCGCTCGTCGAAGCGGGCTTGCGACTCGGCGATGCGCCCGGTGGCTTCTCCCTCGATCGCATTGAGGTCAGCCTCGAGCTTGTCGTGCTCGACCAGCACCGCCGTCACGTCGGCGCGTCCCTGGTTGATCAGGACGTCGAGCTTTTCCATCTCGACTTCGCGATCGCGGTGCAGCTTGCGGAGCTCTTCGAGCTCGCGCTGCACCGCGTTGGCTTCGCGCTCGGTCCGGCAGCGCGACAGCTTCTCGCGGGAGCGCTCGACCTGGATCAGGAGCTGGCGCGCTTCGCCCATCAGATCGCCGCGGGCGCGCTCCATCTCCTCGATGCTGGTCTTGCCGCGACTGAGCCGCTCTATGAGCTCGGCGAGCCGCGCCTTCTTGGTATCGAGCTCCCCTCGCTCCTTGCGCAAAACCTCGCTGAGCTCTTTCAGCTCGGCGTCGAGCTCGGACAGTTTCTCAAGTGCGTCGATCTGGGACTGGATGCTCACGTTAAGTGTCGGCTCCTCGAGTAGCTCTACCTGCTGCGCGCCGCGACGGCCAGTGGGCCCACCTGGGTTCGAACCAGGAACAACCCGGTTATGAGCCGGGGGCTCTGACCGATTGAGCTATGGGCCCGTTGCCTCACGGCGGCGGAAGGCTAATCGAAGCCCCGGCGGGTAGCAACACGCCGTCCGCTCATCCGCCCTTCAGCCGCCGGTTCCGCCTCTCGGTAGGTCGCGCCTCGCGGCCTGTAGCCGCGTCCCCCGAGGCCTTCCCGGGCTGGCGGATCCCGAAAACCGTCCGCGTCCTTCCCCCGACCCGGCCGCCGGGCGTGTGTTACATCTAGCGGTTCTGACCATGGAACGTCTGGTCGTCCGCGGCGCCACCCAGCACAACCTAAAAAGCGTTAGCTGCGATCTGCCCCGCAATCAGCTGGTCGTCATCACCGGGCCGAGCGGCTCGGGCAAGTCGTCGCTGGCGTTCGACACGATCTACGCCGAAGGACAGCGGCGCTACGTGGAGTCGCTGTCGGCGTACGCGCGCCAGTTCCTCGACCAGCTGCCCAAGCCGCGAGTCGAAAGCATCGAGGGCCTGAGCCCGGCCATCGCCATCGAACAGAAGGGCCTGGGTAAGAGCCCGCGCTCGACCGTCGGCACCGTCACCGAAATCGCCGACTACCTGCGGCTGCTGTACGCGCGCATCGGCGTGCCTCACTGCCCCAAGTCCGGTAAGGTGCTCCGCGCTTACACCGTCCAAGAAATCGTCGACGAGATCTTGGGCCGCGGCGAGGGCGCCCGCCTGTCGCTGATGGCGCGCACCGCGCGCGGGGTGAAGGGCGATCTGAATCAGGAGCTGGAGCGGCTGCGTCGCGACGGCTTCGTGCGCGCGCGCATCGACGGTCAGAACATCGACCTCGCCGACGAGCTCTCTCTCGATCCGACCCAGCCGCACGATCTCGACGTCGTCATCGACCGCGTCGTAGTCAAAGCGAGCGCGAAGGGCCGCATCACCGACTCCGTGGAGCTCGCGCTCAAGCTCGGCGACGGGACGCTGCTGATCGACGCGGGAGACGGTAGCGAGCCGGCGGTGCGCAGCGAGCGGCTCGTCAGCTGGGAGTACGGCATCACCCTGCCCCCGCTCGAACCGCGGCTTTTCTCGTTCAACAGCCCCCACGGGGCGTGCCCGACGTGCGACGGCTTGGGGGTACGCTCCGCCATCGACGAAGCGCGCGTCGTGCCCGACTCGTCGCGCTCCTTGCGCGAGGGCGCGGTGGCAGCGTTCGGCCGACGCGGCTCGGTAGCGACCGCGACCGAGGTCGCCAAGCTCGTCGACGTGCTCGGCGTCGACCCGGATCTGGCCTGGGCCGACCTGCCCAAAGACGCCCGCGACGCCATCTTGCGGGGCGGGTCGTTGAAGCCGAAGCGCGGTCGGGGCCACGCCGCAACTTACGACGGCATCATCCCGCGCCTTACACGCATGCTCGAGTCGGGCGCCATCGCCGAGGGCGAAGAGCAAGAGCAAGACAGCGAAGAGGGCGCGATCCGTCCCGAAGACCTCGGGCGCTTCATCGTGACCCAGATCTGCGAAGCCTGCGGCGGCGTGCGCCTGCGCCCGGAGGCGCTGGCGGTGCGGCTGGGCAACAAGACGATCGCGGAGCTGTGCCAGATGCCGCTCCGAGCTTTGCGCGAGTTCTTGCTCGCGTTCTCCAAGAACAGCAGCCTCACCCAGCGCGACGCCGCGATCGCCCTGCCGCTGGTCAAGGCCGTCACCGAGCGCCTCGGCTTCTTGATCGACGTGGGGCTCGATTACTTGGCGCTGGATCGCGCAACTTTCACGCTCTCGGGCGGCGAAGGCCAGCGCATCCGGCTCGCGACGCAGATCGGCGCGTCGTTGGTCGGAGTGCTGTACGTGCTCGACGAGCCCAGCATCGGCCTGCACGCGCGCGACAACGAGCGACTGCTCGAGGCGCTGCGGCGCCTCGTCGTGAAGGGTAACAGCGTGCTGGTCGTCGAGCACGACCGCGAGGCGATCCTGGCCGCTGACTTCGTGCTCGACATGGGTCCCGGCGCGGGGGCGCTCGGCGGCGAGATCGTCGCTCAAGGCACGCCGCGAGCGCTGATGGACGACCCGCATTCAGTCACGGGGCCGTACCTTTCGGGCGCCAAGCGCCTGCCGATCCCGAGCACGCGCAAGCAGCCCAACGGCTCGATTTTGCGCGTGGTGGGTGCCAAGGCCCACAACCTGAAAGACGTCACCTTCTCGGTTCCGCTCGGAGTGATCGTGGCCGTCACCGGCGTCTCGGGCTCGGGCAAGAGCAGCCTCGTCGTCGACACCCTGCTCAGCGCGGTGCGCGCGCAGCTCTATGGAGCGACCGGTCTCGTCGGCAGCTGCGACCGCATCGAAGGTCTCGAGCACATCGACAAGGTCATCAGCATCGATCAGGCGCCGATCGGTCGCACACCGCGCTCGAATCCCGCCACTTATACCGGGATTTTTACGCATCTGCGCGAGCTGTACGCGGGCTTGCCGGACGCTCGCGCCCGCGGCTACAAGCCGGGCCGCTTCTCGTTCAACGTCAAAGGCGGCCGCTGCGAGGCGTGCCAGGGCGACGGCGTGCTGCGGGTCGAGATGCATTTCTTGCCCGACGTCTACGTCACTTGCGACGCCTGCGCCGGCAAGCGCTACAACCGCGAGACTCTCGAGGTGCGCTTCCGTGGCCTGAGCATCGCCGACGCCCTCGACCTCACCGTCGACGAGGCCTCGGACCTGCTCGAGTCAATCCCGCGTATCGCCCAGAAGCTCGTCGCGCTTCGGCAGGTCGGGCTCGGCTACATTCAGCTCGGCCAACCCGCGACGACCCTCTCCGGCGGAGAAGCGCAGCGCGTGAAGCTTGCGACGGAGCTTAGCCGCAAGGCGACCGGTCGCACGCTGTACGTGCTCGACGAGCCGACCACTGGCCTGCATTTTTCCGACATCGAGCTGCTGACTCATGCGCTGCTCGGTCTGCGCGACGCCGGCAACACGGTGCTGCTGATCGAGCACAACACCGATCTGATTGCTTGCGCCGACTGGGTGGTCGATATGGGCCCCGAGGGCGGCGAGCAGGGCGGTTACATCGTCGCCGAGGGCACGCCGGAGCAGGTCGCCGAGCGCACCGCGAGCCACACCGGCCGCTTTTTGAAAGCGACGCTCGATCAACACGCGGGCTTGAGCAACCCACGCGCCCGCGCGTCGGCCCCGCCTGCGGCCGCGGACAAGCGCTCGACGCCGCCCAAGGCCAAGGCGGCGGTCCGCCGGCGCTGAAACGCGGCGAGGCGCCCGGCCCAAAAGCACGGACGCCTCGCTCATTCAGCGCCGGGACGCGGCTCACCGCTCAGGTGAAGTCTTTTTCGACGCGCTCTTGATCCTCTTTGCAGCGGATGCAGAGCGTAGTTTCCGGGCGCGCCTCCAGGCGCTTGATCGAGATCTTCTCGCCGCAGTCGTCGCAGGTGCCGAACGTGCCGTTGTCGATCTTCTCGATCGCCTTCTGAATCTTGTCCAAAAACGCCTTCTCGCGGCCGCGCAGGCGAAATGTGAAAGATTGCAGGTACTCGCTCGACGCGAGATCCATTTCGTCCGGCAGATCATTCGAGTCGAGCGTCATGTCCTCGTCCAGCGTCTGCTGGGCGCGCTTGATGATCTCCTGGCGTTTGGCCTCCAGCATATCCTTGAATTTCTTCAGCTGGGCCTTGCTCATCTGCTGTTCTTTGTCCCGCATGGGAACCTCACTGCCTTTCAGTCGCCACCGAAATGGCCCGACACTGTAAGGACGCCGCTCAGTCCCGTCAACCCGGGGCTTTACCGGCCCGCCGCCGCGGAGATTTCGCCGTGATTGCGAGCTCGCGGCAGGTATTTCTGAGAGGGGCGGCTCCGGCCGCGGCGCGTTCGGCACCGGTCCGGCTGCCGGCGGCTCAATCGGCGCGACTCCGCCGTCCTTCACGGTACGCGCGGACGGCGTTGACGATGGCGTCGGCGAGCTTTTGACGAAAGTCGCCGGTGTTGAAGCGCGTCTCGTCGCGAGCGCTCGAGATGAACGAGGTCTCGAACAGCACCGCCGGCATGCGCGCCCCTGCGAGCACGTAGAAGCCGGCGCGCTTCACGCCGCCGTCGGGCACGTCAGGGTAGCTCGGAGCGAGCGACGCCATCGCCGAACGTTGCAGCAGGTTGGCGAGCTCGTTGGCGCGAGCGTCGCTCACGCGGTCGCCGGCGCGAGACATGGCGCTCAGGGTCCGCGCCAGCTCGTCAGTGGCCTCCGCCGACGCAGAGTTTTCGACCGCCGCTAGGCGCGACGCCAGCTGATCCTTCGAGTCGTCCAGGACGAAGGTCATGACGCCCGAGCTCTTGCCGCGCTCGGTCGCGTTACAGTGGATCGAGATGAACAAATCGGCGCCGAAGCCGTTGGCTCGTGCCGTGCGCTCCTCCAACGGAACGAACACGTCGGTGTCGCGCGTGAGCAACGTGGATATGCCGAGCTCGCGCGCGATCAACGGCGCCGCCCGATGGGCGATGTCGAGCGCGACGTCCTTCTCGCGCAGGCCGGTCGGGCCGATCGCGCCCGGGTCGTGACCGCCGTGACCGGGATCGAGCACCACGCGCCGCACGTCGCGCGAAGCGGCGGCGCTGGGCTTGGCGACGTCGATCACCAGCCGAAATGGCTCCGGCACGTAGAACACGCGGTGCTCGGCCGTCGCGGCCAGGTCGAGCACCACGCGCGTGCCCTCGGCGCCGGGCGCGGCTCGCACGCGCTCGAGCAAGCCTTCCGCGTCGAGCGACGCGGGGCCCGAATAGCGCGTCCCGTGCAGGTCGACGAACAATCGCGGGCCGGTGCTGGCCGTCTTCGCCAGCGCCCCTACCTCGAAGCGCACCGGGCTCGAGACGAACACGACGACTCGGGCCGCGTCGTTGGCGGAGTAGCGCTCGATATGCGTCAACGTCGCCGACGGCACGGCGCCGCTCGGCGCCTGCGCGCTCGACAGCGCAGGCGCCGTGCCCGCGGTGGGGGGCGGCGCGCGATCGGTCAGAGCGCTGTCGGGGGGCCGGAATGCCTCGAGCATGCTCAGGGCAGACTCGATGCGAGCTCGGCACGTCGCATCGGCGGTGCGCGCCAGGGCGAACAAGCCGCGGTAGGTCTCGTCGACGTCCGCGTTGAGCTCGCCCTGTAGCAGCAAGCGTTCGAGCTCTGAAGCGCAGCCGTCCTTGGCGTGCGCTCGCTGCCGGCGCAGCTCCAGCGCTTCCAGGGCATCGGCTTCGCGATGCTCGCGCCGAAACAGGCGCGTGCGGATGACGGCCGCGCGCTCGAGCGCCGCCGCCGCTTCGGCGCCAGCGCTGCGGCTGGCGAGCACCGCCAGCGCGTCGGCGCTGGCGACGGCGAGCGGACGTGCGGCCAGTGTATCCACCACACCCACCCCGGGCGTCGATGGGCTGGGGCCAACGACGCCGGGAGTACCCGAGCGGCCCCGCTCACAGGCCGCGCTCAAGCAGATTGTGAGCAGCGAGGCGAAGCGCGCCGCGCGAAGCCCGATTCTTTTCGGCTGGCTGCGTTGCCCAGGCACGAGGGCGGATGCTAGCCTGACTGGAACCAGAGCGCTTCTTATGCCGGATACCGACCGTCCCTCAAGCGCCCCGCTCAGCGATAGTGAGGCAGATCGCCTTTCCGAGCGTTTTACCGCGTCATGGGACGAGCCTGACTCGCAGGCGGGTTCCGAATCATCCCAAGCCGAGCCGTCCGCCCAAGCGGCGCCGCCCGCGAAGGCGGCGCCCCCCATGCCGTCCTCCGACGCCGCGATCGCGCCGGCCGAGCCGCCGAAGCCCAAGCTGCAGACGCTGCTGGGCATCTCGCCGATCGTCGTCATCTCATCTCAACCGCCGGCCGCGCCGACCGCGACGCCCCGGTCTCAACCCGCGCCGCGCGCTTCCGAGCCAGCTGCTGCCCCGGCCGCCGTGAGCGCGCCTGCATCGTTGAGCCCTATCGCTCCCCCACCCTCGAGCTCGCCGGACGCAAGCTCAGTCGCCCGAGGGCTCACGACTCCGTCGAAGCCGTACGTCCCGAAGGACGACCCTTCCACGCCCGCCGTGGTCATCAGCGAAGCGGCGCTGGCAGACGCGAAGCGCAAAGCCGACCGCGCGCGCATTGCCCAAACCATCCCCGCTCAAACTCGAAGCGCACCGTCCGCGGTGCCAGTCCCTTTCCCGATGCCGGTTTCCGCCCCGGCCGCCGCTTTGCTCGACGATACGGAGACGCGTCCGCGGCGCCGGAGCGCGTGGCCGATCGCGCTGGGTGGTCTGGTCGCCATCGCGGCTGGCGTCGCGCTCGTCACCTTACCCGGTGGCTCCGCCGACAAGCGCGCGCTCACGACCGCCGATTCTCGTGCGGCGGCGTCGCCGGCGGCGACGACAGTTGATGCCGCGCCCGCGACTACGACAGCGTCCGCCCCGCCGGAGCCGGCCGCAATCGCCGAGCCGACACCGAGCGCCGCCGCACCCGTCGCTCGAGCGGCCCCTGCCGCCATCAAGCGCCGCCCCGCGAAGAAGCCGAGCGCCTCGCCTGCCGTCGCCCAACCTCGCAAGTCGGCCTCTTCTCGCTCCCTGTCGGCCAGCGAGCCAACGCCGACGACCTCGCCTCGAACGGGCAAGGGCTTGATCGTGCGCGAGACCCCGTTTTGAGCGGGGCAGCTCGATTTTTCGTCTACCCTGCGGGCAGTAGTGAGCATCCCTCGTCGCTGAGCTCGCAGAGCGTGCCCGGAGCCAGCGAGCACGGACGGTCACAGTTGAGGCTTGGTGCATGCGAAGAAACGTCCCCTTCAGTTTGACGCAGCTCGGTTTCGCTGCGGCGGTGCTCGGCACCGTGTTGCTCGTTTCTCCCCGAGCCTCGGCTCAAGACGACGTGACGCTGACGATGGCGCGTGAACGCTTCAAGGAGGGCGTCACCTACTTCGACAAGAAGGACTTCGCCAAAGCACGCGTCGCTTTCCTGCAAGCGTACGCGCTCAAGAAACACCCGGCGGTGTTGTTGAATCTCGCCCAGAGCGAGCTCCGCTCCGGACACGAGGCAGACGCAGCGCAGCACTTCTCGCAGTATTTGCGCGAGCACAAAGACGCCTCCGAAGCCGAGCGCCAGAGCGCGGAGACGGGCCTCGCCGCTGCCAAGGCGCAGGTCGCGGAAGTCACGCTCGACGTCGACGCTAGCGGCGCGGAAGTTCATGTCGACGGCGACACGGCCGGTACGACGCCGCTTCCGGGGCCGCTGTTTCTCGCGCCCGGCTCGCACCGGATCCAGGTGCGCAAAGACGCCAAGACGACCACCAGCGACATCGCGGTCGCCGCCGGCCAGTCCACGAAATTCAGCATCAAGCTGGCGGCGCCTGCCGTCGCGCCGCCGCCTGCTGCCGTCGCGGCGCCGCCAGCCGAAGAGACGGCCTCGCCCCCGCCCGAGACCGAGCCCCCCGCGACGGACGAGCCGACGCAGCGCGTGTCGTTCGGACGTTGGCTGGGCAAGACGCCCGGCGCCATGGTCGGCGTCGGTTTGACCGGGGTGGGCTTGATCGGCGGAACCGCCTTCGCCCTCGGGTCGCGCTCCGCCTACAACGCCGCCGACCGAATGGCGGCGCAGATCGAGGACAAGGCCGTCAATTACGACAAGAAGCCCAACGGGCAGGGCGTGTGCGTCAAGCCCGCGGAGTGGCTCAAGGACACAGCGCTGTGGGGCGGCACGTCGTCGGAACGAGTTGCGGCGCGGGAGGACCGCGCGAGGCAGTACAAGGACAACTGCGACAGGTACCAGGACAACGTGAGCTCCGGCGACAAGTTCAAGACGGTTGCGATCGTGAGCTTCGCGGTTGCGGGCGCGGCCGCGCTCGGCACCATCATCTATTACGTGGTCGACTCGAAGGAGCCCGCGGGTCAGGCGCGTGGCGTGGCCAAGCGGCGGATCATGGTGTTGCCCGTGTACCAGTCGGGCTATTCGGGCGCCTTGATCTCCGGCACCTTCTAGCGATCCGTCCCGCCCGCGCGGCGCTCGCCAGCGCCAAGCTCTCCCCGCAGCAGCAAGGCTCGAAATGTAGTTCGCGGCATATGCGCCGCGCGCGCCGCCGCGCTCACGTTGCCGGCGTGAGCGTCGAGCAGCGCCCTGGCGTCGAAGCTCTCGCCAGTGCGCGCCTTGCGCGGCCCGACCTCACGGACGCTGAGGGCCAAATGCTGAGGCAAGATCTCGACCCCGTTCGCCAGCGCCGCCGCCCGGTACAGCACCGAGCCGAGCTCGCGCACGTTGCCAGGCCAGCTGTGGGCTACCAACATCGCCAGCGCGCTCGTCGACAGCTGCTTCGCGCCGAGCTCGGGCTCGAGGCGGCGGAGCAGCACGTTGGCGAGCGCGGCGATGTCGCTGCGGCGCTCGCGCAGCGGTGGTAGGCGCAACGTCACCGTCGAGAGACGATGGTAGAGATCTTCGCGAAAGCGCCCGCTCTGCACGCGCTCCGTCAACGCCGCCCAGCTGGCGGAGACGATGCGAGCGTCGACACACGTCGAGGTGTGCGCGCCGAGTGGTCGCACCGAGCCGTCTTCCACCACGCGCAGTAGCCGCACCTGCACGCCCGCCGAGAGCTCGGCCACCTCGTCTAGAAAGAGGGTCCCGCGGTGGGCCTGCTCGAACGCGCCCTGGCGATGCGAGACGGCCCCCGTAAAGGCCCCGCGGCGATGCCCGAACAGCTCGGAGTCGGCCAAAGACTCGGCGATCGCGCCCACGTTCAGCGGCACATACGGACCCGCCGGGCGCCCGAGGTCGTGGATCGCGCGCGCCACCAGATCTTTGCCCGTCCCCGACTCTCCCTGGATCAAGATCGGGGCGCGCGTAGCGGCGTGGCGACGTACTTCTTCCGCCACTCGTAGCATCGGCTCGGAGGTGCCGGTGATGCCCGGCAGCCCGCCGCCGCGGAAAGGCAGGGCGGCTCGCGACGCTGCCCGCACCGTCACGATCGAACGACCGATGACGAAGCTGGCCGCGGCCGATTCGAGTCGGGCCTGAGCCACGCGCGCGCCCCCGACGAACACACCGTTTCGCGAGCCCAGGTCGCCCACCGTCACCCCGCGCTCGTCGGCGCGCAGCTCGCAATGCCGAGCGCTGACCGTGCGATCGACGAGACGCACGTGGGCGCCAGCCCCGGTTCCGAGCGTCAAGGTTTGGCCGCTGGCCAGCTCGAAAAGTTGGGACTGCCCCTCGCAGGACCCGACTTCTACGAGAAAAGGCCCGGCCTCACGCAGGGCGCGCAGCTCCAAGGTTTGCTGGGACTCGTGTTGTTGCGACATCTTTCCGCCTTTTCGTCTCCCCATCGGTACGGCCGCGCTGGCAGTTGCGCGCCAAAAACGTGGTAAGAGGCGCAGGCCATGAAACGAGCCCTGCTGGTCTGCGCCGGGACGCTCCTCTGCCCCGCGCTAGCGCTCGCGGACGCCGCGTCGGGCCCCGACACCTCGTCGGCGCCCCAGGCCGGCCTCGATCCCGATGCGCCGCCCACCACCGTTCACCTCGTAGACGACGCCGAGCCCGAAGCGCCGCTGATCCCCCCCGCGCGCGACGTGCTGGGCTCGCATCTGCTCGTCGGCGCCGCCGTCAGCCCGACCTGGTCGCTCGGCAAGCTCGCAAGTGACGTCGCCGCCGTTCGCGGTCTGGGCACGGGTATCGGGGCGCGCGCCGACGCTGGCGTCGGGCTGAGCCGTTGGGTGTCGGTTGGCTTGTGGGGCGGCTTCACCAGCTACACCGACGGCGATCGGTGCGACTCGTGCGGCGCTCGCGCCTTTTCGATCGGACCGTTCGTGCGCTACCACCTCTCCCAGGGGCTGCGCTTCAATCCGTGGCTATCGCTGGGCGGCGGCTATCGCCAAGTCAGCTTCAAGGACAGCGCCGGCGGTCGGCAAAGCTTCTCCGGCGTGGAGTGGCTGCGGCTGGAGCTCGGCGCCGACTACTACGCGTTCTCCGGCTTCGCGCTCGGGCCTTACGGCGCCGTCAGCCTGAGCTCGTACACGAAGCGACCCGACAACGCCGGTGACGCGAGCGTGAACACCGAGCTGAGCGTCGGGCTGCGACTGCTACTCGACCTCCCCGGTCGCTGAGCCAGCGCACAGCCGTCAGCGTAAGCGTAAGCGTAAGCGTAAGCGTAAGCGTAGGGGCGCCGAGCGGGCGCCCCCAATCCTGGCCAGCTCAGCCGGCCGCGACGGCGATGCCGAGCGCCTTGCGCACTTGCGTGTACTGCTCGCCGACGAAGTAGAGCAGCAGCTCCTTCATCTTGTCCGCTGCGGAAAGATCGCCGGGTAGCTGCGGCTCGGCGCCGATCAGCTTCTTGGCGATCTCGAGATCGCCAGAGACGATCAGACCGGCGCGGCACGCGGTGAGCTCCACGGCCTGATTCCAACGCTTGATGTTGGCCTTGGCGCCCTCCTCGATGAAGCGCTTGACCACCATGCGCAGACCCTCGAGCTGCACGGGCTGCATGTACTTGGACAGCTCCTGCGCGGTCGCGCGGATCTGCGCCAACATGTCTTGCGGTAGCGGCGTTTGAGGAGCGGCGATCATCACGCCCGCGTACAGCATGATCGTGAGCTCCGCTTGCGTCGGGAAGAGCGTGCGGATGTAGTGCTCGCCGCGATACAGGGCGAGGTGCTTGCCGCACATGAACGTCAGCTCCTGGGGCTGAAAGCCGGTGAGCACGGTCTGGCCCGCCACCGAAGCCGGGGGCATCGCCGGCACGGCCACGATCGCGCCTGGCACGTCGTTGCGCACGTACAGGTCGGGGCCCTGCACGCCGAGCACCTGCGCCGCCCAACCGAACGTCTTGGCGAACGTGACGGTCGACGTCGCCGGATCTTGCTTGAAGCGCTTGTCGAGCACGGGCGGCTTGCCCTGGGCCTGCAGCTGCGCAACCTTGGCCTGCAAGGCGGCGGGCGCGATCATCTCGAAGATCTTCGAGACGTACAGGTTCTCGTCCGCGTGGAACACGTACTTGACCCAGTGCTCGTTCGATAGCCGGCCCTTGACCGCCAGCATGCCCTGCGGGCGGTAGTCTTCGAAGAAGCGCTTCTCCTCGTCATCGGCCTTCCGCAAGAAGCTCATCGCCGCCGCCAGGCACCAGGCCTCGTCGTACGACTGCTTGTGCAGATACAGGCGGTACAGGGCGCGGTACGGATCGATCTTGAGCGGATCGGCGTCGAGGATCACGCGCTGCTCGTCGATCGCCTCGTCCCAGCGTTCGCTGACCTCGTACAGCTCCGCCAGAATCTGGTGGACTGTGATCTCACCCGCCTTGACCGTCGACGCCATCTTGAAGGCTTCCACTGCCGGTTCCGTCTGCTGCAGGCGGTCGCGATAGATCAAGCCCAGCTGGTGCCAGAGCGTGAACTCCAGGTCGGCGTTACCCTTACCGGCGATGCGGTGCAGCATCTTCCGGTAAGCGCGCTCGAGCTGCTTCCAGTTGCGCTGCTGGGTGAGGATCTTGTTGATGCGCTCGAACGACTCCAGGTAGTTCGGGTTCAGGTCCAGGGCGTCGTTGAACAGCTCCACCGCGCGGTCGCTGTCTTCGATCTTGTCGCGGTAGATCTGCGCTTGCGTGAACACGTACCGCGCCTTGATCTCGACCTTCTCTTCGATGTCGGCGATCGAAGCGAGCGTATCGACCATCTTCTGCCAATCGGCGGCCTGCTGGTATAGCTGCAGCAGCTTGTGGAGCAGGATGTGGTCGACGGGCTTGAGATCGCGCGCTTCTTCCAGCGCTTCGATGGCCTTCTGCGGATTCTTCTCCTTATCGGCCCAGATGTCGCCGATCTCGACGAGCACCTTGAAGCGCTCCTCGCCGTCGAACACGCTGTCGAGGATCTGGCGCTTGTACGCCGCGACCTGTTTCCAGTCGTTGCTCTTGGCGTAGACATCGACCAGCGCTTCGAGCGTCGGCCGGTGCTCGCCGTTCAGGCCTAGCGCCTTCTCGAAGTTGTTGATCGCCTGCTTGGCCTGGCCTTGCTCGCGCTTGATGCAGCCGAGCCGGTAGTATACGTCAGTGCGGCTCTCGGTGTCCGACTCGTCGAGCGCCGTCAACACCTTCTGGTAGTTGGTGAGGGCGCTCGGCCAGTCTTGCAGCCGGAACGCGACGTCGGCGATGCCGCGGATCGTCTCTTGATCGGTGAGATCGAGTTGGTTCGCGGTCTGGAAGGCCTTCAGCGCCTTCTCGTTGTTGCCGAGCGCGGAGTGCACCTTGCCGAGCAACTTGTAGAACGTGTGCTGCTCTGCGCGCTCGCGGTTGCGGCTCTTGCGCACCAGGAGCTCGGCGAGCGGCTCTGCTTGCGACCAACGCTCGGTGCGGATGTATTCCTCGACCAGCGGCAGCGCTGCCTCTTCGCTGTCGGAGTCGCACTGGATGGCAAGCTCGTAGGCCTGCACCGCCAGCTCGTGCTCGTTCAGCATCTCGTCGCGGAGCTTGCCGAGCTCGACGAGGAGCTTGGAGCGCGTGCGCGCCGACTGGGTGTGGGCTTGCTCTTGATCGAGGTAGCGCGCGGCGCGATCCCAGTCTTGCTCGTCGATGGCGATCGTGCGTAGCGCGGCCAACGTCGGCAAATGAGCCGGGTCGAGATCGAGCGCCATCTCGAAGCGCTCCTGAGCCTGTCCGCGGTCGCCCAGCTTGTCCTCGAGCGACTTGCCGATGCGGTAGTACATCTCGACGCGCTGCGCCCCGTCGCTCGTCAGATCCGCCACCCGCGTCATCGACTCGATGGCTTGCGCGGCGTCGCCCTGCTTCTCGTGCAGCTTGCTCAGCGCCTCGAGCGCCGGCACGTTGGTGTCGTCGATGTCGACGATGTTGCGGTAGGCGTCGATCGCTCGATCGACGTCTCCGACCTCTTCGGCGTAGACCTGCGCGATCGCGCCGTACAGCTCGACCTTGGTTGCGGTGCCGGCGGCTTCGCTGATGTGGCGCTCGTATGCGTTGATCAAGTCGAGCCACTGCTTGAGTCGTCGGTAGCAGCGCTCGAGCCCCTGATACGCGCGCTCTTCGGCGGGCGAAATCTCGAGCGCTTGCTCGTAACGCTGGGCCGCGATGTCGAACTTGAGGAAGTGCTCTTCCTGGTGTTGCGCGATCTTCAGCAGCACCTCGACGCGCTCGCGCTCGGTCTCGACGACGTCGAGCTGGCGCTCGAGGATCGACACGAGATCGGGCCAATCTTGCAGCGTCTGATAGATGCGCTCCAGCCCGCGCAGCGCCACGATGTTGCTGCCGTCTACCTCGAGCACCTCGCGGTACACCTTGCCGGCGCGCTCGAAGTCACCGAGCGCGCTCTCGTACAGGTTGGCCATGCGCAGCTTGGTGGCGGCGATGTCCTCCGGGTGCTGCAAACCATTGACCTTGCTGGCCAAGATCTTGACCAGCTCGGCGTGGTTCTTGGTGTCGTCGTAGACCTGCTCGAGCGCCCCGAGCGGCGGCAAGTAGTACGGATCGACCTCGAGCGACCGCCGGTAGTAAGCCAAGCCCTGATCGGGCTGACCCATGTGCTTGTAGAGCAGCTCGCCCAGGTCGAACAAGATCGCCTTGCGATCGTCGTTGGCCACCGCGACGTCGAGGGCGCGGGTCAGCGTCTCGCCGACCTTTTGCCAGGCCGCGTTCAGACGGTGAATCGCCGCCATCTGGCGCAGCACCTGAACGTTGTTCGGGTCCAGCGCCATGATCTGCTGGTAGTACGGCTGAGCGTAGTCGGGCCGGTCGAGGTCCTCGCCGTACCACTTGCCGAGTCGGAGGCAGAGCTGGATTTTGCTCTTGTTGTCGGTCTGCTCGGGTAGCCACGCATTGGCGGTGTTGATCAGCTCGCCCCAGCGATTGGTAGCTTGCGCCATGCGCTCGAGGTAACGGGCCGTCTCGTCGTCGCCGAAGTCCTCGCTGAAGGCGTTGACCAGCGCGTCGAACGCCTGATTCTTGTCGCCGATCTTCTCTTCGAAGACGCGCGCGATGCGCCGCAGCAGGTCGTTGCGCTCCGCCACCGTGTCGCGCGTCTCGAGGCGATTGAGGTACAGCTCGACCAACGTCTCCCAACGCCCGGCCGCCGTGTGCAGGCGTTCGAGCGCGTCGAACGCCTCCTGCCGCGTCGGCTCGATGGCGAGGATCTTCTCGAAGGCGGGAGTCGCCGAATCGTAGTCGTTGATCTCCTTCTTCCAGATCTCGGTGACTTCGAGCAGCTCGCGCACCTTCTCGGCGGGATCTTCCAGCGCTTCCGCGCGCTGCATCTTCACCTTGACGACGTCGATCGCGCGCTCCTCCGAGCGGTAGATCGCTTCGAGCTCGGCCATCGCCTCGAAATCGGCGGGGTCGACCTCGAGCAGCTTGCGCCAGGCCTCGGCGGCGTCGTAGGGCTGCGCGAGCTGCGAGCCGTACGTCTTTCCGAGCTCGCGGTAGATGCCCTTGAGCTCCTCCGCGTCGAGCAGCGCCGCCGCGCGATCGATGGTCGCGTGCAACGCCGACACCAGCTCCTGCGGATCCTGGCGCGTGCGCCAGACCCGCGCGATCGCGCGCAGCGCGGCCACGTTCGAGAAGTCGATGTCGAGCACGCGCTGCCACGTCTCGAGCGCCTCATCGTCGCGATTCAGCCGCTCCGCGAACAACCGCGCGCGGCGCGTCAGCACCAGCACCCGATCGTCGTCACCCTCGGCGATGTCGAAGTGGCGCTCGAGCACGTCGGCCAGCTCCGCCCACTTGCCCTGCTGCTCGTACAGACCCGCGAGCGCGCCGAACGCCTCCGGATCTTCACCGCGCAGATCGAGCACGCGCTTCCAACCCTCGATGGCGCCCTCGACGTTCCCGAGCCGATCGGCGGCGAGGTGGGCGATTTTCGCGCGGATCTCCGCCTCCTGGACGTCGCCCGCCGCGTTGTCCAGCTCGCGCTGGTACACCGCGCTCAGCTCCTGCCAGGACTCGTTTTGCTGGTAGATCCGACCGAGGGCGGCGATCGCCTCCTCGTTGGTAGGATCGAGCCCGTCGAAGATCACGCGATGGGCGCGGATCGCATCGTCGAGGCGCCCGAGGCGCTCTTCGTAAACCTGACCCAGCCGGCCGTACAGGTCGACCTTGTCGAGGGTATCTTCGGCCGCGACCGCGCGCTGCTCGAGCACGCCCGCCAGCTCCGGCCACTGCTCCAGCGAGCTGTAGATGCGGTCCAGGTTGGCGAGCGCGTCCTTGTCGCGCGGCTCGACGGTCAAGACGTAGCGATAGGTCTCTTCGGCCTTGGCGACGTCCGCCAGCTCTTCTTCGAAGACACGCGCCAAGCGCTTGCCGATGGCGGCCTGTGTCGGGGCGTCGACCCCCTCGATCGACAAGACGTCGGCGTAGGCATTGGCGAGCGGCTCCCAGCCGCCGTCGAGCATGCTCGCGAGTCGCTCGATCTCTTCGCCGGTGCGCTCGTCGAGCGGTGCCTCGCGGATCGCGTCGACGTGGGTGTTGAAGGCCAGCACCGGATCGAGCAAACGCTCCTCCGCGTCCTCGGCGATGCGGTGGTACATCGTCACGCGCGCAGCGGGATCGGTGGTGTGGGCCAGCTCGGCCTTGCGCACCCGAATCAACTTCTCCCACTCGCTCATCGACTGATAGAGCGGCTCCAAGATCTCGCCGACTTCGAGCTGCTTCGTGCCCGACTCGAACAACGCTTCGAGCGCGCGCAGCGTGTCTTCGTGCTCCGGCGCCGCGCTGATCACCTCGCGGTACGCCGCGATCGCCTTGTCGAGATCGCCGAGCCGCGTCTGATAGACCTGGCCCAAGCGGAACTTGAAGCCCAAGATCTCTTCCGGGCTCTGGCCGATCTCGCTCTCGCGCGCCAGCACCTCCGCCAGGTCCTGCCAGCGCTCCATCTGGGTGAAAAGCCGGTCGAGCGAGCGCACCGCGACCTGATTCTCGGGATCCTTCTCGAGCACCAGGCGATAGCGCGCGACGGCTTGCTCGAGGCTCTCCAGCTGAACCTCGTAGACCTGAGCGGTGCGTAGCCCGAGCTCGACGAAGCGGTCGGGCTCACCGTGGAGCTTGTCGAGCTGCGCGTCGTAAAGCTGGGCCACCGCCGGCCAACGATCGATCAACATCGCCAAGCGTTCGAGCGAGCCGAGCGACTCCTCGTTCTGGCTGTCGGCCGCGACCGCGCGCGAGTAGGTCTCGAACGCGCGTGCGTGATCGCCCAAGCTCTCCTCGTACAGCCGCGCGATGCGGTGGAGCAGCTCCACCTTCTGGAAGGGATCGTCCGCGAATCGGACCGTGACCTCGAGCACGCTGATCAGTCGCGGGTAGTCGCCCATCGCGTCGTAGACGGGCTCGAGCACGGACGCGGCCGCCAGCGGGGCGCGCTCACCGTTCTTGATGCCCTCGAGCGCGTTCAGCGTCGCGGCGTGATCCTGAATGTTCAAAATCTCGCGGTACAGCTCGACCGCGCGATCGACGTCGTTCAGGTGCTTTTCGTAGAGCTCGGCGATCCGGTATTGAAAGCTGACCGCTTCCGCCGGGTCTGCCGTGAGCTCGGCCTCGTGCTGCAAGATGCTGAGCAGCTCCGCCCAATTGCCGGCGGTCTGGAACAGCACGTCGAGCCGCCCGAGCGCCGTGAGGTCGTCGGGATCGAGCTCGAGCACCTTCTGGTAGGTGTCGATGGCGCGGTTCACGTCCGAGAGCTCGCGCTCGTACACAGCCCCGACCTGATAGAAGATGAGCTTCTTCTCCTCCGGATCGGCGACGAGATCCGCCTTCTTGGAGTAGACGGACAGCAGCTCTTCCCAACGTGAAAGCCCGAGGTAGAGCTTGATCAGCGCGTCGATGCTCTTCAGATCTTCGCCGTCGATCTCGAGGATCTTCAGGTAGACCGCGATCGACTGTTCTTGCCGCTCGAGCACCTCTTCTTCGATCAGGGCAGCCTGATAGAGCGCCTGCTTCTGCTGATCGACGTCCTCGAGGATCTCGGCTTTGCGCTGCAGGATCAGCGACATGTCGGCGTAGCGCTGGGCCGACTGGAAAAGGCCCTGCAGCGACTCGGCCGCCGCCAGGTTGGTCGGATCGATGCTCAGCACCTTGCGGTAGAGCTCGATCGCCCGATCGACGTCGCGCACCTCGAGCTCGAACACGCGAGCGGCAGAGCTATACAGCTTGGAGCCGACCTCGGGATCGTCCTGCTCGGCGGCGAGCTGCTCGAAGACCTGCGCCAGATCCTGGAAGCGCCCGGTGGCGCGAGCCAAGCGATCGAGGCCGTCTTGCGTGGCCTCGCTGCTCGGATCGGCCGCCAGCGCGCGTGCCATGGTCTCGAACGAAGCGTTCAGGTCACCGGCTGCGTCCTCGTGCAGCTGGGCGATCTGGTGCAAGAGCTCGACCTTGCGCTCGGCGTTGTCGGTGCGCGCTACCTGCACCTCGTGGACACCGATGAGCTTCTGATAGTCGCCCTGGGTGCGATACAAGGGCTCCAGAATCTCGGCGATCGCCAGCGAGTGGCGCTCGCCCTGTCCCAGCCTTTCGAGGGCGGCCAGCGCGGTCTGATTCGTGGGATCTCGATCGAGCACCTGGCGATAGCCTTCGATCGCCGCCTCGACCTGCTTCATTTCGCCTTCACGCAGCGCCGCCAATCGCAGCATCAGCGCCAGCTGCGAGTCTTCGGTGTCGGCGAGGCCGAGCTGAGTTTCGAGGTTCTCCGCCAGCTCGCTCCAGAGCCCGCTGCGGGTGAGCAAGCCGTCGAGCTGATGCAGCGCGACCTGGCTCGTCGGATCCAACGACAGCACCTCGCGGTACGCCGCGATCGCGTCGTCGGGTTTGCCGAGCTTCTCCTCGTAGACCTGCGCCATCTGGGCGTAGATCGCCTCCCGCTCGCCGCCGTCTTGAGCCAGCTCGATGCGCTTGCGGAACACGCCGATCAGCTCTTCCCAATGGCCGGTACGGCGATACAGCGCGTCCATCGCCTGTAGCGCTTCCGCGTCCGAAGGGTCGAGAGCCAGCACCTTCTCGTAGCTCTCCGCCGCTTCGTCGACCTTGCCGAGGCGCTCTTCGATCGTGGCCAGTCGCATCCAATACTGGCGCGCCAGGTCCGGATCGCTCAAGCCTGCGGCGACGGTGTCGTAGATCTCGATCAGTCGATCCCAAGCGCCCGCCTGCTCGGCGAGCTGCTCGAGCTCGACGCGCGAGTCCTGCAGGCTCGGGTCTTCGGTGAGCGCGCGCGCCTGGGCGTCGAGCGCGCGGTCGAGGGCATGCAGGCGGTCCGCGGCGACGAAGGCGATCTTGCGCAGAAGCGAGACCTTGCGCTCGACCTGCGCGTCGCTGGCGGCCAAAATCTCGAGCGCGCCGATCAGCTTCTCCCAGTCTTCACGGGCCTCGTAGATGCCTTCGAGAATGGCGGCGGCGTCGGATTTCAGCCCCTTCTTTTTGAGCATTCCTTCGAGGGCCACGCGCGCACCCTCGTGATCGCCGTTGATGAACAGGATCTCGCGGTAGTTCTCGAGCGCCGCGCGCTCGTCGTCGAGGTGATCGAGCTGGGTGCCGGCCAAGCGATACTTCAGGTCGACCAGCGTCGCCTCTTCGCTCTCGAGGTCGATGCGCTGGCGCAGCACCTCGGCGTAGCGGTCCCAGGCCTCGGTCTTGGCGTACAGCGCGTCGAGCGCGCCGAGCGCGGTCGCGTCGGCCGGATCGTCTTCAAGGACGGCCTGGTAGGTCTCGATCGCGGCCGCCGCGTCTCCGATCTGGCCCTCGTGAAGGCGGGCGATCTCGTACAAGATCCGCTTGCGCTCCTCGGGGTCATTCGCAAGCTCACGCTTCTTGGCGTACACGTCGAGCAAGTCACGCCAACGCTCGGTGTGGCGATAGAGCTGCTCGAGCGCTTGCAACGCCGTGGCGTTGTCCGGCTCTTTCTCGTAGACGGCGCGGTACTGGGCGAGCGCGTCGTCGACGCGCGACACCTGACCGACGAGCACGCGACCGAGCTTGAGGCGCAGCGCGCTCTCGGTAAAGCCGTCGCCGGCGTCTTCGGCCGCGCTGATAGCAGACTCATAAGCCGCGATCACCGCTTCCCAGTTGCCGGTCGCCGCCGCCGCGCGCTCGATGTCGGCCTGGCTCTGCTCGTCGCCCGGCGCGATTTCGAACGCCGCCAAGTAGCGATCGAACGCCTTGGCCTTGTCGTTGATGCGACCCTCGTACAAGCCCGCCACTTCACGCAACAGCCCCAGGCGCTCGCCCGGCTCTTGCACGTGGTTCAGCTTGACCTCGATCGCCGATGACAACCCCTTGGGGTTATTGGAGCTCGCGTAGATCGGGACGAGGCGCTCCGCCGCCTGCAGGCTGTTCTCGTCGAGGGTGAGGATCTTCTCGTAGGCGCGGGCGGCGCGGTCGGCCTTGCCCTTCTGCGTCATCCACAGCTCCGCGATCTTCATCAGCATGCCGATGCGCTGCGCGGTGTCGGTTGCGCGCGTCTCGTTGCTCTCGAGGACCCGGATGAACTCGTCCCACTTGCCGCTCTCGGCGTAGAAGACCTCGAGATCGTCCCAACGACCGAGCGTGACGTAGCGCTTCTTCAGCTGCTCCTGGGCGCGGCGATCGTCCGGCGAGAGCGTGAGCATCATGCGGTAGGCATCGACCGCGCGCTCCTCGTCCTTCAAACGATCACCGGCGACCTGGCCGAGCTTGTTGAGCAGCTCGATCTTGGCGTTGGTGTCGTAGGTGGCCTCAGCGAGCTTCTGCAGCACGTCCGCGAGCTTGTCGTACTCGCGCGAGCGCTCGTACAGGTGTGACAACGCGTTGAGCGCGTCGATGTCTTCCGGATCGTTGTCGAGCACGACGGCCCAAAGATCGACGCAAACCTCGGGCTTCTTGACCTTTTCGGTCGCGAGCAGCGCGATCTGCTTGAACTTCGCGGCACGCTCGGCGCCCGAGTCGAGCCCCTCCGCCTCCCGACGCGAGAGCTGGATCAGCTTCTCCCAGTCGCGGCGCTTCTCGTACACCGCGAGCAGGTGTTCGATCGCCTGCTGGTTGTGCGCGTCGAGCTCGAGCACGCGCTCGAACGCCTTGATCGCCTCGG
>Ga0164241_10001426_pt1 | contig 29559 bp, 25 predicted proteins | sample OricomyardsoilBY_FD_108780 | JGI IMG/M metagenome (GOLD analysis project Ga0164241, IMG submission 108780) | Backyard soil microbial communities from Emeryville, California, USA - Original compost - Back yard soil (BY) | ecosystem: Environmental > Terrestrial > Soil > Unclassified | place: USA... | reverse complement strand
TGGGGCCTCGAGGAATTCACGTCGGCGGGGCGGGGGTGAACCCCCCGGTGACAAACGGGCGGGGAACATTGTCCGCCAGCCGGGCCCTGTCAACATAGCGCCAACAAAGCCATGAGCATCTCGCCCATTCGATTTCACGATGCCACGATCGGCCCCCCGAGCCTGCCCATTTTCCGCGATTTCTCGTGGAACGTCGAGCCTTTCCAATCTTGGGTCATTACCGGAGAGAACGGCAGCGGCAAGAGCGCGATCGCCCAGGCGCTGGCGGGCGGGCTCGACGTCACTTCGCGCAGCGCGTCAAGCGGCGCTGGAAATCAGTTGCCAGACCCCGCCAGCGTCGCGCTGATTTCGTTCGAGCGCCAACGCGACATCGTGTTCGACGAGCGCTACCACGACGACGGCGAGTTCGTGGAAGGCGGCGTCGACCCTGGTACGCTCGCGCGCGATTTCATCCTTCGCCGCAAGCGCGGAACGCGAAGCACCTCCGAGACGCCCGTGCCCGAACGACTAGAAACGTTGGCGCATCGGCTGGGCATCGAAAGCGTGCTGGCTCGCGGCATGAAATATTTGTCGACGGGAGAAATCCGGAAGGTCCTATTGTGTCGCGAGTTGCTGCGCGAACCGGCGTGGCTCGTGTTCGACGAGCCGTACGAGGGCCTCGATAGCGCGACGAGGCTCGTGCTCTCGACCGAGCTCGATCGACTCGTGAATGCATCGCGCACCGACGCTTCGGCCACGCGAGTGCTAATCATCACCGACCGCTACGAGCACGTGCCCGAGGCCACGACTCACGTGCTTCACATCGAAGATCGCCGCGTCGCTTTCGCAGGACCGCGAGGTGCATTCGAAGCTCGAGGGATCCCGAAGGAGTTGCGCGGGCTCGCGCTGGACGAAGCCGCATCACTCGGCCATGCGCTGGCCGAAACCTTGGCAGAGCGCGCTGCTGCGCGAACGCCGAGCGCAGCGAACCATGAACCGAGCGCGCCGCTCGTCTCGATGCGCAACGTGACCGTCTCGTACGCCGAGCGCCGCGTTCTCGAGGGCTTGAACTTCGAGATTGCGCGCGGCCAGCACACGCTCGTGCGCGGCCCGAATGGCTGCGGCAAGACGACGCTGCTCAACCTGATCAACGGCGACAACCCGCAGGTATACGCCAACGACGTCACCATCTGCGGCATGAAGCGCGGCTCGGGTGAATCGGTGTGGGACATCAAGAAGCAACTCGGGCAAGTCTCGTACGCGCTCCACGTCGAATACGCTTATCGTTGCACCGCGAACCTGATCGAGTGCGTCTTGTCGGGCTTCTACGATTCGATTGGCTTGTACCAAGAGCCCGGCTACGCCGAGATTCACGCCGCTGAGCGCTGGCTTTCCGTGGTTGGCTTGCTCAATAAGCGCGCAGAACCGTTCACCCAATTGTCCTACGGCGAGCAGCGCGTCGCGCTCATTCTGCGCGCCGTGATCAAGCAACCGCCGCTCTTGATCTTGGACGAGCCGTGTCACGGGCTCGATCCGCGTCACCGCAGTGAAGTGCTGACCATCGCCGACTACATCGGTCGCCACACCGACTCGACTCTGCTCTACGTCACCCACGATCCCGAAGAAGTCTTGGGCTGCACGAGCCAAATCTTCGAGTACGAAGCTGCGAGCGGGTGGAAGCTACGCAATTCCCCCTGACCCATCTGTCGATTCTCCTCGGGTGGGCTCCAAGATCCTCCCACACTGGGGGGATGAAACCTCGGTAAACTCGGCGATTCCCCAACGACTCGCCGGAGGTTCCGAAGACTGTTCGAGCATCCACGTCATGCCGGAATTCAGTCGAGAGTCGGGACTCCATGAATCTACCCCCCAAATCGCCGAAATACCGCGGGAAGGTTGGCGAGTCCCGGGGAACCCACGCGCTGATCCGCGGGGAATTGCCAGCGATACGAGGGGACAAGGCATCATTGCACAGGGGATCTCGGCAAAGACCCGGGGGACCAAGCTCAGCGGTCAGGGGCCTAGGCGGCGGCGAGCGTGGAAGCGGCACCGGGACGTCGGTGAATCGACGAGCCACGCCGGGGATTTGGGCTAGCGGGCGCGGAATCGCGCGCCGCGGGCGCGTAGCCCGCTGATCGATCCCAACGTCGCGTCTCCGGAGCAACCGTGTTCCCGCGTCAGCGGGTCGCGCCGCGACGCCGAAGGCTGGGTGCGGCGCTGGGGCGCCGCGTGACCATCAAAAAATTCCCAACCAACTCAGGGCGCCGTTCGCAGATCGACCATGATCAGTCCGGCGTCATTCAAGCGCGCAGGATAAGTCTCGAGCGCGCAGTCGCCAGTTTCGGCCTGACCGGTGATCAGGTTGAATTTGAGCGAGTGCAGCGGGCAAATCAATGTGCCGGAACCGAGCAGGCCGTCGGCGAGCGGGCCGCGCTTGTGCGGGCACTCCGCTTGAGTCGCGAATACACCGCCGTTGCGGCCGCGAAAAACCGCGATTTGGGCGGCTCCGACTTGGAAGCTTCGACCCTCCCCTTCGGGAATCGCGCTGATGGGCCCGAGTGTGACTTCCATCTTTCACCTCCTCTATTGAACGATTGGTAACAGTTCTGCGAATTGGTTGACGGTTGCTGGCGTCGTGGCTTCTTGCCAAGGATCGAAATACGCGTCGACCGAGCGCTGCATCGCTTGATCGAGGCGTTCGGCGATGCGCTCGCTGTCCTCGACCACGACCGCGCGGATCTTGTCGATGCCGACGCGCGGCACGAACGCGTACGTGCGCTCCAAATAGCGCGCGTTTTCGCGATAGTACTGAAGGAAGCGACCCGAAAGTTTGAGCACGGCCTCGTGCGAGTCGACGACGCACAAGAGATCGCCTTTGCGCACGTGGGCGCCTGCGGCGCCGCCCACGTAGATTTCCCATTTGCCGCCCTCGACCGCGACGGCGCCAACGTCCTTCACCAGCGCCTCCGAGCAGTTGCGCGGGCAGCCTGCGGTGGCGAGCTTGAGCTTTCCGGGCGCGTCCAAGCCCTGAAAGCGCGCCTCGACCTTTCGCGCGAGCCCCATGCTGTCACCGAGACCGAAGCGACAGTATTCCGTCCCGATGCAGCTCTTGCAGGTCCGGTAGCGCTTGCCATACGCGAACCCCGACGGCATGCCGAGGTCACGCCAAACGTTCGGCAGGTCCTCTCGTTTCACGCCGACTAGATCGATGCGCTGACCACCGGTCAATTTCAGCAGCGGCACGTGATATTTATCGGCGACATCAGCAATGCGACGCAGGTCGGCAGCGGAGGTCACCCCACCCGGCATCTGTGGAATCACCGTGAACGTTCCGTCTTTCTGAATGTTCGCGTGCACCCGATCATTGATGAAGCGCGCGTCGCGCTCGTCCACGTATTCGTCGGCCCAAAGCGTGATCAAGAGCGACGCGAGACCGGGCTTGCTTCCCGGATCTTCCGTGCCACCCGCGAGTGCATCGAACACGGAAGACACCGACTTCAGGCCGAGCGCCATGATGGCTTCAATCAGCTCGGGTTTGGTCAGTGGGACGCCCGGAACGTAGAAATGCGCCGACGGATCTTCATCCGTCGCTCCGCCGCAGGCCCAGTCGATCACTTGCGACACGAGCACTTTGCATGCCCCGCAGCCCATGCCGGCGCGTGTCGACTCCATCACCGCCTTCGAGCTGCGTTTGCCTCCTTTGACGCACCCGAGGATCGCTCCCTTGGTCACGCCGTTGCAGTTGCAGACCTGCATCTCGCTCGGCATGCTGTCGATCGACGCCTCTTCCGACGGTGCCCCGATGTCGAACAGGAGAGAAAGGCGCTCCTCGGGAACGGGCGTGTTTTGCTCGTAGGCTTGTGACAGGTAAGGCGCCTTGCGAATATCACCGAGCAGGATCCCGCCGACCAAACGCCCATTGCGGATGATCAACTTCTTGTACGTTCCCTTTTTGGCTTCGGTGAACTGAACGACTTCGTCGCCCTCTTCACTGGCTTCGGTGATGCCCATCGAGGCGACCTCGACGCCCATTACCTTCAACTTCGTCGCGACTTTCGAGCCGTGATACGCGGCTTCGGTATCGGTGCCGGTGAGACGCGCGGCCAGCACTTTCGCCTGCTCCCACAGCGGCGCGACCAGGCCGTAGACCTGGCCACGGTGCTGCACGCATTCACCGACCGCGAAGATGCGCGGGTCATCCGTGCACAAGTGATTGTCGACTACGATGCCGCGCTCGACCGCAACGCCGGCACGCAGCGCAAGCCCAGTGTTGGCCTTGATGCCTGCGGCGATCACGACCAAGTCACAACCGAGACGGGTGCCGTCCTTGAACTCGAGCCCAGTCACGTGATCGTGCCCGCGAATCGCGCGCGTATCCTTGTTGGTGTGCACGACGATGCCCAAGCCTTCCAGCGTCTTCTTCAAGATCGCCGCGGCAGGTCCGTCGAGCTGTTGACCCATGATCGCGTTGCCGCGTTGGATCACGTGCACATCCAGAGAAAAGTTCTGTAAGCCGCGCGCCGCCTCGAGCCCGAGCAAGCCTCCGCCGATCACGACACCGCGCTTTTTCCCCATCGCGTAGGCGGTGATTTTGCGACAATCCTCCAGGTTTCTGAACACGAATACGCCCGGCTTGTCGCTGCCGTCCGGCAGCGTCAGTCCGTCCATCACAGGGATGAAGGGGACGCTCCCCGTGGCGATGATCAGCCGATCGTAGTGTTCGACGAGGCCGCCTTCCGCTTCGACCTGCTGCGCGTGGCGCAAGATTTTGCTGACCTTGACGCCCGCGTGCAACTTGATGCCATGTTCCTCGTACCAGGCGAGCGGATTGAGAAAAATGTCTTCAGCCTCGTGTGAGCCATTCAAGACGTCTGAGAGCAGAATGCGGTTGTAGTTGCCGTAGGGCTCTTCACCGAACATGGTGATCTCGAATTGATCTGCGCCTCCGCGGGCCAAGATTTCTTCGACGGCGCGCGCGCCGGCCATACCGTTGCCGATCACCACCAGCTTCTGCTTGGCCATGCGTTAGATCTCCAGCACGCCCATATCGATGACGATTGCGCCGTCGAGCCCTTCCGGAGCGCCAACGCATAGCTCGAGCTCGCTTTCAGGCTCCACGTCCTCGACGATCGAGAGCGGAACGTGAACCGACTCCTTGGCGCCCACCGGGAACAGGCGCATGGCCTTTCCACCTCGATTCAAGGCCAAATAGACCAACTCAGACGTCGCGTTTCCGGCGCGCAGGTAGATCAATTGGGCGCGTCGGTCGTACGGGACCTTGTAGATCGCCGCCGGCGCAAGCGGCGCCAGGCGCGTCAGCCCTGCACCCCGGAACGTAAAAACACCCTGAATGAACTTCGGCGTTTCGTTCATGCTGATTAGTGACTTACTCAGGCTTCGGTTTCAGTTAGGTATTGTCGAGCGTTTCCGATTGGGTCTCGGCCGTTAACAATGTTTCGGAGTGGGCCTGCCACTGCGCTGACACGACGCAGAGGTTGAATTGTTGTTGGTTCCGACGACTCGTTCAGTCGTTGCTGAGTAATTCTTGGCGGATCATGCGCACCAAGAGGCGCAACGTTCTCAGTCGTGGCATCGGTGACAGATCCAGCACCTCTTCAGCGCTGGCCAGCCCGTCGATTCGAGAGAGCAAGAACGCCTCTTCTGGCAGAAGCGACAGGTGATTTTCTGGCTGCGGCAGCAGGCGCAATGGTCGCTCACGTCGACCGAGGCGCATCTCGAGCGAGCCTTCGATCAAGGCTTCTTCCCGTACGAGAGCGGCCTGCGCATCTCGACTGCCGAGCGCGTCGACCAGGCAGAACGCTTCCTCCACGAGCGCGGCGGCCAGATCGATGTCTCTCGTCGAACGAGCTATTTTGGCCTCTTCCAACAGCTTTTTTAGGCGCAACTGAGCGGAGTCGCGCGGCATAGCAGGACTCGGCTGAGGCTCGTTCCGTCGAGGGCCTGGCGACTTTGGGGGTGTGCTCGATTCGAGCACGGTGGGCTCGCTGGTGAGACGCAGTGTAGAGCGCGCACCTTGCGCCACGACGCTTGCCAATGGCGCATCCTGATGAGCCGCGACACTGAGCGCGTTGGCGAACTCGACAATCGTGTCGAAGCGTTGTTCGGGCAATTTCGCCATTGCGCGGCGCAAAACGGGGCCGACACCCGCCGGCAGACCAGGCACCAACTCCTCGATGCGCGGCGCTTCGCTGGCGATCACTTGTTCCAGGATCTCCATCATTTCTCCCTGGAACGGACCGCGCCCGGCGAGCATCTCGTACACGATGACCGCCAGCGAATACTGGTCACCGCGCTGGTCGACATGCGCGGTTCTCCCCTGGGCCTGCTCGGGCGGCATGTAATCCGGCGTGCCCATGACGTCATTTTCGCCGGTCAGGCGCTGTCTACCGCTCAGCCGCTTGCCAATGCCGAAATCGAGCAGCTTTACGTGCACGCCCTCCGCGGGGATCTGTGTCAGAAAGATGTTCGCGGGCTTCAGATCGCGATGCACGATGAGCGCCTCGTGGACTGCGGCCAGCCCCAAGGCGACCTGTGTGACAATCCGCACCGCGAACGCGAGTGGCAGCACAGGTTCACGCGCCAGACGCAGTTCCAAGCTTTCGCCGTGCAAGTACTCCATCACGATGTACGGCTCGCCCCGTTCCGTCGTGTCGTAATCGACGATTTGAACCACGTTCGGGTGTTGGAGCAAACTGACGAGCTCCGCCTCGCGTTGGAAACGCAGCAGCGCCCTTTGTTCCTGCGCCAGATGGACTGGCAAGACCTTGATCGCCACCTTGCGATGCAGGCGTACCTGCTCCGCCTCGAACACGATGCCCATCCCGCCGTGATCGATGATACCGCGGACCTCGTACGTCCCCCGAAGGACCGTACCGATGAGGGGGTGCGGCTCAGGTGAAAACGGATCGATGACGAGCGCCATTCGCAGCTTCGGCGGCAGCGACCGCTACTTGCTGGTCACCAGCCGATCGACAAAGGCTAGCGCCGCGAACTGCAGCTGACTAGCGCTTTGAGCACTTTCAGCGTCGATGTTGGAACTCGTCGCTTGCCAGCACAGGCTTGATTCCAGCGACCCTTTAGTGTTGGCGGTGCTCGAGTGAGAGCTTGCCTCACGCGCTGAGTCGGCGTGGCGTCCAAGTGGTACGACCGCCTTGCAGAGCCGCGCGAGCCACTTCACGAACTACCTCCGGCGCGTCGCCCTCGATGATTGTTTCATGGCGTGAACCAAGAGAGAACGCTCCGACGCGAACATCGTCCAAGAGACGCACGACATCATAGTGACCGGCACGCACACGGACGATTCGATAAGTAACGCTATGAACCTGAACCATGCCCTTGACTACGGATTGCATTGCGTTGCCAGTATGAGCAATCCTTAGGCCAGCGTGAAAATCCCCACGCGCCCTGCGCAAAATGGCACAAAGGCTGCGCGAAACGCTGACTTCGGTAAGGAAATGGGTCGTATCGTTCACGCGGCGGCCTCCGGCAGCGCAGCGCGGCGTTTAAAAGCGACCGATTGGCAACGAGACACAAGGCCACATCGTGGCGAGGTGGCCCGTGTCTACTCAGTGAGCGCACTTGGAGCCGGCCGCACACGGGCACGTGTCGGAGACGCGCTGAGCAGAGTTCAAGCTCCCGCCGAAGCAGCGAGAAATTCGCGGGCTTCGCGCGAGGCATATCGCTTGCTTGAAACTGCCCATGCCAAACACAATCGAACAGCTAGGCGTGAAAGCCGCAGGCACCGTCAAAGCCGTCAAGGCAGGTTACGACGGCCTGCGCGGCGTATTCTTGCACTTGGCAGAGGAGCACGGGGAAGTCGCCGCCATGATGAAGCGCGTCAGCAAAAGCCAAGACCGGCAAGCGCGGCGCGAGCAGTACGCCAGAATTCGCAGCGAACTCCTGTCTCACGAACGCGCCGAGCTTGCCGAGATTTATCCGGCGTTGATCCCGTACGACATCACGCGCGAAATGGTGATGTTACACAATCGAGAAGCGGCGCAACTCGAGAGCGCCATTCGCGCGGTCGATGCGCTGGATCCCGCCAGCGAAGCGTGGGGGTTGGCTTTCGAACGGCTGCGCGCGTTCGTGGAGCAGCACGTCGAACAAGAGGAGAAGCATTTTTTCCCCAAAGCCCAAGCGGCCCTTGGTGATGCGGCAACCGAAACCTTACGGACGCGCTACGACGCCGCCAAAGTTTCCGCCAAGCAGCAGCTCGAGTGAAAAAACGCGCACGACGATCGGCCGCGCCGCGAACGAGGGACGACGCAGCAGCAAGCGACGAGCGGCGGACGAACGACGAGGTATTCCGAAGTCCCACCTGATTTGCGGGAAGCTAGTGCGTACTCGGGCATAATTTGGGATACTGCGGCGTTGCCAACGAAACCGGCACCGAGCTTTGCGTCGTAGCCACCAACCCCGTTCACAGGTAGCCACCCAATGTTCGCAAACACCCCTAGCGCACCACCGGTTGCGCCCGACACGCAGTCGGCCGAGAGCGAACCCCTGCATCTGCTGCTCGTCGAAACTCCGAGTCTGACTCAACGCGGGCGCGCTTGGCTGGAGCGCGCCCAACTCGGCGCCTTCGACGGGCTGGAGCTGCAGCGCCTCATCCGTTTCGAAAAGCTCAGCTTGGGCTGAGGCTCAGTCGCGCGAGAGCCGAACATCGAGCCCGTTGCGCCGAGCTTTTGATACGATCGCATCCGTCCGTCGCCTAGCCCGGTAGTGCGGAGCGGCTGAACGGCCTTGTCAGGAAAGCGCAATTGCCCCAGATCCTTCGGGCGATGACCTGGAACCCTGCGCTCTATCGCCGTTTCGAGGACGAACGGACCCGCCCCGCTCAAGATCTACTTGCACGCGTCTTGCTCGACCGCGCAAAATTGGTCGTTGATTTGGGCTGTGGCCCTGGCAATTCGACCGAGCTCTTGGTGGAGCGCTTCACCGGCGCTCACGTTGTCGGCACAGACACTTCCGAGGCGATGTTGGAGAGCGCGCGCAAGCGCCTGCCCGCGTGCCACTTCGAACACAGCGACGTCAGCTCCTGGCACCCCGCGGTGGCCCCGGATCTGCTCTTCGCGAATGCGGTCCTACAATGGGTGCCCGGGCACGAGCAGCTCTTTCCGCGGCTGTTCGCAGCGCTCGCGCCGGGGGGCGTATTGGCGGTGCAAATGCCGGACAACTTGCAGGAGCCGAGCCATCGCTTGATGCGGGAGGTGGCTAGCGCGGGCCCTTGGGCAAGCACGCTGAGTGACGCCGCGCAAGTTCGTGCGCGTATCGCGTCACCCGACTCCTACTACGATCTACTGGCGAGCGAGGCAGCGTCAGTCGATATCTGGCGCACGACCTATCATCATCCACTTGCTTCGCCGATTGACATCGTCGATTGGGTTCGCGCGACCGGCCTTCGCCCGTTCATCGATCCGCTCTCCGACGCGCAGCGCGCGCGGTTCTTGGCGGAATACGAAGAGCGAATCGCTCAGGCATACCCTGCGCGCGCCGACGGCAAGCGACTGTTGGCCTTTCCCCGCTTGTTCATCGTTGCCCGTCGCAAGTCTTGAGCTAAGTTCGCATCCCGAACTGCTCGCGCTGCAGCCGAGCGCCCCGATTTGCGCGCGAACTGACGCTCAGCGTTTCACGGCATCCGCGACGTCGAGCAGCGCGCTGGTGGCAACGCTGCGCACGGTTTGGCCTGAAAGAACGCGGGCCACGGCGACGAGTGCCGCTCTGGTCAACGCCGGATTCATCGCGTTCAGAGGCGCCCTAGTCCGACGCTTCGATGTCACCGCTAGCGCCGCACCGAGCAAGGCAACACCGACCCCAGCGCCAATCAAAAGCGGTGTCACCGGCAGCGCCGAGAGCTCATTGTTCGAGCGTTCAGCGGGACGCGCGAGTGCGCCGGGAATGCGCTTGCGCGACTTGCCTTCACCATGCGCGGCGCGCGCGGTGTGGAGTTCCGCGATTGAAGTTCCTTTTGCCATCTGCGTACCTCAGCTGCGCTATTTGCACTCCGTGTGCCAGTTCGCGCCGCCTCGATCCGCACCAATCCGGCGCCGGTTTCGCCCGAACGTGTGACGCTAGCGCTCGAGTGCGCCCACGCGCGAGGCGGATCGCCTCGCCGAACGCTTCCGTTCGCATAGACTTCATGATCGAAGCCGCTACTCCAGCGCTCGGTCTCGCAGCGGGAAGCGGCGCTGGCACGCAGCGTGCTTGATGGTTCCATTACGGAGGCACTCATGCTGTATACGTTGGTAGTGGTTTTGTTGGTGCTGTGGGCGTTGGGATTGGCCACCTCGTACACGCTCGGCGGGGTTCTGCACCTTTTGCTAATCGCGGCCGTGGTGCTGTTGGCCGTGCAGTTGGTGACCGGTAGACGAACGGTTTGATTGTGCCCTTTCTTGGCTTACGCTGAGCGCATGCATCGAGCGACGAAAGCCGCACTATTCAGTGCGGCTCTCGTGTTCGTCGGCTGCGACAAACACGAGCCCGGGCCTGCTGAAACAACCAAGCCCAAGCTAGCTGCGCCCGCTGCGCTCGTTTCATCGCATGCGCCGGGGACGATCCCCGATCCGATCGACCCACAACGGCCGATGAAGATCGACGACGAGCCGCGCGCGCGCAGCAACAACTGGGTCACGGCTCGCCCGGCCTTTCAGACCTCTCGAACAACGGCCGAGCGCGGCGGGCTCGAACCATGCGCCCAACGAGCGATTGATACCAGTGCGTTCGATGACTGGGCGCCAGTCAGTCGCGGCAAGTTCATCGCTCCGCGGGCGCTCGCGTTGGACGAGAACGGCGGCTTCGACTTGATCATTCACTTGCTCGGTGATGAACCGATTCGGCGTGAACTGATCGCAAGTCAGCAGCCATTCGTGCTGTACTCGCTGACCGCGGGCAAGGACCAGGGCTACGCGCCGCTGTTCACTGGCACCCAATTTCAAGCGTCGATCGTGGCCGGCGTCGAACAAGCGTTGAGCAAACGCCTTGGCAAGCCCGCACACGTGCGACACTTGGCCATGAGCGCTTGGAGCGCGGGCTTCGTGGGCATCGAAGCGGCGCTCGCGCAGCCCACGGGCAAGCAGATTGACGCGGTGATCTTGATCGATGGCCTGCACGCGCCGCGCAACAACGATCTGGCCTTCAAAGCGCAAATGAAGCCGTTCGTCGATTTCGCTGCGCTGGCAGCGCGCGGCGACCGAGCATTCTTCGTCAGCCATTCCTCGATCGATCCGCCGGATTTCGCGTCGACCACCGAGTGCGCGCATTATCTAATCTCGACGCTCGGGGGCAAGCCGCAACCGGTGCGGCGCGAGGATCGCTTCGGCTTGGAACTCGTGGAGTTCTACCGCCAAGGCGATTTTCAGGTGCGTGGCTACACGGGTAACGATCGAGCCGACCACTGTGCTCAACTAGCAGTGCTGCGCGACGCTTTCACCGCACTCGGCACCCGCTGGAAGGTGCAGACTCCGGGTCGCTGAACGGCCTATGCGCGAGTGACAGTCGGACTCGGGGCCGGGAGTCTATCGACTCCACATCGATCGGACATTCGTGAGTAGAGCTAGCTGTCTACTCATCGGGGTGAATGTAAGGAAAGCACAAGGCTATTTAGCCCGTGCCCGAGGACTGTTAAGAATTGGGATCGAGGTGATGAATATCGCCTCCGTGCGTCCCGTCTCAGTAGGCGTGTGGGGTCTCCCTTGGGGGTGACCGGTTGATTCGAGTGGCTCGGGGGCGCACGCCATTTCGTGTTTCGAGCCCGTCCAACAATCTTGAGGAGCGTAAATAATGCGTAGTTTTGCGGTGGTCTTCGTCTCGACGCTGTTCCCCTTCTCCCTGCTCTCCCTCGCCACTCAAAGCGCGTTTGCACAAGAGCCGGAGGCCGAGGCGCCGCCGGCCACTGAGGCCGCCGCCCCAGCGCCGGCACCCCCTCCCGGCGCAGTGCTCGTGCCAGTCGGACCGCCGGAGGAGCCACATCCGTTCGCGATCATGGCTAACCCTCTCGGCTTTTTCATCGGCCGCTACAGCCTGCAGCTCGAATATCAACCCGTTCTACACCACGCCATCACGCTCACTCCGTTCTATACGCATGCTCCGGTCAAGGTGACTGTCAACGGCGAAGAGATCGACGGCGGCTCATTGAACGGCGGCGGCGGCGAGTTGGGCTACCGATATTACACCGGTAGGAAGGGGCCCAACGGGTTCTTCGTTGGCCCGTCATTCTTGTTCGGCTCTTACACCCAGAGCTTCGAAGGTCAGAAGGGCGACTCGTTTACGAGCGTCGGTGGCGCGGTCGACGTCGGCGGCCAGGCGGTGATTGGCGGCGGGTTCGTCATTGGCGGCGGCTTCGGTATTCAGTGGACCAAGACCAGCAAGGACATCAACACGGAGAATTTGAACCTGGCGAGCGCGATCATCGCAGGGGGCGGTACACGACCGCGCTTCCTATTCTCGGTCGGCTACGCTTTCTGAGGTTGCCCTGATTCGCTACGGCGGGGCGCAGTGATGCTGACCTTTCAGCCTTTGAGGCGCTCCGCCGCCATTTTCCAGGTCTGGGACGGCGTGGACAAATGTAGTCACAGCTTTCAACCCAGGTGCACCTTGAGGGCTCAAGTCTTGGCCGATTGTGTCCGTTTGGCGAGCTGTGCAGGTAAGAGTAGGTCGCAGAACCATCGGCGTGCTGATGGGCTATCTGGCGCTGTTCACCGGCACCTACGACGCGCAGATTCGTAATGCGTTCCAGGAGAAGTGCCGCGAACTCGACTTGAATTTGCTCACGGTCTACGCGGGTGCGCTCGGGGATCCACGGCTATGGAGCGTCGACGAGAACTCGGTCTTCGACTTGATGCACCCCGACTGCGTCGATGGACTGATCCTGATCTCGAGCTGTCTCGCCTCGCTGTTTGGGCTGGAGAGCGTGCACCACCTGGCTCAGCTCCATCGCTCGTTGCCGTTGTGCAGCATCGGCATCGCGATTCCAGGCGTGCCGAGCGTGGTGATCGATAACCGCGGGGGAATGGAGGCCGCGGTCGAGCATCTGGTCGGCGAACATGGCCGGCGACGGCCAGCGTTCATCGCGGGTGCCGCGGGGAATCCCGAAGCGGACGTACGCTTCAGCGCCTATGTAGATGTTCTGCATCGCCATGACATCGCGTTCGATCCTGCGCTGGTCGTCGATGGCAATTTCACGAACCGCGACGGACAGGCAGCGATGGAGCATCTGCTTGCACGTGGTGTCGAGTTCGACGCGGTAGCGGCGGCTAGCGACAACATGGCGTTCGGCGCCATGTCCGTGCTGAGAAAACATGGCCGCCGCATTCCGCTCGAGCTGCCCGTCACGGGCTTCGACGACGTGCAGATGGCGCGGCTCGATAGCCCGCCGCTCACCACGGTCGCGCAACCGTTCTCCGCGATGGCCGGTGAGGCCCTCCGCATCGTTTTGGACCAGCTCGCGGGACGTCCGGTGCCGGGTTGCGTCGAGCTGCCGGCGCTTTTCCTGGTTCGTCAGTCGTGTGGCTGCGGCGTGCGCACGAGGGTCGTGAGACCCGAACGGCCGAGCATGGCGCTCTCGGCGGCTGAATACCTGCGCACGCACGCCGATACCCTCGCGAGAGCCGTCATCGATGCGCTCGGGCTAGCGGCTCCGGAAGGGCCTCAGGTCGCGGAGCGCTTACTGGCGGCGCTCGAACCGGCCTTGGCAGGCAGCCCTGACCCGTTTCTGCATGCGATCGAGCAGGTGCTCGTGGCAGCCGACGATGATTCGGGAGCGTGCCGCGCGCTCGAAGGCGCCGTCGCTCGGCTGCGCGAAAAATTTCGATATTGCCGCGAGCCAGAGCTCGAGGACCTCTGGCACGACGTCCGTGACCTGATCGCCCACCGCAGCCAGCGCGGACAGGTTCAGGAACGGATCAACCTGGACAACGACTATCTGCGCATCGTCGATCTCAATCGACATCTGACTCGGGCGGTCGACTTGCCCTCGCTCAAGCAAGCGCTCTTACGAATGATGCCCTCACTCGGAATCGCGAACGCTTCATTTTCGCGCTACGCCGAGGGTTCGACCGTCGAGCTCGAACCGTGGGTATGCATGTTGGATGGGCGTGCGTTCGATCCGCCCAAGATCCGCTTTCCCGCCCGTCAGCTCGTCCCTCCGGGTATTTGGCTGGATGACAGACGCCGCACGCGCTTGGTCTTTCCGCTCTTGTGCGAGGGTGAACGCTGGGGTGTCGCAGTCTTCGAGTACACCGGAGGAACTGGGGGATTTCAAATGCTCCAGGACCAAGTGAGCGTCGCGCTCAGCAGCATTCGCCTGCATCAGCAGGTCGTGGAAAAGACGGTGTTGCACGAGCGAAGCGTGCAGGAGCGACAGGCCACCGCCGCGCGGATGGAAGCGCTGAGCGTGCTCTCCGGCGGCGTCGCGCACGACTTGAACAACGTGCTCGGCCCGATGGTCGCGCTACCCGACGTCATTTTGGAAGATTTGGCTTACCTCGATGGTGAGTCGCTACCAACGCTCGACGAGATCTGTGACGACATGCGCAGCATCAAGAGCGCGTCGCTGCGCGCGGCGCAGACGATCAAGGACCTGCTGACACTCGGGCGAGAGCGGAGAGTGGGCACAGATCCGTTGGATCTCAACGCGCTCGTGTCGGATTGTTTGACGCTCGAGACGCTCGGATTCGTGCCCGAGGAGTTGACCCAGGTCGAGGTCAGCCACCTTTTGTGCGAAGAGCCGCTGATCGTGCGGGCCGCCGAAGCGCACCTGGTCCGTGCCATCACCAATCTGGTGCGCAATGCGCTGGAGGCAATTGACGGTCCGGGTCAGGTTGCCGTGACGACCCGCTCAGTCGATTTGAGTACGCCGCACTTGGGCTACGAGGTAGTCGCACCTGGCAGCTACGCGGTCGTGAGCGTGTCCGATACTGGGCGAGGCATCGATCCGGCCGGACTGGTGCGTGTGTTCGAACCGTTCTTTTCCAGCAAGCGCATCCGCCAAACGTCGGGCAGCGGTCTCGGTCTGGCGGTCGTGCATGGCGTGGTCAAGGAACACGATGGGTACTTGGACGTCACGAGTCAACGTGGGCAAGGCACGACCTTCAGCCTGTACTTCCCGCGCATCCACGTCGCCCTCGAAGTAGCGCACAAGACTTCTTCACTCCCTCGTGGTCGGGCCAAGGTGCTGGTCATCGACGACGAACCGACGCAACTTCGCACGGCCTCACGCGTTCTGGGTCAGCTGGGCTACGAGATCGACACGCTGCGCAGCGGGGTGACCGCTTGTGAAGTGTTCGCGACTTGCGCCGAACGTGAGACGCGCAATGGGCCCCGCACGGCGAACGAGAGCCCCTACGATCTGATCATCGTCGACATGTCGCTCAACGAGGACCAGGACGGGCTCGCGGTGATCGAGCGGATTCGCAAGCTCTTTCCGGGCCAACGCGCGCTGATTGCGAGCGGCAATGCGCCGCCCGAGCGGGCGGAAGCGGCGATCCTTCAGGGGCTCGGCTGGCTTGCCAAGCCGTACACCAGTGGCGCGCTGGCACGCGCGGTCGAAGCAGCGCTCACTGGCTGTATCTAACTGTCTCTCGCTCGGACCGCGACGCCGAAGGCTTTGACGCCGCGTGACGTGGCGCGTGACCATCAACGACCCGATCAACCGTCGCGGTGACGCCCGGTACTCGCTCCGGCCATCATCGCGGTGCGCGCCGCTTCACGCCACAGCGGTGAGTTCGGCGGCAATGCGCGCAGCGCCTCCGCCGACAAGCAATTCGAACGCTCGACATTGCCGAGCAGACGATAGGCGTGCGCGGCGATGGCTTGTACGTGCCCCCGCTCATGCTGACCGAGCTCGTGGCCGAGCGCTTGCTCTGCCGCGCCAGTCGTGGCGTTGAAATCGCCAATCTCGAAAGCTTCCAGCGTGGCACGGAAGTACCAGCGACCAGCACCCGCGCTGTCGCCCGCGCGCGCGTAATGTTGGGCCGTCACCATCGGAGTATTGCGCTCCGCGGATTCGAGGAAGCGCGCAGCGAGGCGATGGCCGAGCGCGCGGTCGGCTTCAGTGAGCAGGTCGTACGCTGCGTCACGCATCATGGCGTGCGAAAAAGCCCAAGCGGGTTTACTCGCTTGGCCGTCGTGGCGACGGCGAACGACTTCACGCAATACGAGCAGCTCGAGCCAACGTTCAACCTCGTGCTCGTCCGAACCTTCACCGAGCAAAAAGCTGACGCCTCGAGGCGTGAATGGATCGCCGAGAATGCTGGCAGCGCGGAGCACGCGCCGCGCGTCCGGCGCAAGGGCGCGTAGGCGACTCTGCACCACCCCCTGCGCGCTTTCGGATAAATCATCCACCCGCCCCTCCGCTTCAGCGCGCAGCAATTCGTGCAGCAGGAAAGCGTTGCCGCGAGCGCGCTGCAAGATGCGCGCGCGAGCATCAGGCTCGAGTTCACGCCCGAGCCGCAACGATACGAGCCGCTCGGAATCAGCGTCGCTGAGTTCGTTCAAGCGAAACTCCTGCACCGCGCGCCGTTGCCACAAGTCAGGGAACAGTTCGTGAACCTCTGCGCGCGCGGTGGCGACGATGAGCAAGGGTCTATCGGACAGAGCCGCGAGCAGATGATCGATGGCGCGTAGACTTCCGAGGTCGGCCCAATGGACATCTTCCAAAAGCAAGACCAATGGACCTTGCGCAAGCTGCGCTGCCACGTGCTCGGCGAAGGCGCGGTGCACTCTCTCCACCGAACCCGCGGGCCTGAGCTCCCCCGTCTGAGTGTCATCGGCTCTTTCGGGCTCGAGTAGCTGGAGAAGCGCAAAGCTCGCAAGCCCGGGTGCGGCCTCGACCATCGTCGACACCAAATGCAGGGGCGACCCGGCGCTCATCGGATCGGCATAGGCCGACCAGACCGAAGCAGGCCGCGCGCTGCGCGAGAGACGTTCAGAAAACTCCGCCAAAACACGGGACTTCCCGATCCCCGCCAGGCCGGTGAGCAACACGACGCGCGCCTTCGAACTATCGAAGGCGTCGTCTGCGATCGACCGCAGACTCGCAAGCTCGCGCTCGCGTCCGACGCACCACGATCCGTTTTGCCAATCGGACTCGGACGTGGCCAACACCTCCCGCTCAGCGAGCAAGGAAAAACTCGAGCCATCCATGTCGGCAAGAATGAATTTGTCCGATACGAGCGCGGCGCTGGTAGCGTCGAGAATCACTTGCCCGGAACGTGCTCGCTTCACGGACGCTTCGGCCTCGGAGAGGAGCTCGTGCAGTGGCGGGGTCGAGGCGCGATCGATCGTACGTCCGGCGACCACCGCGATCGCGGCACGAGGCCATTGTGCGCGAACATCGAGCGTCAGACGAGCCGCGTGCAGGGCTTGGTCGAGCGGAGTGGCATTGCCACGCGGAAGAGCGAGCCAGGTGTCGTCAGCCAAGACCTCGAAGTAGCTCGAGTAGCGCTTGCGGCCGTCCGTGTTGCTCTGACTCATCACGCGATCTTCAGCCGCTTGGCGAACGAGGACGATGGTGGTCGGCACTCGCTCGGCAACCGTGAGCCCGCTCGGACTGAGCAGCTCACGCGCCGCGGGCGCGATATCGTCCAACAACTCGTGCGGGAGAGCTGCGATTGCCGCGAGGACGCCCGCGGCATCCGCGGGGCGATTTGCGGGATCCGGCGCCAGCAGTGACGCGACCAATCGATTGAACGCGGGATGAATGGTCGGGACGAGCGCGCCCGGCAGCGTCACGGTTTCTTCGACCGTGCGCGACATCAACTCGATCGGGCTACCTTCGAAGATCCGGCGCCCGACGACGCAGCGGTACAGCACGCAACCCAGCGCAAACACGTCCGTCGCGGGCGAGAGCGCTTCACCCAACACCTGCTCGGGCGCCATGTAGCCCGGCGTTCCGGCGACCAAATCGTCATCGGGGTCGGAAACGACCGAGCGCGTCAGACGCGCAATGCCGAAGTCGAGCAGGCGGATATTCGCAAGATCGCCGTCGACGAGAAACAGATTCGACGGTTTGAGATCGAGATGCACGATGCCACGAGCATGAGCCGCGACCAGCACGTTGGCCGCGCGCGCGATCAACGCAATACTCTCTCCAACCGACAATGGGCCGCGAGCGAGACGCGCGCCGAGCTCTTCACCCTCGAGCCAGTCGGTGACGATATACGCGCCGCCCTCTGCCAACTCGCCATGTGCCCGGTAGCGCACGATACCGGGATGCTCGAGCTGCGACAACAGCAGCGCTTCTGCGCTGAATGCGTTGCGCAGCTCGGGCCGTGAATCCTTCAGCAACTTGACCGCAACTGCGGCGTTCGACGTGAGCTCGACGCCGCGGAAAACCCAGCTCGCGTGGGTCGAACTATGCTGCTCGCCACACGCGAAACGCGGCTCCAAAAACGAAAGCCAACGCTGCAGCTGATCCGCTTGATCGACGGGCGGAACGGCCTTGCTGTGAACCGTTTCGGTGGGCTCCCCGAGCGCCCGGAGCGTCGAATCGATGTCCGGCCGAGTGACGGTCGCACCTTCGCCCCCGAGCTCACACAGCGGCTCGCAATCGGGACGCAGCTCGGTGATGTCGGAATTGGAAGCTGACATCGCTGAAACCCGGCTTTTGAACCCTCGCTAGACGCTGCGGTGACGGTCGCCGCCAGCACGTTTGAATCGCGCACGCGACGAACTTGAAAACTGAGTCGAAGTCTTACCTAAAACCGCTCTGTACGACGAGTGACGATTCCCACTCCAGTGATTGTCATCCGAGGCGCCCCTCGCCATATCAGACGTTTCGGATGTTTGTTAGAGTTAGCAGATCTTGCGTGAGCTCACAGGCCAATCGCTTCGGCGCTCTTGAATGGCTTCACGTGGAGCACGCCGGACGGCACCAGGGAAAGGACGATTGAATGGCTGTACTCAGCGGCAAAGTGGCGATCGTAACGGGCTCCGGGCGAGGGATTGGCCGGGCCATCGCCATGAGGCTCGCGCGCGAGCAGGCCCGAGTCGTGATCAATGACACCGGCGGCTCTCCCAACGGAACTGGTCACGACCCGAGCGTCGCGGATTCCGTCGCCGCAGAAATCCGAGCTCTCGGTGGGCAGGCATCGGCCGACCACCATGACGTGGGAACACGCACGGGAGTCGACGCGCTCTTTCGATCAGCGCTCGGCGCATTTGGGCAAGTCGACATTCTCGTCACCAACGCGGGCATCGTGCGCGAGGGTGCGATTGCCAGCATCCCGGATGAGGATTGGCATGCGCAGCTCAGCACGATGTTGAACGGCACGTTCGTGTGCACGCAACTCTTCACGCGACATCTGAAGGAGCGCAAGAGCCCGGGGCGCGTGCTGATGGTATCTAGCCAACTGGGTTTGCAGGGCGCAAGCCAAGTTTCGGCGTACTCTGCCGCCAAAGCCGCGATTTGTGGGTTTGGGCTGAGCGCAGCACAGGAGCTTTCGGAGTTCGGCATCACCGTGAACATCCTGAGTCCGATGGCCTACACGCGGCTGACCGCCGGTTTGCCATTGATGGACTTTCCCAACGCCGAGCGGTTGATGTCACCAGACTTCTGCGGCGATATCGCGGCATATCTCGTGTCCGATGCAGCGGCGCAGCTGACGGGGCAGATCGTCCACGTGCAGGGCAGTCAGCTCTCGGCCTTCAAGATCGCCATGTCCGAAGGCGTCGCGCCGAAGGGCGGCGAGCGTTGGAGCGTGGAGGAAATCCGCGAACGTTGGAGCGAAATCGTCCGGTGAGTGAGGAAGCCGACGCACCCCAGATCGCCGAACGAACGTGTGTCGGTTGCGGCGCCGCGCCACCCGTCTCAGGTGACGGCTCGATCACGCTCCTGAGCCTCAAACACGGTTGGCGCTTGAGCCGCAAGACCGACGCCTCGGGTGAGGTGCGCTCGGAATGGCGTTGCCGCGCCTGTTGGGCTGCCCATCGGGCACTCCTCCGCGCGCCGAGTCGACAATGAATTTGACCGGCATCCGTCAGCCGCGTAGGTCGGGGCGCTCTTCATTTGCAGCCCCCACGTCTCGACAGTAGCCTATCCCCAAAGATGGTCGAACAGTCCGATGAGCTCGCGCGCCTGCGCGCGGAAAATTGGCGTCTCACGCACGAGCTCGCAGAGCAGCGCGAGCGGGCCCAGGCCGTGCTCGACAACGAGTTGGTGGGTGTCCTCGTTGCGTCTTTCGAGCTCAATCGATTTCTCGATACCAACCAAACTTATTGTGACTTCCTGGGCTACGAGCGCGAGGAATTGCTCAACGCGGACCCATATCAATTCTGGCTAGCGACCACCTTCGCTGACGACCGAGAGGCAGAGCTCGCGCACTTGCAGCGTGTGGTCGCCGGGGAGACTAGCGCGTACCGGCTGCGCAAACGCTTCGTCCGCAAAGGCGGAGAAGTACGCTGGGGCGAGCTTTCGTACAGCGCCGTCCGTGATTCACAGGGGCGTGTTCGCTACGGGGTGCTGACGTGCACGGACGTGCATGATCGCCAGCACGAGGTCGAGGCCCGAGAGAAGCTTCAGGACAGTCTATTCCAAGCACAAAAGCTGGAGACCATCGGGCGGCTCGTCGGAGGCGTGGCGCACGACTTCAACAATCGCTTGCTGGTCATCATGGGCCACGCGGATATCTTACAGCGCAGCGCGACGGAGCCCACGCTGGCCTTTCACGCAGATGTCGTCGTTTCCAGCGCGAAACGCGCGGCCGAACTCACGCGCCAATTGCTCGCCTACAGCCGACGACAAATGTTGCGGCCACAGGCGGTAGACGTCAATGCGGTAGTGGAAGCCACGCGGCGCATGCTCGAGCGCGTGATCGACGAACCGATCGAGATCGTGACCGCCCTGGCGGCGAAGACGCCAATGCTCGCAGACTCTGGGCAGCTCGAGCAGGTGCTGATGAACCTGATCCTGAACGCACGTGATGCGATGCCCGAGGGCGGACGCATCACGCTTCGAACGTTCGACCAAGAAGTGACCGATGAGTCGCCGGTTGAAGGACTGTTGCCCGGCGCTTACGTGGCCCTCGCAGTGACTGACACCGGCAGCGGGATCTCGGACGCCACGCGCCCGCAAATCTTCGAGCCGTTCTTCACGACGAAGGAGATCGGCCGAGGTACTGGGCTCGGCTTGGCGAGCGTCGAGGGCATCGTCCGCCAAAGTGGCGGCAGCGTTGCGGTGGTGAGCTCGGAGGGACAGGGCAGCACCTTTACCGTGTACTTGCCGCGCGCGACGCCCGGCACCGAAGAGCTCCCAGCTGAGCCGAACAAGAGTGCGATCGGCGATTATGTCCCCTGCCGGCCCGCGCTCGACACCGTGCTACTCGTCGACGACCAAGACGACGTGCGGAGCTTGCTCGCGGAGGTACTGCGGCTGGGCGCTTATCGAGTCATCGAAGCGAAAGACGGCGTACAGGCACTCACGCTCGCCGAAGCGCACCCGGATCCGATCGACTTACTCGTGACCGACATCGTGATGCCCGGCATCACCGGCGTGCAATTGGCCGACTCGCTCCGAACCGACAACCAGAACTTGAAGGTGTTGTTCATGTCCGGCTACGCCGAGCGCGACAGCCTGCGCGTTTTGCAAGCGCACGAGCAGTTCATACCGAAGCCGTTCTTGCCGGACGAGCTGTTCCGGCACGTGAACGGTTTTTTGCGCGCTTGATCACCAGAGCGTCGGGGTGCGTGCTTCGACCACAAAAATGCGGGGATCGTTCGCGGACCCAATAAGGCCTTCGATCGCGTTGCCACTGACCGTGCGGAATCACCGCGCCCAGAAAGGAACGCAACCGTGCAGAGCGTCATCGAACAAGAAGCCAGGCTGCGCGTTGTAGTCTTTGCGCACCCGCGGCACCGCAACATTCTCGTGGCCCTGCTGAAGCCGCCGAACTGGCGGTCTTCGCCAGCTCACCCGGTTCCGCTGCCGAATTTCTGTAACCTGCGGCGTACCCCTGGGCAGAATTGCGACCTCGGGATAAGGTGCGCCGGGGAACAGACAATGAGATTCCATATCGCGGGTCCGTCGTGCTTAGTCGTCAGCTGGTTGCTCGCAACCGCCCTATCGAGTTGCGGTTCGAGCCAACCGAATGACGCCGGCGCAGGCAGCCCGGGCACCGCCGGAGCTTCCTCCGCAGGGTCGACGAGCGGCGGGTCTACCAGCGTGATGTCTGCTGGAGCAACTGGCGTCGCGGGCAGCAACAACGGTGGCGCGAGTCCAAGCACCGCTGGCGCGGGCGGCTCGCCGGGCTCCGCGGGCGCAACACTCGTAACCGCTGGCAGTAGCAGCAGCGGCAGCAGTGGTGCCGCTGGAAGTGCGCAAGCGGGCGCCCCAAGCAGCTGCCCGACCGTGAGCGACTTTGCAACTTGGCCGAGCGACCAGGGGCCACTCGAGATCGGAAAGGCCGCTGCAACGGCCTTCCTGCCTCATACCCTCGAGGGTTACGGCGGTGACGGATATGCGTGGGCGTTCACGTATTTCGGCGCGTTGCAGTTCACCAAACTCACCAGCGACACCACCACGAATGCCAAACTCATCACTGATTTCGATCAGTTTCTATCGGGCGCGAAACCGGTGCCTGCGAACCCGTCGCCAAAACCCGGCGACAACAACGTCGATACGCGCGCGTTCGGCATGTTGCCACTCGAAGTCTACCTCGAGAACGGCAACGCGAAGGCCAAAGAAATGGGACTTTCTTACGCCAACATGCAGTGGACCGTGACGACGGACGAGGGCTACACGGCCGACGTGCGTTGGTGGGCGGACGACATGTTCATGATCACTGGGCTGCAAGTGTTTGCGCATCGCGCAACGGCCTCCGATCCCGAACCCAAACCAGCTTATCTGACGCGTATGGCAAAAGTGATGATTGCCTATCTCGCGCTGCTGCAAAACAAGACCGACGGCTTGGTCAGCCACACCAACAAATCGGAGCCGTATTGGGGCAGGGCCAATGGCTGGATCGCCTCTGGCATGGCCGAACTCTTGATCGAGCTGCCTGCGGGCGCCGATCGCGACGCGATCATGGCGGGCTACAAACTGCAGATGGACGGCTTGCTCAAGGTGCAACTCAGCGACGGCACTTGGAATCAAGTGCTGAACTACCAGACAGTGACTAAACCCGAACTCTCTTGCACGGCCATGTTCACCTTCGCCCTCGCCACGGGCATCAAGAACGGTTGGCTCACGGATCCGAAGTATGCCGCCGCGGCTCGCAAAGCCTGGCTCGCGGTCGCAGCTCACACGAAAGACGGCCTACTCGGTCAAGTCTGCCCAGGCACCGGTGACGCACGCAACGTCACGGGGCTCGCGGCCCAACAAAAATTCTACATGGATATCGCGTTCCAAGATGGCGATCGCCACGGTCAGGCTCCGCTGCTGTGGGCGGCGCGCGCGCTACTACGCCAGGATTGTCCCGGGTCGCGGTAGCCGCAAAAATCGAAGGGCTTGCCGAGAACGTCGTCGACAGCCACCGTGAGCTCGGCAGACGCCCGCGGGTGGCACGCGTCTGTGGCCTAGTTCATCCCATAACCGTTCGTTCGCACGGGCACACCGAGCTCGCCCGCGATTTCAGTCAGCAAGTCAGGCGCGAAATAGTAAATTCGGAGGCGCGCGATCCGTGAATCCTGAAGCTCTGCGCGAATGACACAGCGAACGGCCTCACCCTGGGTGTGTCCATACCAAAGCAGAATCACGTGTTCGCCGCGATGGGACACGAGCTGGCTGCGCGCACGCTGACCATCGTAGTCATCGAGGTAGCGCCCAGGAACCCCGGCGGACAGCGGCGAGAGCAACGTGTGATACACGATGCCCGAGCGCGGATCGGTGGTCGCCGCAAGACCGAGATCGATGGCACAACCCGGCATCTCGACGGTGACGGTGTCGAGCAAGAGCGCGCTGAGGGCGGACACGTCACCCGCGTCGAACGCGCGACAAAACGCGTCGAGCGCACGTGGTGCGGGGTTGGGCGCCTCCGCCGGCAGCGGCTCAGCCAACTTGCTCCGACCACGGTGCAGCGCAGCCTTCACCGCGCCGACGCTGGTGCTGAGTACGCTCGCGATATCGCTCAACTCGAGGTCAAAAGCGTCCTTGAGTACGACAGCCGCGCGCTCTTGCGGTGCTAGCCGAGCAATCAGGGTCCCGGCCGCTTCGCGCTTGGCACGCGCGTCCGTGTCTTGCACAGCTGTCTCGGAGAGTGCTTCCAGCTCTTCGCGCGCGCGCCGAGTGCGATCGACGTATAGATTCGTGGCAACGCGGAACAACCACGCGCGAGGATTTTCGATCTCTGGCTTGAGTTGAGTGCTCAGCGTGACCAACGCGCGCGCCAGCGTATCTTGCGCAAGATCCTCGGCGTTCCACGGGCTGCGCGTGAGGTGCCGGCAGTAGCGATAGAGTTCGGGCCGCAGCGGCTCGAAGGCTTGGCTGAAGCGACGATGAGCATCACGTATCTGAGCAGCGAGATCGTCCATAGCGGAGCCTCAGTCTACCAGCGAGCCACAGGTGAGGTTCACGATCGCGCCCGTGCTCGCCGCCGCGCGTTCAGAGGCGAAAAAGGCCGCGGCGTGAGCCACCTGCTCCAGCGTCGGCAGGCGGCGAAGCAACGTGTCCCGCTGGGCGTGCGCTTCCAACATCGCCTCCGGAGTGAGGCCATGTTTGGCCGCAACCTCACGGAAAACTCGGCGACTGTGCGAACGCCCGAGCGCGTCGGGAATGGCATCGGCGCGCAAACAAACGGCGCGCACGCCGTGAACGCCGAGTTCACCAGCCAAGTGACGAGTCATGGACTCGAGCGCGGCGCATGCCACACCGTAGCCCATGAATCCGGGCCCTGGCAGCACGGAACCGGGTGTCGACAACGAGAGAATCACCCCTGCCCTTTGGCCAACCATGTAGCGCGAAGCCGCTTGAGCAATGATGAAATGGGCGCGCACGTAGCCGTGAACCGGCGCTTCGAATTCATCGAGCGTTTGCTCCGTGAAAGATTTGCCCTGCACATGCGTGATCCCAATCGCGTTCAACACGACGTCGATACGCCCGGCACGCTTCGCCACGCGTTCAGCGTGCGCCGCCACCGCCAAGGGATCGAGCGCATCAACGACGTCGATCTGCACCGCGCCGCCCAGCGCTCGAATTCGTTCCGCGACTTGCTCGAGCGGCCCGAGAGTCCGCCCAGCGAGAAAAACGCGAGCCCCTTCTCTCGCAAAAACGAGCGCCGCAGCGCCGCCGATGGCACCTCCACCGCCATGAATCATCGCCGCCTTGCCGGCGAGGAGAGCTGAACCCGAGTCGAAATTTGCGTGCATCCCCAGACGACGCACGAAGCGATCGAAAAGATACGCCGGCAAAAAATATTCTCAGTATCCCCCACGAAAATCGCGCAGATCCCAACGCCGGCCGGGAGCTACGCGACGCCGCGCGAGCGCCGCGCCCGCTAACCCAACCTAAGGCTGGGGTTTGGTCAGCGGGCGCGGATCGGGGCAAGCGGCGCGTAGCTCGCGTGCCGACTCCGTCGCAGCACCCTCGAATGGGTTCAGACAACGGATGCGCGCGTCGGCGACCCAAAGTACGGTGTGCGCCGTGGTTCGACCGCTACCAGACATCATCGCAGCCGATCTCGAGGTGCTGATCGTGGCGATCAATCCCTCCGTTCGCTCGGCAGAGGCCGGCTATTCGTTCGCGTCAAAGGGCAATCCATTCTGGCGGCTGCTGCACGAATCCGGTTTGACGCGGGTACTGCTGAAGCCGGAGGAAGGCGCGCGCTTACCCGAATTCGGCGTTGGCCTCGTCAGCGGCGTGCAACGCGCCACTCGAACCGCCGCAGAGCTGACACGCGCCGAGCAGCGGCTCGGCGCCGAGCGCGTCGCACGCCTCGCGCAGGAACTGCGACCGCGCTACCTCGCGCTGCTCGGCCTGACGCTCTATCCGATTTTCTTTCCGACCGGCAGCGAACGCGGCCCAGGACTCAAAACGAGTAGGGTCGGCGGCTCGCGCGTATTCGTGTTACCAAACCCGAGCGGCCTCAATCGAGCCTATCCCGGCTTCGAAAAGAAGCTCATCTGGTTCCGGGAGCTTGCGACGCTTTTGGGTCGGTAACACGCCTGGTTGCGCCGTTGACCCGCGACCTGGGAACGGGGTCGAGATGAATGACTTGCGGGCGCCCCCGGGTACCCTAAGCTACGCCGTGCCGCGTTTCCAGAATGCCTTGCTTGCAGCAGTTGCTCTGCATGGCTCGCTCTGGCTGGTGCGCGCGCGACACGCAGCTCTCCCGCAACACGCACCGGAGCGGGCCGCGGAGCAATTCATCGACATCGACGAGCTTCCACTCGCTGACGCGCCTCTCGCTGCGTCGTCGGAGAGTGAGTCCGCTGCCCGCACCGTCGGCTCGGATGCAGCAGCATCGGTAAACACTGGACCTTCAGCGCATCTCGCTCGCACCGAACCCCGGATCGCATCGAGCGCTCATTTACCCTCGGTCGCCGACGCTCCGTCGACGGACGATGCGCTCGCGGCGGGTGTTGCTCAGGCGACTCCTGGAGAACCGGCACCCGCTGAGCCGGAGCGCAAGATCGATCTGGGTTTGGACGGACACTTCTTCCTCGGGCCGCCGAGCGAGCGGCTGGCGAGTGTTCGCAAACCCGAGAGCCAGCCGAGGCCGAGCGTCGATCCACAGAAGCGGCTCGAGAATGCGTTGGCGGCGGACGACGTCCGGCGTGGTTTGGCACGTGGCAATGCGCTCGTCGGTTCGCTCCATACCGCGGCTCGAGAAGCGGGACCAGTGCGCGGCGAGGCGCTGTTTTCCATCACCGTCGGGCCCGACGGCGGCGTGATCAGTGCCGAGCTGGTGAGGGGCGCAGGCTCGGAATGGGCGGCGGCACTCAGTTCGTTTCGGGTGCTCACCGCCAAAAAGCGCTTACGAGTGCCGCCCGGCGCGCGCGGTCTGCGCGTGACGTTCAGCGTGAAGGCCAAGGTTCAACGTCCAAGCGGCAAAGAAGTCGAGGCCTCGCCGATCGGCCCCGCTGGCCCGTCCCTCGTCGCCCCCAACGGCCTCGTGCCCCGCGCTGATTTCGACTTGGCCGATCTTGCTGGAGGCGCACAGCGGCTGGTCTACGCGCGAGTTGTGTCGGAAGAAGTGCTTTAGCTCGGGAAGCAGTTTATGGGACGGGACAAGATCCGCCCGTTCGCCGAGAACGATCTGGGGGCGCTCTGAGCCCGCCCGAATCGCACGTGACATTTGAACGGATGTTTTGGCGCGCCCCCTGTGGCGGCCGGCACAAGACAACACGAACGCGTGTTTAACATCACGCGCTCGCACAGTTTTTTTTGGTTGCCGAGCCGGGACGCTAGAAAGCCACACTGAGTGAGCCGGGCCCGTGCGTGAAGGTTGCTCCAGCAACAGATCTGCACTATCTCCGTGGCGCGCTAGCTGAGCGGGAGACGCAACAGGGCGATCTCAAAAGCGGGGGACGAACTTTCGTCGAAAGTCACGGGGACGAGCACAGATGGTCGCGACAAGCGCTGAACGGGTCAAGGAAGTAATCGGCGCGGATAAGCCCGCCACGCGCACGTCCAGCGTCTCGCGCGTGGCGGTAATCGCCATCGCCGTTGCTGGCGTCGTGGGACTTGCTGCCCTCGTCGCGGTTCGCTCGTCGCATCCGCCGCAGCCCGGTTACGAATTCGCAGCAGCTCGGCGCGGCGATCTACGAGTGACGGTGACCGCCACTGGTGTGCTCGAAGCCACTACCACGGTCGAGGTCGGCGCCGAGGTGACCGGACGCCTGCTCACCGTGCTCGTCGCCAACAACGCCAAAGTGCAGAAGGGCCAGTTGCTCGCAACCATCGACCCGGAGCAATTGCGCGCCGCAGCGGAGGAAGCAGAGGCACAGGTTGCCTCCGCGTCGGCCGCCATTCGTCTAGCGCGGGCCACCTTGCTCGAGACCGAGCAGGCCGCTGCCCGCAGCAAGGATCAAACCCGCATGGGGCTGATCTCGCAAAGAGATCTGGAAGCCTCGCTGGCAGCTGAGGCGCGCGCTCGTGCCAACGTGGAGAGTGCAACTGCCAGCGCCACGCTCGCGCGTGCCACGCTCAATCAAGCGCGCTCGAGGTTGGACAAGACCAAGATCGTTTCTCCGATCGACGGCATCGTCCTATCCCGACGAGTCGAGCCTGGTCAAACGCTGACCGCCGGCTTTCAGACCCCGTTGTTGTTCCGGATTGCACAAGATCTCACCAAGATGCGGTTGAATATCGCCGTCGACGAAGCCGACATCGGCCGGGTGCGAGAAGGACAAGAAGCCACCTTCAAGGTTAAAGCGTACCCGGACCGCAAGTTTTCATCGCACGTCCTCTCGCTACAAAACGAGGCGAAGACGACGCAAAACGTTGTGACTTATCAAGTGGTTCTGTCGGTCGACAATGAGGAGGGTCTGTTGCGACCGGGCATGACATCCATTGCGACCGTGTTGGCCGACATGCGGCAAAACGTGTTGCTCGTGCCCAACGCAGCCTTGCGGTTCATGCCACCGGTGACCGAATCACAGCCCGCCCCAGTGCTCGACCTCAGCAAGGGGCAGCGGCAGCTCTGGATCTTGCAGGGGGAAAGGCCGAGCGCGGTCACCGTGCAAGCTGGCGCCACGGATGGCTCACTCACCGAGATCGTGAGCGATCAGATCACGGCGGGCAAAAACGTGATCATCGATGTCAAGGAGGCGGAGTAGTGCTTGCGCCGCTGATTGAGCTGCAGGGCGTGTACAAGATCTATGGCGAAGGCGCAGCCTGCGTTCACGCGCTCGACGCCGTGGATCTCAGCATCCAAGACGGTGAGTTCATCGCTGTGACTGGCGCGAGTGGCTCCGGTAAGTCGACCTGCCTGAACCTGCTCGGTGGCCTCGATCTGCCCACGCGCGGCAGCTACCTATTTCGAGGCGTCAGCATCAGCACGCTCTCCGATGATCAGTTGGCTTTGTTGCGGCGCAATTACTTTGGGTTCGTTTTCCAGGGCTACAACTTGTTGGCCCGCACCAGCGCTCTAGAAAACGTGGAACTGCCGTTAATTTATCGCCGCATCCCGGCAGCCGAGCGACGCGAGCGTGCGCTGCTAGCCTTGGCTGACGTAGGCCTGCGCGGTCGCGAGCACCACGCGCCGAGCGAGCTATCGGGCGGGCAACAGCAGCGCGTAGCCATCGCACGCGCTCTGGTCACTGAACCGGAACTGCTACTCGCCGACGAACCCACGGGTAACCTCGATACCGCTCGCAAGGCGGAGATCATGCAGCTGTTGGTCGAGCTGAACCGGCGCCGCGGCATCACCATCGTCATGGTCACACATGAGCCAGAGATGGCCGAGTATTGCTCACGCACGGTTCACTTCAGAGATGGGCGCGTCGCGGAAGACCAGCACTGGGCGGCATGATCTGGGCCACGATCGTCATGGCGTTTCGCGAGATCCGTCGCAACAAGATGCGTTCCATACTGACTACGCTCGGGATCGTAATTGGCGTGGCATCGGTAGTGGCGATGGTCACCTTGGGGCGCGGCGCCAGCGCCAGGATCACCGAGGAGATTAGCGCTCT
>Ga0164241_10001425_pt1 | contig 29566 bp, 21 predicted proteins | sample OricomyardsoilBY_FD_108780 | JGI IMG/M metagenome (GOLD analysis project Ga0164241, IMG submission 108780) | Backyard soil microbial communities from Emeryville, California, USA - Original compost - Back yard soil (BY) | ecosystem: Environmental > Terrestrial > Soil > Unclassified | place: USA... | reverse complement strand
TGATCCCACCGCCGGTTCCGGACGATGAGAATTTTTTTGCCGCGCCAAAAATGCAGGAATGGTTTGTGAAGCTGAGGGATTGGCATCATTCATCAACCAACGATTTAACCGAGAGACTGAAAAATCCGGATACGGTTGGAACAATCACCAATGCAGCGGCGGCGGAAAAGTATCTGGCTTGGAGCGATCAGTTTGAGCCGGATTTTGATTTGATTCGCGAAGCCTTGAAGCGACCTTACGCGCGGATGGATGGAAATTACACGGTGCCGTTCGAGATTCCGATTCCCCACTTTATTGCTGTCCGAATCGTCGCGCAAACTCTGGCGCAACGAACAAAATGTAATCTGCTGCTGGGCCAGCCGGACAAGGCTTTGCAGGAATTATCATTGATGCACGATATGTGCCGCTTGCTTGAAGGCGCACCAACGAGGAAGCCGATGACTTTGGTGGCGGCCATGATGAACGTGGCTGTCGCCGGGCTTTATGCAGACACAGTCAGCGAAGGGTTGCGTGCCAACGAGTGGCAAGCGGCCCAGCTTGTAGCCCTTCAAAAGCAGCTTGCTGAAATTGAACTGGCTCCATTGGTCGCCGGAGCCTTTGAATCTGAGCCGGCGATGTCGAGTTATTGGCTTGAAATCAAGAGGCCGAGCGAGTTGTTTGATTTATCGGTGAATGTTACCGGCCCCCCGAAAACGAAAACTTTGTGGGCTAAGATTCGCAGCCTCAAGGGCCGGTGGTGGGATTTGATTCCGCGCGGCTGGATTTATCAAAACATCGCCAGCTATCTGGAACTGATGAAAAAAAGCCGTGCCAGCCTGTTTGATGAGCATCAGTTTATTCATCCAAGCAATACCGACCAAGCCTGGAAGGAGGTGGAATATCAGACGGAACATCCAGGCTTATTTAACCAACTGGACGCGATCGCGGTAGCGAATTTCAGCAAAGCGGTGCAAGCGCTCGCCTTCAACCAGACCAAGGCCAATGAAGCGCAAATCGTCTGCGCGCTGGAGCGTTACCGGCTGGCGCACGGCGAATATCCCAAAATGCTCGACACGCTCATGCCGCAGTTCATCGAAAAAATCCCGCAAGACATCATCGGCGGGCAGCCGTTGCATTATCGCCGCACGGATGATGGAAAGTTTGTTCTCTATTCCGTCGGCTGGAATGAAACGGACGACGGCGGTTCGCCGGGAAATTTGGCGAATGTGAAAAACGGTGACTGGGCATGGGAAAATTGATTTCCAGAAAGACCCAACATGGAAAGAAGAACGAGGCGGCTGGTATCGGCCTTGAAATATCGAAAACGAATTGTTAAAAGAAATGCCATGCTTGATCTGATGAACCCTTCTCCTCGTTTGAAAATGCACAGCCGCAAAGAATTTTATATGGGCAGTAAAAAACATTCCGCATCTGATGCCCGTTGCCTGGCTTTGAGGAAAGTGCTGGGAACGGCGGCATTTTTGGTGCTGGCTGCGTGCTGGCCGATGGCGGCGCCGGCGGCGGAACGGCCCAATATCGTTTTCATCCTGACCGATGACATGGGCTACAGCGATCCTGGCTGTTACGGCGGCCGTTTCGCCCCGACGCCGAACATTGACCGCCTGGCCAAAGAAGGCATTCGCTTCACGCATTTTTTCGACGATGCGCCGATCTGCTCGCCGTCCCGCGCCTCCTACATCACGGGCATGTTTCCAGCGCGTTGGAATTTCACCACCTATCTGGACAACCGCGCCCAGAATCGTGACTGCGAGCAGGCTGATTTTTTGGCCACAAACGCGCCGGCGCTGGCGCGCGTGCTGAAAGCGGCCGGTTATCAGACGGCGCATTTCGGCAAGTGGCATCTGGGCGGCGGCCGCGATGTCACCAACGCGCCTTTGTTCAGCGCCTATGGCTATGACGAAAGCATCGGCACTTACGAAAGCCCGGAGCCGGATCCGAACATCACCGCGACTCGCTGGATCTGGTCGCCGAAAGATTTGGTCAAGCGCTGGGATCGCACGCAGTATTTTGTGGATCACGCGCTGGATTTTCTCAAGCGCCACAAAGGCCAGCCTTGTTATGTTGAGATCTGGCCCGACGATGTTCACACGCCGTGGGTGCCCAATCTCGAACGCGAAGCGGAGGCCCCCAATTCGGCGCAGGAACGGGATTTTGCCGAAGTGCTTAATCAATACGATGTCCAAATGGGCCGGCTGTTTGACGGCTTGAAAGCGCTGGGCTTGGAGACGAACACCTTGGTGGTTTTCACCAGCGACAACGGCCCGTTGCCGAACTTCAAGCACACGCGGACGGGAGGCTTGCGCGGGAGCAAATTGAGCCTCTATGAAGGCGGGGTGCGCGTGCCGTTCATTGTCCGCTGGCCCGGTCATGCGACCGCCGGCCGGGTGGATGAGCAGACGGTGATGGAAATGGTGGACTTGTTCCCGACCTTCTGCGCCATCGCCCACGCGCCGTTGCCGGCCGGCTTTGCTTTTGACGGCGAGAACATGACGGCGGCATTTGACAATAATTCCACCCCGCCTGACCGGACCATTTTCTGGGAATATGGTCGCAAGTCGAAATTCTTTCATTATCCCGGCCCGGTTTATGATCGCAGCCCGCATCTGGCCGTCCGTGAAGGGAAATGGAAACTGCTCGTCAACGCCAACGGCTCGCAGGTGGAGCTTTACGATCTGGTCGCCGACGAGAATGAAACCAACAACGTCGCGGATGCCAACGCGGAACTGGCCAGACGCATGACCGAGGCGGCATTGAACTGGAAAAAATCGCTGCCGAGGCTGGGCCGGTAGAATTAATTTTGTTTCCGAATTTACACCGCGCTCTGCCCGCCGCCATCCGCGCCGCCGCCGTCAAGATCAATTAAAATATCGCGCGGCTCGGCGCCTTTGCTGGGGCCGACGATGCCGCGGCCTTCGAGTTCGTCCATGATGCGCGCGGCGCGGGTGTAGCCGAGGCGCAGGCGGCGCTGCATGAGCGAGACGCTGGCCTTCTGTTCGCTGCGGATGACTTCGATGCACTGCTGGATGAGTTCCTCGTCCTCATCAATGCCGCTCGCGATGTCCGTGTTCGGCGTCGGCTTGGACAACTGCTGGTGAATTTCCATTTCGTAGCTCGGCTTGCCCTGCTTGGCGATGAAGCCAACGATGTTTTCCAGTTCTTGATCGGTGATGAGCGCGCCTTGGGCACGATTTAATTTCGCCGAACCGGGCGGCAGGAACAGCATGTCGCCCTTGCCGAGCAATTTGTCCGCGCCCATCGCGTCCAAAATCGTGCGTGAATCCACGCGGCTGGCGACTTGGAACGCGATGCGCGCCGGGATGTTCGCCTTGATGACGCCGGTGATGACGTCCACGGACGGCCGCTGCGTCGCGACGATGCAATGAATGCCCGCCGCCCGTTCCATTTGCGTGATGCGCGCGATGGCCATTTCGACATCGGCTGGCGCGACGAGCATCAAGTCCGCCAGCTCGTCAATGATGACGACGATGTAGGAAAGTTTTTCGGGAATGATGATGTCTTCCTCGCGCGGGACGATGATTTCCTCATCAATCTCCACGGCGAAACCGTCTGCGCCCGCCTCGACTTTTTCTTTTTTGGACGCGAGCGGCAGTTCCAATTCCTGTTCCGGCAGCGGCTTGTTTTTCGGGCGGTCGTTGAAGGATTTTACGTTGCGCACGCCGACGCGGGCAAAGATTTTGTAGCGTTTCTCCATCTCGTTGACGACCCAGCGCAGCGCGAGCAACACTTTCTTCGGATCGGTGACGACGGGAACGACAAGGTGCGGCAGGGCGTTGTATTGCTGAAGTTCAACCACCTTCGGATCAATCATCACGAAGCGCAACTGATCGGGCGAGAAGCGGTAGAGCAGCGACGCGATGATGGAATTGATGCAAACCGATTTTCCGGAACCGGTCGAGCCGGCGATGAGCATGTGCGGCATTTCCGCGAGGTCGGCCACGATAGGATGGCCGTAAACGTCCTTGCCGAGTGCGATCGGAATGCGCGCCTTGGAATTGCGCCATTCATCGGACTCAAACAAATCGCGCATGATGACCTTCGTCTTGATGGCGTTGGGCACCTCGATGCCGACGGACGATTTGCCGGGCACGGGCGCGAGAATGTGAATGCGCTCCGCTTTGAGGGCAGCCGCGAGGTTGTTGCCGAGCCCTTGAATTTTTTCCAGCTTCACGCCGGGCGCGGGATGCAGTTCGTAACGCGTGATGGTCGGGCCTTTGGTGATGTCGCCGAGCGAAACTTCGATGCCAAACTGCGCGAGCGTCTGCTGCATGAGCCGCGCGTTGCCCATCAATTCTTCCTTGGATTCCGTGGGCTTGACGGTCATGTCCGCGTGCTGGAGAAAATCCATCGGCGGCAACTGGTAATTGCCGATCATCGGCACGCTGGCCACGGTCATGGGTTTCGGTCGTTTTGGAGCAAGTTTGGGGCGCGGCGCGGCGGGCGACGGCGCCGAGTTATCGGCAATGGTGATGACCGGTTCCGGCTTGGGTTCGGCGGATTCGTCCGCTTCAATTTTTTCTTCCGCCGCCGGATTGGGGGCGGAAGATTTTTTACCGAGAATTTGTTCGGTGGTTGCCGGCGGGATTTCTTCCGCGTGAATGACCTCGCCCACTTCCATCGGATCGGAGGGAACCGCAGCCGGTTTTTCCATGCCCGGCGGCAAAGTGGTTTTGCGCAGGCGCGGGCCTTTCGCCTGCGGCACGCTCAAATCGCGCACGGTTGGCTCCGGCACGGGCAGGCCGTCCGCGCCAAGGCCGCTGGCGGTTTTCTCGGCCAGCTTCCCGGTTTTGACGACTTCATCCTCCAGCCGGCGCTTTTGCTTTTCCAATTCTCGCGCCCGTTTTTCCAGCGCGATTTCATCGGCGGACTTGAACTGATCTTCCTCCGCAGCCTGCTTTTGCAACAGGGCGCGAATCCAATGGCCGAGTTGAAAATTCGTCAGAAACAACAAGCTGATTAAACCGAGCGCGATATAAACGATGGCGGCTCCGAGATTGCCGAGCAGCACGAAGCCGTAATCATAGCGGTTCATGCGGCCATAAGTCAGGTAGCCGAGCCAGCCGCCGGCAAACGAGGTGTAGAGATTATTGGTCAGATCCGCAATCACGGCGACGTTGTTCATCAGGTGCAGCACGCCGGTGATCGAGACGAACAACAGCGCCGTCCAGAGCAGGCACCAGCCGAGGCGTTCACGGAGATAGGTGAGCACATTCAGCAGATACGCGACGCCGAACGCGGCGGAAATCCACGGCAACAAATACGCGGCGAGGCCGAACGGTATGAACGTGAGCCATGCGAGATACGCGCCGATGGTGCCGATCCAGTTGTGGATTTCCTTGTTCGGCGGGACGCGGACGGAGGACAAGTCGTAGCGGTCAAACGACAGTTGCGACACCAGCAGCAGCAGCGCCAGCGCCAGCAGCGCGATGCCGATGACATCGTTGAAACCGTTATGTAAATTTGAATTGTCGCCCGACTTTCTTGCCATGACGCAACGTAGCAATTCGCGGCGGCGAGTTCAAAGTTGAATTTGCCCGGCGTGAATGGCGATACAGCTTCATCGTCTTGTAAACGGGCGTGGGCGCATCATTTTTACGGATTTCGAGGACGAGGAGGAGGACGAGCAGGAGCGTCGCGCGGCATTTATGAACTGCGCCCCAAGTTTTATGCCGCGATAAAACTGCTGACGCGCCGAAGCCGGTTTGCCAATATGTCGGCACGACAACACCCAAACACGTTTATGAAATTATCCTTGTTCAACGGTTCGCTTCCCAAAATCGGCGTCCGGCCCGCGATTGACGGCCGGCTCGGCGGCGTGCGCGAGTCGCTCGAAAAACAGACGATGGACATGGCGAAAGCCGCCGCGAAATTGATTTCCGAAAACCTGTTTTATCCGAACGGGAAAAAAGTCGAATGCGTCATCGCCGGCACCTGCATCGGCGGCGTGGCGGAAGCCTCGGCGTGCGCGGAAAAATTTGCGCGCGAAAACGTCGGCGTCTCGCTCACCGTCACGCCCTGCTGGTGCTACGGCAGCGAGACGATGGACATGAATCCTGCGGTTCCCAAGGCCGTCTGGGGTTTCAACGGCACGGAGCGCCCCGGCGCGGTTTATCTCGCGGCGGTGCTGGCCGGCCATACGCAAAAAGGCATTCCCGCGTTCAGCATTTACGGGCGCGACGTGCAGGACGGCGGCGACAAATCCATCCCCGCCGACGTGGCGGAAAAAATTCTCCGCTTCGCCCGCGCCGGCCTGGCGGTCGCGCTCATGCGCGGCAAATCTTATCTCGGCATGGGCGGCGTTTCGATGGGCATTGCCGGTTCCATCGTGGACCAGCCGTTCTTCGAGGAATATCTCGGCATGAGGGTGGAGACGATTGACATGACGGAATTTCTCCGCCGCATGGACAAGGGCATTTTTGATCAGGCTGAATACAAACGAGCGCTCGCGTGGGTGAAGGAAAATTGTCCCGAAGGCAAAGATTACAATTCGCCCAAAACCAAACGTTCGCGCAAACAACTAGACACTGAATGGGAAAAATCCGTCAAGATGGCGCTCATCGCGCGTGATCTCATGGTCGGCAATCCGGCGCTGAAGAAAATGGGTTTTGGCGAGGAGGCGCACGGCCACAACGCCATCGCCGCCGGTTTTCAGGGCCAGCGCCAATGGACGGATTACCAGCCGAACGGCGATTTCCTCGAGGCGATTTTGAACACGTCGTTCGATTGGAACGGCATTCGCGCGCCTTACATTGTCGCCACGGAAAACGATTCGCTCAACGGCGCTTCGATGCTGTTGGGAAATTTGCTGACGAACACCGCGCAGATTTTTGCCGACGTGCGGACGTATTGGAGTCCGGAATCCGTGCGGCGCGTTTCCGGCCACACGCTCGACGGCCACGCGGCGAACGGCATTTTGCATCTCATTAATTCCGGTCCGGCGACGCTTGACGGCACCGGACAACAATCGCTCGAAGGCAAACCGGCGATGAAACCGTTCTGGGAAATTTCCAAGGCCGAGGCGCAAAAATGTTTGGGCGCGACGACGTGGCATCCGAGCATCACGGAATATTTTCCCGGCGGCGGCTGGAGCACGCGCTTTCTCACGCGCGGCGGAATGCCGGTGACGATGTGCCGCCTGAATCTCGTCAAGGGCCTCGGCCCCGCGCTGCAAATCGCCGAAGGATTCACGGTGGACCTGCCGGAAAAAGTCCACGACACGCTGGATCAGCGCACCAATCCGACCTGGCCGACAACGTGGTTTGCGCCGACGCTCACCGGCCACGGCGCGTTCCGCGACGTTTATTCCGTGATGAATAATTGGGGCGCGAACCACGGCGCGATCAGTTGCGGCCACATCGGCGCGGATTTGATTTCGTTGGCGGCGATGCTGCGGATTCCGGTTTATATGCACAACGTGGCGAACGACCGGATTTTTCGTCCGAGCGCGTGGGCGGCGTTCGGGACGCAGTGTCTGGAAAGTTCCGACTACCGCGCGTGCCAGAATTTTGGCCCGCTCTATGCGTGACGTTAAAATTAAAACCATTCCCCAAAATCATGATGAAAACCATCGCAACCAAATTCCTGCTGGCCGGCCTGCTGCTGACGACGTTCGCGCCCGCTGTCGTTTCCGCCGCAGATTCGCCGGATCCTTACGCCAACGAAACTCCCGCGCAGCGCGACGCCCGCATGGCGTGGTGGCGCGAGGCGCGTTTTGGGATGTTCATCCATTGGGGCGTGTATTCGGTGCCCGCCGGGACTTACGACGGCAAGCGTATTCCCGGCATCGGCGAGTGGATCATGAACACCGGGAAAATCCCGATGGCCGAGTATCAAGCCTATGCCAAGGAATTCGATCCGACGAATTACAACGCCGACGACTGGGTGCGGCTGGCGAAGGAAGCGGGCATGAAATACATCGTCATTACCGCGAAACATCACGACGGCTTTGCGATGTTCGACACCAAGGCCAGCCCGTGGAACATCGTGCAGGCGACGCCTTACGCCAAGGATGTCCTGAAACCGCTGGCCGCCGCGTGCCGCAAATACGGCCTCAAGCTCGGCTTTTATTATTCGCAGGCGCAGGATTGGAACAACGGCGGCGCGGCGGCGGGCGGCAAATGGGATCCGGCGCAGCAGCATGACATGGATGATTATATTGACAAGGTGGCCGTGCCGCAGATGAAGGAACTGCTTTCAAATTATGGCGAATTTCCCGCCGTGCTGTGGTGGGACACGCCGGTGGACATGAACCGGGAACGCGCGGATAAATTGATCGCCGTTCTCAAGCTCAAACCCGGGATCATCCACAACAACCGGCTGGGCGGCGGTTACAAGGGTGACACGGAAACGCCCGAACAGCACATCCCGGCGACCGGTTTCAAGAACCGCGACTGGGAAACGTGCATGACCATGAATGATACTTGGGGTTACAAGAGCTACGATGACAACTGGAAATCCACCGAGACGATCTTGCGCAACTTGGTGGACATCGCGAGCAAGGGCGGCAACTATTTGCTCAACGTCGGGCCGACGAGCGCCGGGCTGATCCCCGAACCGAGCGTCGAGCGGCTCAAGGCGGTTGGCGCGTGGATGAAGATCAACGGCGACGCGATTTACGGCACGACGGCCAGTCCGTTCAAAAAATTGCCGTGGGGCCGTTGCACCCAGAAAGCGTCCGCCGATGGCAGCGAGACGACGCTTTACCTGCATGTTTTCGACTGGCCGGCGGATGGAAAATTGTTTGTGCCGGGTTTGAAAAACGAAGCGAAGAAAGCTTATCTGATCAAACCGAACTGGCTGGGCTGGCATCATCGGTTGCGGGTGGTCAATGGCGCGGATGGCGTGACCATCAGCGTTCCCGCCGAAGCTCCGGACAAAATTTCTTCGACCGTGGTTTTGAAAATCGCCGGCGCGCCGGAAGTGGCTTCGGCGGGAATCCTTCAGGAAGCGGACGGCATGGTGCGGCTGCTCGCGAACGAGGCGGATTTGCAGGGCGACCTGCAATACGAATCCGGCGGCGGCAAGGACAACATCGGCTATTGGACGAATCCGGCGGACACGGCGGGCTGGACGTTCAAGGTGAACCGGCCCGGCAAATTCAAAGTGTCGGCGGACATCGCGGCGGAAAGTTCGGGAAATTTTGAATTGATCGTTGGCGGGCAGAAAATATCCGGCGCTGCGCCGGTCACGCAGGATTACACCAAGTTCCAGCGCGTCAACCTGGACGGCACGCTGGATTTGCCCGCCGGCAGCGTGACGTTGATCGTGAAGCCCGTGGCCGCCGGCTGGCAGCCGATGAATTTGCGGAGCGTGCTGCTGACCCCGGCGGAATGAAGAACTTTGGCGTTTGAACTTGATTGAACGGCGCGGAAAACCTCCGCGCCGTTAAGTTCACAGCAATCTTGACCCGGTGGCGTTTTTGGACTGCGCCGGCAGAGCGCAGCGACGACGGCGCTTTCGCGCGGGCGGGCGGCTTCCGAAAGTTCGTGGAATTTCCGCGCGGGCCAAAGCGGTGTCGCGCTCCGCTTGCCACCGCAGTCCAAGAAGCCCAAGCCTGCGCCAAGGTCAGGGTGATTTGCCATAGACAGCCTTTGTCCATCCGCTGCCGGCAGAATCTTCACGTTTTTGCCACGGTGAACAATTCAGCATGGCGCGGCGGCGCATGACGGCTTAATGTCACCCGGCTTGAAAAATCGGATTCTCCACGTGGACGGCGACAGTTTTTTTGCGAGCTGCGAAATCGCGCTCGACGAAAAACTGCAAGGCCGGCCCGTGTGGGTTGGCGGCGGGCGGCGCGGCGACGGCATCGTCATCGCGGCCAATCGCGCGGCGAAAAAATTCGACGTCAAAACCTGTATGCCGTGTTTCGAGGCGAAACGGCTTTGTCCGAACGGCGTGTTGTGCCGGCCGCATTATGACGAATACCGGCGCATCTCGGCGGCGATGTTCCGCGTGCTGGAGGAGTATTCGCCGACGCTCGTGCCGATCTCGATTGACGAGGGCTTTCTGGATTTCACGACGATGGACCGCCATGTTTTCCGCAACACCACGCCGGAAAAATATGTGCGCGAAATCTGCGAACGCATCACGCGCGAAGTGAAAATTCCCGTGTCCGCCGGCCTTGGCAATTCCTCGCGGCTCGCCAAGCTGGCGACGGACGCGGCCAAGCCGGGCTTTCTTGAGATCAAACCGGGCGGGGAAAAAGAATTTTTGAAAGACCGTTCCGTGCGCGAGCTTTCCGGCATCGGCAAAAACCGCCAGCGTTCGCTCGCGGCGCTGGGCGCGCTGACCTTCGGTCACGTCGCCCGGATGCCGTCGCCATTGCTGAAACAGAAATTCGGCATCTGGGGACAACAACTGTGGCTGTTCTCAAACGGTTTGTGGAACGAGCCGTTGCTGCTCGAAGTGAAGGATCGCACGACGATTTCCAGCAACACGACGCTGCCTTACGACGAGCCGGATTACGAGGCCGCGCTGACGTTCGCCTTGAGCGAAACGACGCGGCTGGTCGGGCAACTGCGCCGCGAACAGTTGCAGGCGCGCGAAATGTCGCTCACGATCCGGTTTGAAGATTTTTCCGAGGCGGGCGGCGGGCATCGTTTCCGCGAGCCGCAGTTTTTGAATTCCGTCATCAACGCGTCATTGGAGGACATTTTCCGCGACGTGATGAACGGGCGGTTCAAGCCGGTGCGGCAAATCCGCATCGCCTTTGGAAATCTCGCGCGGCTGGACACGCAGCCGACGTTGTGGGGCCGCACGGACGCGGAACGCTGGGGCGCGCTGGACGAGGCGGCCAGCCGGCTGAACGGAAAATTCGGCAACGCCTCGGTGATGACCGGCGCGCAACTGGCGCTGCGCCAGCTCGACGACGCGCATAAAAATCCCAAGGCGAAATGCCCGTTCGCGCCGCAACGCGAAATCGTGAAAAAACTCTGGGGCACGGACGCCGACCCGCTCGCGCACAAGAACGACGTGACCAAACAACTGGCGAAAGTGAGCAAGCAGATGCAGTTCCACCACTAAATGAGAATTTAACGTCCGCGCGTTCGTTCGGCTGAAACCGATGGGTTTGAGTCGCGAAGAGGTGATGATTGATTCTGCGGCGTTGGTGGGAGAGTGATAGGAGAGATAGGAGAGATCCACCATACTTCCAAACCATAACTGCCGCCGTCAGTGAAACCTGAATCAGGATTGGCGGCGACATAGGCATTGGCTTTACGATTGTATTCCGCGCCGTAGAGGCCGAGGCTTTGCAGGACTTGAGACATGAGGCCGGGCGGATCGTCCTGCCGCTGCCGTTCCCGCAAGGTCTTTTTGCCGCCGAAATAATAGCGCATCCCGATCAGCCAGTCGTCGTAGCCGTGATCGCCGACCGCGACTTCACCGGTGATCGCCAGGCCGTTGATGGGGGTTTGATATTCGATTTCGCCCCGGCCCAGATTGTTCTCAAACGCCGTGGTGTAGGAAGCGCCGACGCGCAAATTTTCCAGCGGATAATAATCCACGGAAACGCGCCCGACGAAACGCATGGGATCGGTGTCAATGAACGGCGCGGCGTATTTGTAATCAATGGAACCGATCCCGGCAAAGAATCCGAAGGTGAATTGTTTGTAGTAGAACTGGCCTTCCGCGCCGATTTGGTAAGTGTTGATGTTGTCCACGCCGTCGCGGTAAAGGTAGCCGCCGGTAAGGCCAAGCAGTCCAACGCCGGGATCGCGCCAGAACAAGTGTCCCGCGCCGCCGTAGAAATTCAGGTCGGAAATGCGGCTGTAAAGCGCGTCCGCCTGAAATCCGAATTGGTGCGTGACGGGCAGGGTGATGCTGGCGCTGAAATTATTGCCTTCGGAGGAATTCATGTTGCCGCCCGCGTAATCCACTTTGCCGTTCACCTCGGAGACGGCGGGCTGGCGCAGGGAAGCGGCCGTCACAAAACCATCCGGCTGGGAACCGGGCGGCAAAACGGCGTTGCCGGCCTGCGCGAACGCGGTTCCGGCCAGAGTGAGAATGGAACAGGCAAGCAGCAGGCCAAACGGTGATAGGCTTTGGTTCACCAAGGAAGCGTGGCAGAAGGGAATTTAGGCGTCAAGCTCGTCCGGTCTTGAACCGGCGGGCCATGCCGGTGTTTGACCGAGCTTTATTTTCTGGAAAACAGGGTGATTTTGCCGCAACCTGACCGTTAAAATTTATGGATGTAAAACTTCCCAAACTCGGTGAAGGCGCGGATTCCGGCGTCGTGGTCGGCATCTTTGTGAAAGAGGGCGACACGATTGCCAAGGACCAGACGATTCTGGAACTGGAAAACGAAAAGGCCGTGGCCGCGATCCCTTCGACGGGCGCGGGTGTCGTGGAAAAGATCCATGTAAAATCCGGCGACCGCATCAGCGCCGGGCAGAAGATTCTCACGCTGGCGGGCGGTGGCGGTGCGCCGGCGGCAGTTCCGGCGGCGGCGCCCGCGCCAAAACCGGCGGCGAAAAAGGCGGCGAAGCCGGTTGAAGTCGAGGATGAGGATGAGAACGAGGATGAGGACGCGATTGAAGCGGCGGATGAAATCGTGAATGAAAATCCTGCCGCTGCGCCGTCCATCCGCCGCGCGGCGAAAGAATTCGGCATTGATCTTCGCAAAATTCACGGCAGCGAATCCGGCGGGCGCATCGTCGCCCAAGACATTCGCCATTACATCCAGCGTTTGATCAAGGCGGCCAGCCGTCCGGCTTCCGTTTCCGCCGTGGCGGCGGCTCCGGCCAAGCCCGCGCCGGCTTCGGTTGATTTTTCGCAATGGGGGCCGATTCTCAAAAAGCCGGTTTCGCCGTTGCGCCAAGTCATCGCGCGGCGCATGAGCGAGAGTTGGAATTCCGTTCCGCGCGTCACGCAGTTTGACGACATTGATTTCACCAAGCTGGGCGAGTTGCGGAAAAAGTTCGCGCCCGAATACGAAAAACGCGGCGTCAAGCTCACGTTCACGCCGTTCGTTTTGAAAGCGGTCGCGGCGACATTGAAACGGCATCCGATTTTCAACGCGAGCCTCGACGAGGCGGCGAATGAAATCATCCTTAAAGAATATGTTCACCTCGGCATCGCCGTGGATACGGAGCAAGGCTTGATGGTTCCCGTTCTCCGCGACGTGGACAAAAAGTCCCTGTTCGATTTGGCCAAGGAATTGGAAGCGCTCGCCGCAAAAGCGCGTGACCGGAAGATTTCCGCCGACGAAATGAAAGGCGGCACGTTCACGATTTCCAATCAAGGCGCGATCGGCGGCGCACATTTCACGCCGATCATCAACCTGCCGGAAGTCGCCATTCTCGGCCTCGGACGCGGTGCGATGAAGCCGGTTGTGCGTAACGGCAAAGTCGAGGCGCGTTTGCTCACGCCGATCGCGTTGAGCTACGACCATCGCGTGATTGACGGCGGCAGCGCCGCGCGTTTCACGGTGGATCTGGTGAAGGCGTTTGAAAATTTCGACGAAGCGGACGTGGCCTTAAAGTCATAATCAGCCTCATCGTCATCCTCCTCCTCAATGGAATTGAAAAAAACATTCGCGACCAAGTTCGACCACGAAAAACTGGAGGTCTATCGTTACGAACTGGAATTCGTCGAGTGGGTGACGCCGTTGCTGGATGAAGCGGCGGCAGCGACCAAAGGCCGGACGCGCGAAGTCTGCGATCAATTGGATCGCGCAAGTCTTTCAGCCTTGCTGAACACGGCGGAAGGCAACGGCAAACGGCAGCGACAGGTTCGCGCAAAATTTTTTGACGACGCCCGTGGTTCGGCGACGGAATGCGCCGCCTGCCTGGACGCGCTGGTGGCCAAGAAAATTTTTCCGGTGGAAAGAATCGGCGGTGGAAAAGATTTGCTGTTGAAAATTGTCTCCATGCTTTCCGGTTTGGTGAATCGTTTTAATGGTTCAGGCGATGCGTTGCGGGAAGATTCGCCGGAATATCTTGTTGAAGAAATTTAAACGAGGATGAGGAAGAGCATGAGGACGAGGAAGATTTCTTAATTATGGATTCAATCAAAACACAACTTGTGGTCGTCGGCGCGGGGCCGGGCGGTTATGCGGCGGCGTTTTACGCGGCGGATTTGGGTATGAAAGTCGTCCTGGTCGAGCGCGAGAAAAAACTCGGCGGCGTTTGCCTGAACCGGGGTTGTATTCCGTCAAAGGCGCTGCTTTATGCGACGCATCAGATCGTCAACTCGCGCGAGTCGGCGCATCGCGGCATCACCTTTGCGGAACCGAAAATCGAATTGGAAAAATTGCGGACGTGGAAAGCGTCCGTCATTGACAAGCTGGCCGGCGGCGTGGCGACGCTGGCGAAGATGCGCGGCGTGACAGTCATCAACGGGCGCGGTTATTTTGAAGGCTCGAACAAATTGCGCGTCGAGACCGAGGGCGGCCAGCAGTTTGTGGAATTTGAAAAAGCCATCCTCGCGGTCGGCTCCGTGCCGGCGATGCCAAAGGCGTTTGACCTCGGCAACCCGCGCGTGATGACGAGCACCGAGGCGCTCGAAGTCGAGGACATTCCCGAAAACCTGCTCATCGTGGGCGGCGGCTACATCGGCATGGAACTGGGTTTTGTTTATTACGCGCTCGGCAGCAAGATCACGATGGTCGAGGCGCTGGACGCCATTCTTGCCGGGGCCGACGCCGATCTCGCGCGTCCCGTCGTGGCGAATGCCAAAAAATCTTTCAAGGAAATCCGCCTCAAGGCGCGCGTGACCAAGATGGCCACCGTCGGCAAGCAGATCAAAGTGGAATCTGAATTCAACGGCGAAAAATTGAGCGAACTTTACGACCGCGTGCTCGTGTCCGTGGGCCGCGTGCCGAACAGCGCCGACCTTGGCCTCGAAAACACCAAGGCCGTGCTCGACGAAAAAGGATTCGTGAAAGTCAACGCGCAGCAGCAGACTGATGATCCGAGCATTTATGCCATCGGCGACATCGCGGGCGGCATCCTGCTCGCGCACAAGGCGCACAAGGAGGCGCGCAACGCCGTGGAAAACATCCACGGCGGCGACGTAAAATTTGAGAGCGTCATTCCCGCCGTCGTCTTCACCGATCCCGAACTGGCGTGGTGCGGTCTTACGGAGGCCGAGGCAAAGGCGCAGAACCTTCCGCATCAGGTCGCGAAATTTCCGTGGACGGCTTCCGGCCGCGCGCTGTCGTTTGACCGCACGGACGGCGTGACGAAAATCATCGCCGATCCCGAAACCAACCGCGTGCTGGGCGTGGGCATCTGCGGCGCGGGCGCGGGCGAACTCATCGCCGAGGCGGTGCTGGCCATCGAGATGGGCGCGACGGTCGAGGACATCGCGCTGACGATCCATCCGCATCCGACGCTCTCGGAAACTTTGATGGAATGCGCCGACGCCTTCTACGGCCACGCGACGCATACGTTCACCAAGAAAAAATCGGCGGAATAATTAAACCGGAAATTCAAAACGCCGCCCGCAGCCGCTGGCGGCGCTTTCTTATTAGCGGCGCGATGGAATCGCGAAACAGGCCAAGCCGCCCGGCCAGCAGCGTAATTGACGCTTGCGCCGCGAGGTCTTACGCTTGAGCAGATTTATGAGCCAAATACATGATTCCCTCGTTGAACTCATCCGGCGCACTTCGGCGGAAATGCCTGACGATGTCACTCAATCCATCATCACGTCGCTGGAGCAGGAAAAAAAAGGCACGCTCGCCGAGTCCGCGCTGAAAATCATTGACCGCAACATCCAGCTCGCCAAACAAAAATCGCAGCCGATTTGCCAGGACACGGGCAGCATTTTGTTTTACGTGGACTGCCCGGTTGGTTTCGACCAGATCGCGTTTGTGGAAACGGCGAAGGAAGCCGTGAAGCTCGCGACGAAAAAGGGCTTTCTCCGCCAGAACTCCGTTGATTCATTGACGGGAAAAAATGACGGCACGAACTGCGGCCCGGGCGCGCCGGCGTTTCATTTTCACCAGCATCGTTCACCGGAAATTTCCGTGCGCTTGATTTTGAAAGGCGGCGGCTGCGAAAACGTCGGCGCGCAATATTCGCTGCCGAACGAAAAACTCAAAGCGAACCGCGACCTCGACGGCTGCCGCAAAGTGATTCTCGACGCGGTGTTGCAGGCGCAGGGCAAAGGCTGCGGGCCGGGCATTCTCGGCGTGTGCATCGGCGGCGACCGCGCGACGGGTTACGAGATGAGCAAGACGCAATTTTTGCGATTGATTCCCGACCGCAATCCCGTGCCGGAATTGGATGCGCTGGAACAGGATATTTTGAAAACGGCGAACGAACTCGGCATCGGCCCGATGGGCTTCGGCGGCAAGACGACGTTGCTCGGCGTGAAAATTTGCGCCGCGAACCGCCTGCCCGCGTCTTATTTCGTGAGCATCAGCTACATGTGCTGGGCGTATCGGCGCCAGGGCGTGACCTTGGATGCGGCGGGAAAGATCGGGAAGTGGTTGTATTAAACCGTTGGGATGTTCAACGCGCCCTGGGCGCTTTTAATTTCCAGTTGGGAAATTTTATTTTGGCACGAGGCGCGCCCATGAACCAATGGCCGGCCGGTTTTTCTTGAAATGCGCCATTTGACGCCTGTTTTCAAAAACATCCGGCCAATAAACCTTGTCATTGGCGGGCAATTTTCAAAAGCTGTCACGCGTTCATGGATTTGATTGTGGTCGGCATCTGCCTGGCGGTGATCATCGGGTTGTATTTTTACAACAACCCGCTGCGGCATGATCGCTGGTTCATCCTGCGCCGCTTCATCAACTGGTTTCCCCTCGGCATGACCTATGCCTTCCTGTGCATGGGACGTTACAATTTGATCGTGGCCCAGGGCGCGCTCGGCACGCTGATGACCAAGGAAGATTTGGGCATTATTTTTGGCGTGGGCACCTGGACTTATGCGCTGTCCTTTCTGGTCAATGGCCCGCTGATTGACAAAAAGTTGGGCGGCAAACGCGGCATCATCATCGCCGCCATCGGCGCGTCGGCGGCCAACCTCGCGCTCGGCGGGCTGACGTATTTGATCGTTGTCCGGCATTTGAAGGTGAACCTGGTCGTCGCCTTCTCGCTGCTTTACGCGCTCAACATGTATTTCCAAGGCTACGGCGCCATGTCCATCATCAAGGTCAAAGCCTATTGGTTTCATGTGCGCGAACGGGGTTTGTTCGGCGCGATCTTTGGAACCCTGATTTCATTCGGCGTTTATTTCGCCTTCGACTGGGGCGGGGCGATTGCGAAACTGACCAAGGCGGACGCCGGCGACAACTGGCTGCACCGGATTTTTGCGGCGGGCGGCGGATTAAAAGTGGATGCCACCTGGGCGGTGTTTTTCGTGCCGGCGCTGATCCTCATGGTCTGGACGCTGCTGGACTGGTGGCTGATCAAGGACACCCCGGAGGAGGCCGGATTTCCGCATCTGGACACCTGCGACGCCTCGTCCGGCCAGATGCACGTGGAATTTTCCGTGGCCGGACTGTTGAGAAAAATTTTCACCAGTCCGCTGATGCTCATGATCGCCTGCGTGGAATTCACCTCCGGCGTTTTCCGTTACAGCATGACCCAATGGTATTCTGTTTTCGCCGGCGAAATGAAACAGCCGGCCTCGAATTATTTTGTCAGCCATTGGGGCTGGCTGCTGTGCATCTTCGGCATCATTGGCGGGTTCACCGGCGGGCTGATTTCGGACAAGCTGTTTCAATCGCGGCGCGGTCCGCCGGCCGCCATCCTGTGCGGCTCCGTGCTGGTTTTTGCAATCGTGATGGCCCTGTTTCTGTTTTCCGCGCCGTTGATCACCGGCTGGACGGCGGTTTGCATTGTGATGGCCTCCATCGGCGTCACCTCGCTGATGTCCGGCACGGCGGCGACGGATTTTGGCGGGCGCAAGGCCACGGCCACTTGCGCCGGCATCGTGGACGGTTTCGCGTATCTCGGCAGCGGCCTGCAATCCATCAGCCTGGGTTTCATCGTCACGCGCGGCGGCTGGCAATGGTGGCCGGTGTTTCTAATTCCCTTTGCCCTTGTCGGCCTGGTGGTGGCAATCAAAATCTGGCATGATCTGCCGGCAGCCACGCGGCGTTACAACCGGAACGTCGCGGGCCGGAATGGGCCGGGGATTGATCTGGCTTGATGACCGCCCTGAAGCCGTCGTTTGACTTGCGGCTTATGAAATTTTCACCCACACCGTTTTCAAATACGCCGGTTCGGCGCGGCTGACGGGGAAATCCGGCGGCTGCGGGACGTAATGTTGTTTCAGGATTTTCCGCTTTGCGGCGCGCACGGCGGATTCCACGCTCGTCAGAAACTTTTCCGGCGGCCAGTCCGCCGCGTTGGTCGAGGCCAGCAAAATTCCGCCGGCTTTCAAGACGGGCCGCGCGGCGGCCACGAGGTCGCCGAAATTTTTTTCCACGCGGAACGCGCCGTTCTCCTTCGACTGCGAAAACGTCGGCGGATCAAGCACAATGGCGTCGAACGCGCGGCCTTTCTTCGCCAGCCGCCGCAGCCAGCCGAACGCGTCGCCGTAGATGAAATCATGCGCCGCCGGATCAAGGCCGTTGAGCGCGAAATTGCGCCGGCCCCATTCAAGATATTTTTTTGAAAGATCCAGGCTCGTCGTCCGCGCGCCGGCTTTCGCCGCGCAGACGGAAAAGCCGCAGGTGTAGGCGAAGCAATTCAACACTTCGGGTTTTGAATTTTTAATTTTTAATTTTGAATGCAGCAAAGGAAATTCCGCAGCAACGTAATCCGCCAAAAACCGTCGCCGGTTGTCGCGCTGATCGAGGAACAGGCCGACGGAATAGCCTTCGCTGAAACTCATTTCGTAGCGGACGCCGTTCTCCAGAATCTCGAAATGTTCCGGCGCGGCTTCGCCCAAGACGAGTTGCGGTGAGGCGTCGGCCGCTTTGAATTGGCGGACATGGCGCGACAACATTTTATGATAGGCGCCGCGCGCGGAATAAATTTTGGCGAGGCGCGCGAGTTCTTCGGTCTGCTGGCCGTCCAACGGCGCTGCGGATTGCGAGAGCAGCCAGCCGCCGAGCTTTTCCACATGCCAGCCCGGCCAGCCGTCGCTCGCGCCGTGGATGAGGCGGAAGGCGTTCGTCGCGTCCGGTTCAATGACGGCGGAACGCAAGGCGGCTCGCGGCTCGCGGTCAAAACCCACCGGCGCAAAAAGCTTCATTGGCCGGCCCGTGGCCGGATGCGTGAACGCAATTTCCCCCGCGTGCAGATAAACCCGCGACGAGGCCGTGCCGCCGTAAAGCGTGTCGCCAAGAATGGGAAATCCGCCCTCCGCCGCGTGGACGCGAATCTGGTGCGTGCGGCCGGTGAGCGGCTCGGCGGCGACCATTTTCAAACCCGCGCCTTTGGCGGCGAATTTGGCATCCACGACCGGCGTGAATTTCGTCTCGGCCATTTCGCCGCCGGGCCGGCTCGCGTATTTTTCGCCGATGCGGAGCAGTTCGGTTTTGGCCGTGAATTCCCGTTTCGGCACCGGCCTGTCCGTGAGGAGGAGATATTTCTTGCGGACGCGTCGTTGCGTGAATTGTTCCGTAAACGATTTGTTGGCGAGCGGCGTTTTGCCGAAGAGCAGAACACCGCTGGTTTCCTTGTCGAGCCGGTGGATGATGGCGAGCGTGGCCCAGCGCGGCTCGCGATTTCGCAACCAGTCATAAATGCCTTCGCCCGCGAAAGGCGATGGCGCGTGCGTGTTCCAGCCGGCGGGCTTGTGAACCGCCAGCAAATGTTCGTCCTCAGAAATCACGCACGGAACCATGCGGCACCATAGCATTTGGAATCCGGGAAATAAATTAAGAAGCGGAGCAAAGCCGGTCTTGCTTCGGCGGCCGGGGCGCATAAAACTTCCGGCCGTATGGAAAACCAGGTGATCATCGTCAACGGGCTTACCAACCGCGAGTTTTTTGAAAAGTATGCGCAACCGGGCCGCGTGGGCTTGTGCGGCGGCGGCACGCGCGTGGACATCGCCATCCACCGCGCCCAGCGACATCTTGATGTGTCCGGCCGCTGGAGCGACTGGTCGCACGCTTTCTTGTTCGAAGGCACGCGCATTGACGGGCAGCACTGGGTCATTGAATCCGATTTGCAGTTTCACCGGAAAAACATCCAGCTCGGTGTTCAGGAAAACCGGGTGGAAAAATATTGTGATGAAAAAATGTTTCCCTCGCTGGCCGTGCTGGATTTTGGGTTAGATGAGGCGCAGATCGCCACGCTGATCCGGGAAGGTTTGCATCTGGTTGCCACCCGTGAACGTTATTCCGTGCGTGAATTGGTAGGCACATTGCTCGCATTACGGCGTCCGGAATTACGCGCCCGGGAGAATCTGCTGGCGCGCGAGCGTTCCGTTTATTGTTCCGCGTTTGTGCAGCGCCTGTTTCATCAGGCGGGGATTGATCTGGTTCCCGGTGTGACCGGCAAGAACACCACGCCGGAAGACATCGCCCGCACGTTGGTTCCTCACGTGACCTATGTGCTGCAACGGGAAAAACCGGCCGCCGCAAAGAATGCCGGTTTGCGGAGAAAAATCCGCGTTCGTGTCCGGGCCAGCCTTCGGAAAATCAAGCGCTAGGGAATTGATCGTGCAGGCTCGGGGCCACGGCTCGACTGGGCTTGGCCACAAGCCGAACGCTGCACAACTTAAAAAAACTCGCGGACGAGCCGCCCGCGCTCCATTTTCTCCGCGTGCATCTGGCCCATCTGCGACTCCGAGACTTCCGCAATTACGCGCGGTTGGACGTGGATTTTTTCCCGGGCTTCCATCTGCTGCTCGGCGACAACGCCCAGGGCAAGACAAACATTCTCGAGGCCATTTATCTCATGGCCACGCTGCGCTCCTTTCGCGGCGTCGGCGGCGCGCAAATGATCCGGCACGGCGCGAAAGGTTATTTCGTCGGCGGCAACGTGGTGGGGCAGGGCGATCATGACATCAAAATCTACTGGTCGGCCCGCGAGCGGAAAATCGGGCTGGACGGCCAGCCGGTGAAAAAATTGACGGATTATTTCGGCACGCTGCGCACGGTGGTTTTCTGCACGGAAGATTTGCAACTGGTCAAAGGCACGGCGCGCGGCCGGCGGCGGTTTCTCGATCTGCTGCTCGCGCAGACGCAGCCCGGCTATCTGCCGCTGCTCCAGCGCTACATGCACGCCGTTCGCAACCGCAATGCGCTGCTCAAGCAGCGCGTCGTGGACGAAGCCGCGCTGGAAAGTTTTTCCGCCGAACTCGTGAAGCTGGGCAACGACCTCATCCGGGCGCGGCGCGAGTTGATCCCCAAATTTTCCCCGCTCGCGCGGCTCGCGTATCGGCGTATTTCCAACGACGCCGAAGAATTGCGCATCGAATATCAGCCGAGCGTGAAAAATGATTTCGCCGTGGAACTCGCGCAGTCACGCGCCCGGGAAAAAACCTTTCGCGCCACGCTCGTCGGGCCACACCGCGACGATCTCCACTTATTGCAGAATGGCAAATCCGCCGCGCAGTTCGGCAGCGAAGGCCAGAAGCGGACGCTGGCGATTGCCTTGAAGATGGCGCAGGCGGAATTTCTCACCGGCATCCACGGCTCGCCGCCGATTCTGCTGATTGACGACGTGATGGGGGAACTGGACGCGAAACGGCGCAGCGGCCTGCTGCCGTTGCTGGAGCGTTCGCATCAGGCTCGTGGCCAGGTTTTTATGACCTGCACGGAAGAAAACTGGCCGCAGGAACTGGGGCGTGAATTGAAGCGCTGGCGGGTGCTGGCAGGGTCTTTGAGTCCAGACGCGGGCTGACGGTGACGGAAGTTTTTTTGATCCCTTGACAATTTTTCACTTTTTGATTGTCAAAGGATAATTTCATAGTAATCTTTATTAAAGAAATCCAACATCCGTGTTATCCATGACAAAACCGCCATTTTTATTGTCGTCCCGAAAAGGTTTCACCCTGATTGAACTGCTCGTGGTCATCGCCATCATCGCCATTCTCGCCGCCATGCTGCTGCCGGCATTGGCGGCGGCCAAGGAAAAAGCCATAAGAATAACCTGTCTGAACAATGTTAAGCAGCTTTACCTTAGTTTAAGCATATATGCGACCGACAGTCGGGACAAATTGCCTGTGCTTACAGGGACATCAGGCTGGTGTTGGGATATACCGGCACCCACAACTGAAAAAATGCTCGACAGCGGCTGCACTAAAAAAACCTTTTATTGTCCTAGCACTGCCCCGCAATACACCGACAAGGAAAATTTTTTGGATCCCTATCCCAACTCGCTTTGGAATTTCAACTTTCCCCCTGGAACCAGCGAAGACAACCCCAATTATTTTCACATCGTTGGCTACACCTTTGCCTTTAGTGGGGCGGCCTCTAAACTTAACACTCGATACCAGAACACAAGAATGACCTCGGAGTCGCACGCTGGCGTTGCTTCCTACACCGAAAATGTTTCAGCACGGGTGCTGATCGCGGATGTTAACATCAGTAACAATGGCACTTACCCAGCCAACGCGGGCACGCAGTTTCAAGGTATCAACGGAGGTTTTATCAAGCCTCACATCAGCGCACATTTGAAAAACGGGGTTCCCAGAGGATCCAATATTGGTTACAAGGACGGACACGCGCAATGGAAGAAATTTAACTCCCCGCCGGCTGGCTTTTTCGTTGCCCCTAACAGCGCTTGGTCGCCGGGTGAAGATAATTATACAATGGTTCGCACGGCCAACGGTTTTACTCCGTATTTTTGGTGGTAAAGTATGATTTCTGCCAAGCGCCCTGGTTCCCACCGGGCGCTTTTTTGTTTTCCTGCCTTCATCATTCACTGCTAACTTTTCGCCATGCGAATTTTGTCAGGCATCCAGCCCAGCGGCACACTCCATCTCGGGAATTATTTCGGGATGATGCGGCCTGCCATCGAGCTTCAGGAAAAAGGCGAGGCGTTTTACTTCATTGCGGACTATCACTCCATGACGTCGCTGTTCGACGCGGAACAGCGGCGGAAAAATACGCTCGATGTCGCGCTGGATTTTCTCGCGTGCGGCCTCGACCCGAAAAAATCCGTCTTCTTCAAGCAATCCGACGTGCCGGAAGTCACCGAACTCGCGTGGCTGCTCACCACGCTCACGCCGATGGCGATGCTGGAAAACGCGCACAGCTACAAAGATAAAATCGCCAAGGGCATCGCGCCCCTGCACGGATTGTTCGCGTATCCGGTTTTGATGGCGGCGGACATTTTGATTTACGATTCCAATCTGGTTCCCGTCGGCAAAGATCAAAAGCAGCACGTCGAAATGACGCGCGACATCGCCGCCAAATTCAATCGCGAATACGGCGAAACCTTTGTCATTCCCGAACCGCAAATCCGCGAGGAAGTCGCTGTCGTTCCCGGCACGGACGGCCAGAAAATGAGCACAAGCTACGGGAACACAATTGAAATTTTCGGCGACGAAAAAATCATCCGCAAAAAAATCATGGGCATCCAGATGGATTCCCGCACGCCGGCGGAACCCAAACCGGACGCGGATAAAAATCTGGCGGTCCAGCTTTTGAAACTTGTCGCGCCGGAAAACATCGGCAAAGAATTTGAAGGCCAACTTCGCGCCGGCGGCCTCGGCTACGGCGATTTGAAAAAAGCGTTGTTTGAAAATTATTGGAATTATTTCGCCGAAGCCCGGCGGAAGCGCGCCGAACTCGCGGCCAATTTGGATTATGTTCGCAAAATTTTGGCGGATGGCGCAGCAAAAGCGCGTTCGCTGGCGCAAACCGTTTTGAAACGCGCACGGAAAAATTGCGGATTAGAATAAAATTCCCGTTTAGAATGACGAACGAGGATCATAATCAAACTAAACCGATTAAAACGCATCGTCCGTGGATCGGTGTCGTTCTGTCATTTTTCATTTCTGGAGCTTCCCAATTTCTGGCGGGCGATAAGTTGGCCGGCATTGGTTGGTTTTTAATCATCGGGCTTTTGAGTTTGGGCGGCGTGTTTTGCCTGGCTTCTCCATCAATTCCGGGTGACCTGCCTGCCTTTATATTATTTGCCATTGCTGCCTTGCTTTGGATTATCATGCTGGTCAAATCCTGCCGGCCAATCCCTCGGCTTCGCTGGATCAGTTGGGTGGGGTTCATATTTTTATTTTTGATTCTTGAAGCTTGTAGTTTCGGAGTGGAAAAGTTGGTTCGTCCATTCAAAATACCAACTGCTTCAATGTTGCCGACGATTCAAGGAAACAGAAAGCTACCGGACGGAACCAAAATCGGTGGAGATCATCTTTTCATCGAAGGATATGCTTATTGGTTTGCCAAACCACAGCGTGGCGACATCGTGGTCTATAAAGTTGATGGAATTCAAGAAGACAAACGCGAATTTTACCGCCTGCCGTCCGGTGAATTTTATGTTAAACGAATCATTGGCGTTCCGGGTGATGTTTTATCAGTTCAAAATGGCCACCTCTACAATCGTGGCCGGCTTTTATCTGAACCTGAGATTTTAACAAAGCTTGAATTTTCTGATTATCACTTTCCAAACCAAACTTATCTGAAAAATTCGACAGGCGATTACACGGTTCCCGATGGCAGTTGTTTCGTGGTCGGCGATAACACTACAAATAGTCTTGATAGCCGTTTTTATGGACCAATTTCTGAAAAAGAAATTATTGGGCGTGTTTCTAAAATATATTGGCCGTTATCACGCGCTGGAAAGGTTAAATGATTCTAAGAACCTTGCGGCTGCGCGTGACGGCTGCGGCGGAAACCATTGTTCGCGGCGGGCATCCGTGGGTTTTCGCGGACAGCGTTTTGGAATTTAATCGTGTTGGTCAAACCGGCGAGCTCGTCGTCATCTACGACCGCAAAGACAAATTTCTCGCCGTCGGTTTGTTTGATGCGGATTCGCCGATTCGCGTCCGCATTTTGCACGCGGGCAAACCGCAGACGATTGATGCCGTTTGGTGGAACGCGCGTTTGGAAAAATCTATTTCACTTCGCCAAAACTTATTCGATGCCAAAACGAACGGCTTTCGTTTAATCAACGGTGAAAGCGACGGCTGGCCGGCTTTGGTTTTGGATCAATACGGTGCCACGTTGGTTTTGAAACTTTACTCCGCGATTTGGTTGTTGCGGCTCGCGGAAATTTCCCGGCTGCTCAAAGAAAAAATTCCGGGCGAACGGCTGGTTTTGCGTTTGAGCCGCAACATCCAATCGCTCGCGGAGAAGGAATTCAAACTGCACGATGGGCAAATTCTTTTTGGCGCGGATTTGAACCCGCTGACAATTTTTTCCGAGAACGGAATCCGTTTTGAAGCGGACGTTTTGCGCGGGCAGAAAACCGGATTTTTCTTGGATCAACGCGAAAATCGAGCCGAAGTTGAGAAACTTGCCGGCGGCAAACGTGTTTTGAATGCGTTCAGCTTTTCCGGCGGCTTTTCGGTTTACGCGGCGCGCGGCGGCGCGAAGTCCGTGACGGATTTGGACATCAGCGCGCACGCGCTGGCATCGGCCAAACGGAATTTTGCGCTGAACCAAAATTTTCCCGCCGTCGCCGCGTGCCGGCATGAAACGATTCAAGCCGACGCCTTTTTGTGGCTGGAACGCGCGCCGATGAAATTCAAATTTGATTTGATCGTGCTCGACCCGCCGTCGCTGGCGAAGCGTGAAAGCGAACGCGCGCTGGCGATTCGCGCTTATGAAAAATTGAATTCATCCGGCATCGCGCGGCTGGAGCGCGGCGGCATTTTAGTCGCCGGTTCGTGTTCGGCGCACGTTTTGGCGGCGGAATTTTTTGACGCCGTGCGCCGGGCGGCGATGAAATCCGGCCGGAAATTCACGGAATTGAAAACCTTGCGGCATCCGCCCGATCACCCGGCTGGCTTCAAAGAGGCGGAATATTTGAAGGTGATTTATTTGAAATTCTTGGCGTAGCCTTCAGCGCGAATGTCGCAGGAACCAGGCATAAAGCTCCGGGTTTCCGTAGGCTTGTTCCCAGCAGTCGTGCTGGGCGTCAGGGTAGATCGTGAGCTTCACATCTTGATCGCCGATTTTTTTCATCAGGTTGATCATGCGTTCCGATTCTTCGACGGGCACGACGGGGTCTTTGCCGCCATGAAACGCCCAGACGGGCAGGGTTTGCAGTTCCGACCGGTCCGCTCCATAAGGCATGATGAGACTTCCGCCACCGGACATCGGCGCGATGGCGGCAAAGCGTTCGGGATGGCTCAAGCCCAGGCTCCAGGTGCCGAAGCCGCCCATGCTCAAGCCGGTCAAATAAACGCGATGCGTGTCCACCGCGTATTTTTTCTCCACGTTGTCGAGCAGCGCGAGCAACAGGTCGTTCGACCAGATTTTTCCGGCGGGGCACTGCGGAGAAACGACGATGAACGGGAAGTTGGTTTCCGTGGTGTCAATCTTCGGCGGGCCGTGGGCGGTGACTTTCCAGACATCCGAACCGCGTTCGCCCGCGCCGTGCAAAAAGAAAATCAACGGCCAGCGTTTGTCCGAACTGGCATCGTAACCCTTCGGCAGAAATAAAAGGTAATCGGCTAAAAGCGTGCGTGTCTGCGTGACGGAAAATTTTTGGGCAGTCTGGCCGGCGGTCTGCGGGAGCTTGGTCAGCGTCGGATGGTTCAGACTGCTACAAGCCGACAAGCTGATCAACAAGGGCAGGGCGAGGAGCGGGGTCAATTTTTTCATGGTGTGATGGAATTGATTCAACGCGTTTAACGGCTCGTTGGCAAGCGACTTTCGCCCGAACATTGCGGAATAATCTTTGCGCTGCCAACCGGCTTGGAACAACATCTGCCCATGATTTCCCAACGCTGGCTGCGCATCATCCCCGTCGCGCTGGTCATGTATACGATTTCGTATGTGGATCGGACGAATGTCTCGCTGGCGCTGGATCCAAAAATCTCGTCCATGATGCGCGACCTGCTGATGGACGACCGCATGAAAGGGCAGGCGGCGGGAATTTTCTTTCTTGGTTACGTCCTGCTGCAAATGCTGGGCGGTCATCTGGCCGGGCGTTGGAGCGCGAAAAAACTCGTCAGCGTGTGTCTGATTTTCTGGGGTGTCTGCGCCGTGGCCTGCGGACTGGCGAAAACGTTTTATCAATTTGAAATTGCCCGGTTTCTGCTGGGCGTCTCAGAAAGCTGCGTGTTTCCCGCCACGCTGGTGCTGCTGGCGCACTGGTTTCCCCGCAACGAACGCGCGCGGGCCACGGCGTTTTGGAACCTCTGTCAGCCGCTCGCCGTGGTCGCTTCCGCGCCCGTCACCGGCTGGCTGCTGGGCGCGTATGGCTGGCAGACGATGCTGATTCTGGAAGGCGCGCTGCCGTTTATTTGGCTGCCGGTCTGGTGGTTTTGCATCAGCGACCATCCGCGCGACGCCAAATGGATTTCACCGGCGGAGCGGAGCTTTCTGGAAACAACGCTGCAACAGGAATCCGCACAGTTGGAACCAGCGGCAAAAACTCCTTTCTGGCAGCGCCTGGCGCGGCGTGAAATTCTGGTGATGATTGTCATGAACTTCCTGCACAATTGCGCGGCCTACGGTTGCATGGCGTTTTTTACGGACGGCTTGAAGTCGAAAAATTTCAGCGCGCTGCAATATGGATTCCTGTTCGCCGCACCCTATGCGCTTACTGCCGTCATCATGGTGCTCAATTCCTGGCACTCGGACAAAACCGGCGAGCGGCGCGGACACGTCGCGCTGGTTTATACGATGAGCGGCGTGAGTTTGATTTTGAGCGTGCTGACGCGGGAACACTTCTGGCTGTCCTACACCTTTTTATGCTTCGCGATTCCCGGTCCGTTCGCCGCGCTCGCACCATTCTGGGCGATCCCGACCGAGACGTTGCCGGGCAATGTTTTCGGCCCCGTCATCGGCCTCGTCAACGCGCTTGGCAACATCGGCGGCTTTGCCGGGCCGTTCATCGTCGGCTGGCTGATGACGCAATATCACAGCACCGCGATCCCGTTCAACGCCCTGGGCCTCGGCCTGCTGATCGCCGCCGCGCTGGCGTTCTTGCTGCCGAAGTCGAAGGAGTTTCAGGTCGTCCAGGTTGCGCCGAGAAGCTGAATCAACGCGCTCACGATTTCGTCTGGGGATTTTTCAACGCCGAACGTCCATGCATTCGTTGGCGGTTCGAGAATGGCGAACTGGCTTTCCAACAAGGCCGGTGGCATGAAATGGCCGCTGCGTTTTTTCAATCGCGCTTCGATTAAATTGCGCGGCCCGGTCAAATGCACGAACCGCACGCGCCGGTCGCCGTTTTGAAGTTGCTCGCGATATTTCGATTTCAACGCCGAACACGTCAGCGCGGTGAAGGTGTTTGTGGCGAGCGATTGGGAAATGATTTTTCGCAATGCGGCCAGCCAAACGGCGCGATCGGCATCGGCCAGCGGAATTCCCGCGCGCATTTTGGCGATGTTTTCCGGCGGATGAAAATCGTCGCCTTCGTAAAAGGTCGCGCCGGATTTTTGGGCGAATAATTTCGCCACCGTCGTCTTGCCGCAGCCGGCCACGCCCATGAAAATCAAAACGACCGGACGTTTTGCATTCACTGCTGGTCTGCTGGTTCGCATTTGGCTTTTCCAGACTTAAAGAATAAAGTCGCCGACAATGCTAGGAATGTTCCGAGAACTAATTCGATTTTGATCATTTGTTTTCGGTCGGCAATCCGAGCGTTCTCAATTTCTTTTCGGGTCATATCATTGGGCGAATCATTATAGTGACGCCATGCCGTTGCCATCCGCTTTGTATCATGAAGTCCCGGCAAGCTAATCATTAAAAAAGTTAACAGCGTCATGATTAACAAAAGACAAATCCGAAATAATTTCATGGTCACACAATTTTCAACTTTGGCAAATCCTGTGAATCCACCAAACCAACCGGCTCCTGTTTGGCGTTCACGACGATCAAATCGTCAATGTTGCGTTCGTTGAAAATTTTCAACGCTTCGGCGGCGAGCGCGGTTTCCGAAATGGAAATAGGATTCCGCGTCATCACTTTTTTGAGCGGCTGCGACAACAGATTTTCGTCCGCCGCCATGTGCCGCCGAAAATCGCCGTCGGTGAAAACGCCGGTCAATTTCCCGCGCGCGTTGACGACGCTCAAGCTGCCGGATTTCGCGCGCGTCATCACCAGCAACGCTTCCTTCACGGACAAATTTTCCGGCGCGACGGCGTTGCGATTGCCCGCGCGCATGATGTCACCGACTTTGAGCAGCATCGCGCGGCCAATCGCGCCGCTCGGATGATATTTCGCAAAATCGCGTTGCGTGAAACCGCGCGCGTCCAGAACCGCCATCGCCAGCGCGTCGCCGAGCACGAGCATCGCCGTCGTGCTGCTCGTCGGCGCGAGGTTGAACGGACACGCTTCCTGCGGCACTTTGACGTTCAATGCGAGGTCGCTGTGTTTGGCGAGCGAAGATTTGAGGTTGCCGGTGAACGCAATGATTTTGACAGAAAAGCGTTTCAGCGCGGGCAGCAGATTCAATAATTCGTCCGATTCGCCAGAATAACTTAACGCGAGAATCACGTCGCCATCATTGACGATTCCCAAATCGCCATGCAACGCGTCCACGCTGTTGAGCACCAC
>Ga0164241_10001424_pt1 | contig 29579 bp, 25 predicted proteins | sample OricomyardsoilBY_FD_108780 | JGI IMG/M metagenome (GOLD analysis project Ga0164241, IMG submission 108780) | Backyard soil microbial communities from Emeryville, California, USA - Original compost - Back yard soil (BY) | ecosystem: Environmental > Terrestrial > Soil > Unclassified | place: USA... | reverse complement strand
TCGAGAACATGAGCTATTTCGTGGCTCCCGATACCGGGGCGCGCTACGATATCTTCTCTCATGGCGGAGGAGCGAAGGCCGCGGTGGCTATGGGGGTACCGTTCCTCGGCGAGATCCCGCTGGTCATGGAGATGCGGATGGGAGGGGATGAAGGGGTTCCGTTCGTGGTGCGCAATCCTGAATCGGAGCATGCGCAGCATATCCGGCAGATCGCCCGCGCGCTTGCGGCACAGGTTTCGATCAGCAATATGCGCGATCAGCAACAGCCGATTCAGATCATCCTCGGGAGCGAGCAATAGAAGAGATGCAATGGATATGAAGCCGCAGGAGACGCCCATGGCCGAGACGATAGAAGAGCGGATCGGCCGCGCCATCGCCTCGATTCGTCCCTATCTGCAGAAGGATGGGGGGGATATGGAGTTCGTGCGTTTCGAGCCCGAGACACGTACGTGCGAAATCCGTATGGTGGGCTCCTGCGAGCATTGTGCGCTGGCTCCGCTTACCCTTCGTGCCGGGGTGGAGCAGGCGCTTATCCACAGCGTTCCTGAGATCAGAAGGGTCGAGCGGGTCAGGTAGTCGATTCCCCTCGTTTTGGACGTATGGCGCTGGCGGCGATCCATCGCCAAGGGTGCTCCATGGATTTCGTGATGCCGATCCGGGGAGTGGCAAGAATCTCATCGGCACCGAGGGGGCTCCCCTCATCGATCCAGATACGTGGGTCGTCGTTCAGATCCGTACCGTTGAGAGCGGGTCCTATCCCCAGAGCAATCGTCAGCTTTCCCGGTCCATCGGTCAGCGCAGTATCATGACGCGGCGTCCCCCCGCGCCGCATCCGCATCGTCTCGACGCCATCGATTGGCCGCAGTCCACGGATAAGAACCGCCTCGCCCGTCCCTTCATCGCCGGTCACGACGTTAAAGCAGTGGTACATCCCGTAGATGAAGTAGATATAGGCGTGTCCTCCCGATAAAAACATCGCGCTGTTCCGGCCGGTGAGACCTCGAAAGGCGTGGCTTGCCATATCTTCCTTCCCCAGATATGCCTCCGTTTCGATGATCTGTCCGCTGGTTCGCAGCCCGTCGATGGTGGTGACCAGGGTTCGCCCCAGGAGATCGCGTGCTACCTCCCGGGCATCGCGAAGGTAGAAGTCGTGCGGTAGTCGTGCCATGGTCAACTGAGTGATTTCGGTTTGCGGGAACACTATGCGGGGCAAGGAGGACGTTTACTGTTTATTGATCTCCGGTCTCTTACCGTTCCCTTCCCTTGCACACTCCGTGCCGGTGGATTATGTTTGATGTCTTTCTTTACGGAGAACGGCGCTATAGCAGAGTATATGCTCTGTCTCCTTTTGCTCCCCTATGAATCACATCCGAAACTTCTGCATCATTGCGCATATCGACCACGGTAAATCCACCCTGGCCGATCGCCTGCTTGAAACCACCGGACGGATCACCGCCCGGGAGATGACCACCAACCAGGTGCTCGACGATAACCCGCTCGAGCAGGAACGTGGCATCACGATCAAGCTTCATGCGATCCAGATGGATTACCGGCGGCCGAAAGATACGGGGGACAACACGCCCTATGTCCTGAACCTGATCGATACCCCTGGTCACGTCGACTTCAGCTATGAGGTCTCCCGTTCGCTCGCCGCGTGCGAGGGGGCCCTTCTGGTGGTGGACGCCACGCAGGGGGTGGAGGCGCAGACCATCGCCAACCTCTACCTGGCTATCGAGGCGGGACTGGAGATCATCCCGGTCATCAATAAGATCGACCTTCCATCGGCGGCCACGACGCTGCCGGGAGTAAAGCAGCAGGTGATCGATCTGCTTGGCTGTACCGAGGATGAGATGATCCTTGCATCGGCCAAGGCGGGGATCGGCATCGACGAAATCCTCGAGGCGATCGTCGAGCGTATCCCCTCTCCACGAGGCAACCCCGAGGCACCGCTGCGCGCGCTGATCTTCGACTCGCTCTTCGACAGCTACCGTGGGACGATCACCTACGTGCGCGTGCTCGACGGCGCGCTGAAGGAAGGGCAGAAGATCAAGTTCATGCATAGCGGCCGGGAGTTCTACGTCGAGGAGTGCGGCGTGCTCTATATGAACCGCGTCAGGACCAAGGAGATCCCCTGCGGATCGGTGGGGTACTTCACCGCGGCGATCAAGGATGTGAAGGATACGAAGGTCGGCGACACGGTCACCACCGCCAAGGATGGATCGGCCGAGCCGATCCCCGGGTTCCGTGAGGTGAAGCCGATGGTCTTCGCCGGCATCTATCCGGCCGACTCCGATGACTACGAGGCGCTGCGCGACGCGCTTGCAAAGCTTTCGCTGAACGACTCGGCCATCCTTTACGAGCCGGAGACCTCCACGGCGCTCGGCTTCGGCTTCCGCTGCGGCTTCCTCGGCATGCTCCATATGGAGATCGTGCAGGAGCGTCTGGAGCGCGAGTTCGCGCAGACGCTCGTCACCACGATCCCGAACGTGGAATACGTGGTCACCAAGACCAACGGAGAGAAGGTGACGATCGATAACCCGGCGGATCTGCCGCCGGTGGGACAGATCGAGCTGATCGAGGAGCCCTACATCAAGGCGCAGATCATCTGCCCGTCGGACTATATCGGCCCCATCACCAAGCTCTGCATCGAGCGTCGCGGGATCTACAAGAATACGAGCTATCTCTCGCAGAGCCGTATCGATCTGACCTTCGAGATACCGCTGGCCGAGGTCATTTTCGATTTCTACGATAAGCTGAAATCGGTCTCGCGCGGCTATGCATCGCTCGATTACGAAGTGATCGGGCTGCGTGAGGGGGATCTGGTGAAGATCGATATCCTTCTGAACACCGATCCGGTGGACGCCCTGTCGATGATCATCCATCGATCCAAATCGTATGCATATGGCCGGAAGCTCTGCAGCAAGCTGAAGGAGCTGATCCCGAGACAGATGTTCGAGATCGCCGTGCAGGCGGCGATCGGCGCCAAGATCATTGCTCGCGATACCATCAAGGCGATGCGGAAGGATGTGACCGCGAAGTGCTACGGCGGCGATATCTCCCGGAAACGGAAGCTGCTCGAGAAGCAGAAGGAAGGAAAGCGGAGGATGAAGCAGGTCGGCGCCGTCGAGATACCGCAGGAGGCATTCCTGGCGGTGCTCTCGATGGATGATTAGCAACATTCGTCGCGTGGTGGCGTAGGGAGTTTCCTCCCCCCTCCTCCGGAGGCCACCTCGGCAACGGGGACAGGCGGCGCTGTCCGGGGAAGATCTATCCACGATGGTCAGGAAGCTCTAGCAGGTAAACGACATGAATGCAGAAGAACGGAAGAGAATACTAGCGGGCAAAGGGGCGAACGCCAGGCCACAGACGGCACGCAGTGCATCGGGGAACCGCAATGGCCGGGAGCCCGAGCCGCCGATGACCTTCAGCGAATCGCTGATGTCATGGGTCAAGACGATCCTCAGCTCGCTGCTGATCGTGATGGTGGTGAACGGTCTGCTGATCGCCTCGTTTGTCGTCCCCACCGGATCGATGGAGAACGAGGTGATGGCGGGGGATTTCCTCTTCGTCAACAAGTTCATCTACGGCGGCTCCACCCCACAAACCATTCCGTTCCTCGATACTCCGCTTCCATACTTCCGGCTTCCGGGGCTGCGCGACCCACAGAAAGGGGATGTGATCGTTTTCATCTTCCCCGGCATGCGCGATCAGAAGGTTGCCGATGAGTTCCAGTACTATCTGAAGCGTTGCGTTGCCACCGCCGGTGATACTCTCCAGGTGATCAACAAGATCGTGCATATCAATGGCGTCGCGCAGGCGACGCCGCCGAACGCTATCTTTACCGAAGGTGCTGTCGACCCGACCGATCGTCTCCGCACATTCCCCTCCACGGCGAACTTCACCCGGGACAACTGGGGACCGATGCGTATTCCGAAGAAAGGGGATGTGATACCGTTGAACGATTCCACGTACGAGCGTTTCCAGGTCTTCATCGAGCGTGAGCATCATGAGGTGGAGCGCTCCGGACAGATCATCACGGTCGACGGCAAGCCTGCTACGTCATACACGGTGGAGCGCGACTACTGCTTCGGCATGGGGGATAACCGCGATAACTCGCTCGACAGCCGTTACTGGGGATTCGTCCCGGTGGAGAATGTCGTCGGCACGCCGCTGTTCGTCTACTGGTCGTGGGACCCGAACACTCCCATGTCGCATCTCGGCGAGAAGCTGGGCTCGATCCGCTGGGGGCGTATATTCACTGGCGTCAACTGAGTGCCGGGCGGGATCGGACTGTGTAAGCAGACGATCCCGCGTCGGTTTCGATGAGAGGGCAGGCCGATACGATGGATAGTTCAGAGATGCCGCACAGCATGCGGGAGGAGGAGCTCCCCATACCGACGGTGACGCCGGAGTATCCTGACCGTCGCAGGCTTCGCAATCTTGTGCGGATTCTTCTGGGCACGGCGTTTCTGCTGATTCTGGTGCGTGTGTTCATCCTCGAGCCGTATGGCATTCCAACCGGCTCGATGCGTCCCACCATTCTCGAAGGGGACGTGCTGCTGGTCAATAAGCTCCCCTATACCATACGCTCGCTTCGTACGATCCCGTTCACCCGCATTCCCATCCCTTATCTGGAGCTTCCCGGTTTCGGCATATTGCAGCGGGGGGATGTCGTTGTGTTCGATTATCCGGTGCTGAGCGACCTCAGGCCCGATGAGGGCTCCCAGTATGTGAAGCGCTGCGTGGCGATCATGGGGGATACGGTACAGCTGGTGGAGGGGCGTATCCAGGTCAATGGGGTCGAGGTGCCCCCACGCTGGGGAATCGAGGAGGATGGCTCCACGCGACGCATACCGATCGGTCGGGAGCGCGCTGTTTCCCTTCTCCGCGATGGATATCCGGTGGTTGTTCCCTCGAAGGGCTACGAGATCGAGCTCGACTCGATGACCGCCGAGCGCTGGCGGAGAGTGATCGAGGGGGAGGGGATGTCGGTGGAATACCGGAACCGGATCGTCTTCATCGGCGGGCTTCCGGCCACCCGATATACCTTTCAGCGGAACTATTTCTTTGCCCTCGGCGATAACTCGGCCATCAGCAAGGATAGCCGATATTTCGGCTTCATTCCCTACGATAATCTGATCGGCAGACCCTGGCTGATCTACTGGTCACGCAACCCCGATACCTGGCAGATTCGCCTCGAACGCCTCGGCACGGTCATCAAATGACCGGCGGGCTTCCCCCAATGAACTAATCAGCGCGATCGGTGTATACCACCCGCGCGCGATGCACGGCTCATCTACCGCCTGCGGGTAATCGGGGGAAACGACAGGGATAGCGAGCGATTGCTCGATGTCCCGGACTCAAAACTCTTATTTCCCTTTCCAGTGGCCGGTCTCTATCTCCATATTCCCTTCTGCGAGAAGAAGTGCATCTACTGCAGCTTCTACTCGATCGAGACGTTCGAGGCGCGCGATCGATTCCTTGATGGCATCGTCCGCGAGATTGACATGCGCGCCGATATGCTCGAGCAGGAAGGGAAGGCTCCCGAGGAATACGAGACGATCTTCTTCGGCGGTGGCACTCCCTCGCTTCTCTCCCCCGAGGAGATCGGGCGGATCTTCGCGGCCCTGCGGCGACGCTTCGTTGTGGCCGACGGCGCCGAGATCACCATGGAGTGCAATCCCGGCGCGCTGACGCACGAGTGGCTTGAGGGGTATCGCGACCTCGGCGTCAACCGGATCAGCTTCGGCGTACAGTCGTTCCATGACGACGAACTTCGCTTCCTCACCCGCATCCATACGGCCGATGAGGCACGCCGGAGCATCCAGCTTGCACGAAGCATCTTCGAGAATGTTTCTCTTGACCTTATATTCGCCCTTCCCGGTCAGACAGAGGAGCGCTGGCGGAGCAATCTTCTGGAGGGACTTCGGCTCGGCACCGAGCATATCAGCGCTTATTCCCTGATTTTTGAGGAGGGAACCCGGCTTAACGCGATGCGGCTGGCCGGGGACGTCCAGCCGGCCGACGAGAGCATCGATGCCGATATGTACGAGGAGACGATGCGCACGGTGGCGGGCTATGGTCTGGAGCAGTACGAGGTGAGCAACTACGCCCGTCCCGGTCGCGAGTGCCGCCATAACATCGGTTACTGGGAGCGCCGGAGCTACCTGGCGTTCGGTCCGTCGGCCCATGGCTTTCTCCGATCGCCGGAGGCATCGGTACGCTGGGGGAATCTTTCCAATCTCAGCGCCTATCTCGATGCCATCGCGAAGGGAAATCTCCCAGTGGCCTCGCGCGAGGTTCTGACGCCGGAGCTGATGATGGAGGAGATCATTTTTCTCGGCATCCGGAGCAGCGGGATTATCCTCCCGGAGTTCAGTGCCGTCGCCGGCGCCGAGCTTACCGATCTGGCGGGCGCGGAGATCGGGCTGATTGTGGATGGCGGCTATGGCCGCATCGAGAATCAGCGGTTGACGATGACGAGGAAGGGCTATCCCTTCGCCGATCGCTTCGCGCTGCAGCTTATCAATGCGGTCGAGCGGAAGCTTCCGCAGTCGGCCTCCCCGCGCCGTATCATGCCGAACCTTCCGGTGATCAATGCGACCATGCGTGGATAGAATCCCCGCCTCCGCGCGGCCGAACGCGGACAATAGTAGCCCGATCTAGCGAACAGGAATCAAAAATCTGGATCTCTTATAAAATCGAGGAGTTTCGATGAAGCAATACACGCTGATCAATCGTGTTCTTGCAGGCGTGGCGTTTCTGGTTGCTCTGGTCACGTATACGCTGACCCTGCAGCCATCGGTACCATTCTGGGACTGCGGCGAGTTCAGTGCCGCCGCGGCGTGGCAGCAGGTGCCGCATCCGCCCGGCGCGCCCCTCTTTCTCATGGTTGCTCGTTGGTTTCATATGATGCCGGTGGGCGATCCGGGGTGGCGCATCAACATGGTCTCGGCCATCTCATCCGCATTCACCGCCCTGTTCGTCTACCTGACCGTGGTGAAAATGATCGAGCGCTGGCGTCCGTTCCGGAACGACCGCACGGTGATGAGCTATCTGCCGACGTTCGGCGGCTCGCTGATCGCCTCGCTTGCGTTCACCTGGTGCGATACGCAGTGGTTCAACTCGGTCGAGTCGGAGGTGTATGCCGCAGGAACTCTTCTGATCGCCATCATGGTGTGGCTGATGATGCGCTGGAACGAGCAGGCGGAGCGGCCGGGACATGAGCGATATCTGCTTGTGCTGGCCTATCTGGTGGGGCTCGCGTTCGGCGTTCACCTGCTGGCGCTGCTGGTGGTGCCCGGCGTGGCGATGGTGATCTACTTCCGGAAGTACAAGTTCACCATCCCGTCCTTCCTGGTGATGCTGGCGATAACCGGACCCGTCTTCTATCTCATCGTATATAAGGCACCGCTGCAGTATATCCCGCAGGCCGTGGATGCCAGCCCTGTCTTCGGTATTCTGATCATGGGCCTGCTGGTTGCCGCCGCCTGGTGGGGTGTGCGGGAGAAATACCCGATCGTGTATCTGGGCTCGGCGTCGATGGTGCTGATCATCCTCGGTTTCAGCACCTATGCCCATATCCTGGTGCGCGCCAACGCCCATCCGCCGATGAACGAGAACGAGCCCGATACGGTGGGCGAGCTTGTCAGCTACCTCGGCCGCGAGCAGTATGGTCAGGCTCCGAACTGGCCGCGCCGGTACCAGACCGACAGCTACTACCGGCAGTATCAGGACAAGTATGGCGACTGGACGCCGCCGGAGTTCAATCAGGTGACGCGGCAGCCGGAGTTCAACCGGATCAATACCGCCGGCGAGCTGAGCTTCATGTGGCAGTACCAGACCAAGCATATGTATCTCCGGTATCTGCTCTGGAACTTCGTCGGGCGGGTGAGCGATGTTCAGGACGCCGGGGTCTCCCTCTTCTCGCCGACGCAGGCCGAGCGCGAACAGTACATCCTCCCGACCGGATATCCGGATGTGTTTCCGGTGCAGTTCTTCGCGATTCCATTCATTCTCGGCCTGATCGGTATCTACTACCATTACCGGCGTGACTGGAAGATGGCGCTGGTCTATACCACGCTCTTCCTGCTGCTGGGAGTAATCGCGACGTGGCAGCAGAACCAGCAGCAGCCGCAGCCCCGCGAGCGCGATTATTTCTATGTGGGATCATTCATGATCTTCGCGATGTGGATCGGCATCGGCGCCACCGGTCTGGCCGAGAAGATCGGCGGCCCGAAGAGGGTGGCTGCCGAGGAGGCACAGGAGGGGGAGCTGGGGGAGAATGGCGTGGGGCGCGTCGGGGTGATGGGGGGAGTGCTCGCGCTCTGCCTGGTCGCCGCGCCGCTGAATATGGCGATCGGCGGCTGGAAGCTGCATGACCGGTCGAAGAACTGGGTGCCATGGGATTACTCCTACAATATCCTCCAGAGCTGCGAGACCGATGCGATCCTCTTCTGTAACGGCGACAACGACACCTTCCCGCTCTGGTATCTCCAGGATGTGGCCGGCATCCGGCGCGATGTCCGCATCGTCAACCTCTCGCTCGGACAGACGCCATGGTATATCTGGCAGCTGAAGAACGAGCGGCCATGGGGAGCCAAGCAGGTGCCGATCAGCTTCTCCAACGAGATGCTCAGGGTCCCCGAGGGGATGAGCGGTGGCATCGGACCGGAGCTGGTGGAGCGGATGCCGACCGTCACGCTCGATGTTCCCGCCAACGTGATGAAGTGGGCCACCGATGGCAAGGTCTCAACCGCCGGCAAGATGAGCTGGGCGCTGCGTGGCGGCGACTACGGCGGGCAGCAGAACAACCTGTACGGTGTGCAGCAGAAGCTGGTGCGCGATATCATCGAGACCAACAAGTGGCAGCGCCCGATCTACTTCTCCACTTCCACCGGCTCCGACGTCTGGTCGGGTCTGGAGGGATATTTCCGTCCAGAGGGAATGGCATTCCGCGTGATGCCGGTGCCGCAGGATCAGGGTGGGCTCAACGTCGATGTGATGCGGAAGTCGCTGCTCGGCGTTCTTCCCGACGACCAGTCGTATCCGGTGGCGCATTACGGCTTCAAGTTCAGGAACCTGAACAACCCGAGCTACTTCTTCATGGAAGATCATCGTCGCCTGATGCTCAACTACCGTCTGATGTACAGCAGACTGGCGCAGTACGAGCTCAGCTATCAGAAGAACCCGAAGGGGGCAATCGCGGCGCTCGACAAGATGGAGGAGGTTATCTCGCCGGTCATGTTCAGCATGCCGCCGCAGATCTCCTCGGATATCGCCCGTATGTATCGTGAGGCGGGCGCTCCGGAGAAGGCGAAGAAGTACGCCGATCTGACCATCCGCACGGTCGATGAGTCATGGGCCATCCACCAGCGGTATGGTGGCGACCCCAACCAGATCAAGGCACAGATGTACGAGGTGATGGGGAATTACGATCAGGCGATGAAGATCTACGAGGCGCAGCGCCAGCAGAATCCGGCCGATCCCGATCTCCGGGCGCAGATCGAAACGATGCAGCTGCAGCAGTATCTCGACAAGAAGGATACCGCCGGGGCCATCGCCCAGATCGAGAAGATCATCGCCGGGTATGGTGCCGACGCGACCGGCGGCATGCAGCGCAACCTGCTTGCGTTCCGCTCCCGTCTGGCCGAGCTTCGCGGTACGCCGGCACCGGTGGATAACACCGCCGCGGTCGACAGCAGCCGACCGGCCGCTGTTGGAGGACCGGCGCGCGCCCGCTGATCCGCTGTGTGAAAACGTCCCCGGTTTCTTCCTTTCTCGGGAAGGGACCGGAGGGGCGTCTGAGTCATTTATAACAATCACAGAGACGTGCTGGTGGGAGTGTTGCCGTGGGCGATGCCACCGGCACGTTTCTGTATCACTACATGTATGTATCTCTCCCTCATCATCCCTGCGTACAATGAAGCCGAGCGGATCGGAGCATCCCTCGCCAGGGCGCTCGAGTATCTCGCGACGCAGCCATACGATTACGAGGTGCTGGTGGTCGACGATGGATCGCGTGATGCGACGGCCGATGTCGTCAACCGCTTCACCGGGGATCATCTCCATCTTCTGCGGCAGCCGCGCAATATGGGGAAAGGGGCCGCCGTGCGCCGTGGGATGCTGGAGGCCGCCGGGGAGCACCGTGTCTTCTCCGACGCCGATTTCTCCACGCCGATCGGCGAGCTGAAGCGCATGCTTGAGCAGATGCGGGAGTATGATGTGGTGATCGGCAGCCGCGCCATCGATGCCAGCTATATCAAGGAGCATCAGCCGTGGTATCGTGAATCGATGGGGATTATCTTCAACAGGCTGGTGCAGATGCTGGCGGTTCCGGGCATTCAGGATACCCAGTGCGGATTCAAAGGCTTTCACGCCCGCGCGGCCGATGATATCTTTAGGCGCACGAAGATCGATGGGTTCAGCTTCGATGTCGAGGCTCTGTTTTTGGCACGATCTCTGGGATATACAATCAAGGAGATGCCGGTCGAATGGCGTAACGACGCCCGATCGACACTTAACCCCATCTCCGATTCATTGAAGATGTTTCAGGAGTTGGTCAAAATCCGTTCGCTGCACCGTAATCTCTGAGAGGCGTGGGAGCGGTTGGGGGAGAAGGAAGCCGGGAGGACAGGGGAGGCGATGTAAGCGAGCACTTATCTTGAAGAGAGGCCGATATGGATGAGCTTGAGCAGAACGTGGATATGATCCACACGTATATCATCGAGCGTTATCCGATGTATGTCGCCAATGCCGGCTTCGAGCAGTGGCTGCTCCGAAGGGCAGGGACCGACAGGGGGAACGTAGACGAGTATCTTACGCTGCTGGAGGACTACGGCTATATGCTGGGGGACGGTACACTCGCCGGAGACTACCAGGCGATGCCGCTGCTGGAGGAGGTCGCGGGGGATATCGAGCAGCGCCTTGCCGCGCTGCCACCGGATATTCGTACTCTGCTCCGGCGCGCCAGCGTGCAGGGGGAGCGATTCAATCGCGATGATCTTGCAGTCGAGGGGGAGGAGCATGATGCTCTGCTCGAAGGGGCGGTGCGGGCCGGCGTCATCGCTCCCGACCGTCAGCGTGGCGGGACATCGGCGATCGCATCGCACTATCGGTTCGTTCCGGCACAGATCGCCAAGGTGCTCTACGATGAGCTCCCGGAGGAGGAGCGTGCGCGATACCATACGGGGCTTGTCGATGCGTTGAGTGCCCAGGCGGAGCAGACGACGGATCTTGGGACACAGGATATGCTGAACCAGATGATCAGCGAGCACAACAAGAGCTTTGCTCGGCCTGACGCATCCCCGTCGAAAGAGTAAGTGAGTTCCCCGCTCTATCTTCGCCCCATCTCTCCGGCTCCGGCGGAGATAGAGAGGCGGATATCGGTGTTCGGCTCATTGCGGAGTACTAACGGATGCTGCGGCATCCGCACGGAATACAAGGGCTATGGAAACGGTCAATGAATGGTCTGCCGGCGGAGTTGTGCTGCGACGTACACCCGAAAATCAGATCGAAGTGCTTCTGATACAGCATAGCATGCACAAGGGGTGGAGCTTCCCGAAAGGATGGGTCGAGCCCGGCGAAACCCCGCAGCAGGCGGCCGTGCGCGAAGTGGAAGAGGAGTCGGGAGCCCGCGCGGAGATCATTGCCGATCTTCCTCCGACGCGCTACTTCTTCGTCAACCGGGAGAAGCAGCGTGTTGCCAAGACCGTCACCTGGTATCTGATGCGCTATCTCGGCCAGGGGAATCAGACCCACGCATATGAGGTGAGTGCCGTTGAGTGGCTCCCGCTGGAGTCGGTCCACGCCCGTTTGAGCTACAAGAACGATAAGGATCTCTTCTCGGTTGCTCTTGGAGAGATCGTCCGCGCCGAGATCTGACCCGGGCGCAGCAGACGCCCCGCCACCTGTGCAGTCAAAATTAATTACTTGAAGATTCTCCAAAGAGAGCTATGTTCGCGCATCATCCGCGCGCCCCTGTCGGATTCGATTAAACCCCTGGTTATAGATGCGTGTAATGACGCACGCATAGTTATTCCATAAACATCGCAAGGTGCACAGTATGAAGATGAGCAAACTTCTTTCATCTACCCTTATGCTCGGGGCGCTTCTGTTTGGCGCCGGCAAGGCTGCGGCTCAGGGCGGCATCGCTCCATCGCAGCAGCTCGGTATCGGCGTGTTCGCCGGTGGCAACGGGCAGGGCGGCGGCGCATCCATCCAGTATGCGTTCACTCCGGCCGTTCAGATCGGCCTCGAGCTTGGTGTCGGCACTGTCTCCAATGACAATACCAGCTCCAGCAGCTATACCGGCGGTCTGTACGCACGGTGGCTCTTCGAGGGCGCCGTCAACCCGCTTATCCAGGCCGGCTTCCGTATCAACGGGACGTCCAACACCACCAAGAGCAGTTCCGGTGATGTGACGGTCTCGGGCTCGAACAACTCCATCTATGCCGGGCTTGGCCTCGAGTATTTCTTCACGCGCAACGTCGGCGTCTTCGGTCTTGTCGAGGTGCTCAACCTCGATCTCGATCCATCGCAGACCACCTTCGGCCTCAACACCGGCCGTGTTGGTGTTGAGTGGTTCTTCAATCCCTAATCGTTAGCGCGATTTTTTGCGTCAACTGACCACGGCCCGGATAGCAAAGCTATCCGGGCCGTCGTGTTCGGCGCCCGTCGCTCATTCACTTCCTCATCCCCTGTCAGAGCATGCGCGTATTCTCCATCGACTTCGGCACCGTACGGATCGGCACCGCCCTCTCCGATGAGCTGAAGATGTTCGCCTCGCCGTTCAAGGTGATCGCCGCGTCGCGGCATGCTCTGGCCGAGATCGCGGCGCTGGTCGCCGAGAACAACGTCGAGACGATCGTGATCGGTATGCCGTATGCTCTCGATGGAAGCCAAAGCGCCATGACGCTGCAGACGAAGGCATTCGCCACCAAGCTTCGGGAGCTGGTGCGGTGTCCGGTGGTGGAATGGGATGAGGCGTTCAGCTCCCGGAAGGCCGGCGAGCAGATGCGTGGCGCGGGAGTGAAGAAGAAGAAACGCCAGCAGAAGGGAACGACCGATACCTGGGCGGCGGCCATCATCCTTCAGGAATATCTCGATTCACTCCGTTAGCGCCCCATCCGGCAGTGGCGCCGAAGAGAATGGATATGTAACTGCCGGGGTGTGAAATCGTTCCTGGCTTTCCACATCGCCGCGTCCGCTGTAGATTGCCACTCTTTGCAACTCTCGAAGCACATAGGGAAGGCTGCGTGGTCGACCGCCGACAGAATGCTCTCGGTTCTGATCGGATTCGCGTTTTTTATCCCGCAGAAAGTCATAGGCGAATCGCACTGGGGTATCTACAGTACCGCCCAGGCGCTCCTCACCTCTATCTATATGCTCTCCGACGGTCTGGCGCTGCAGTCGATGGTGAACTTCGGGATGGAGAGCTCGCATCGCAGCCAGGCGCTGACCTTCTCGGCGCTGCTGCACGCCGCGTTCATCATCCCCTGTACCCTGGGTGTCTACTTCGGACGCGGTCTGCTCGCCGACTTCTTCAACGAGCCCGCTCTGGTGGTGACACTCAGCTATTTCCCGCTGGTCTCTCTCGGCTTCTTACTGCGTAATTATTTCCTCAAGGTCGCCCAGCTCAATATCGATACCCGCTCCACCTTCTTCATCGATCTGGCATGGATCGGCATGACGGTGATCCTGATCGTTCAGGGATGGCTGCGGGGAACGCTGGTGGATGCCAACGATATGATGGTGATCAGCGCTCTGGCAAGTGGAACCTCATCGCTGGCGGGACTGCTGATCTACCGGCGGAAGGTCCGGCTCACACTCCGTCTCGACCGTGCCTACTGCATACGGATGTTCAGGTTCGGCTTGGCGCAGCTGGGGTCGGCCGCGACGATGGCGCTCCAGACACAGGGGGATACCCTGATTCTGAAGAAGTTCGCCAGCTCGGCAACGGTCGGCAACTACGATACCGCAAAGAAATTCTTCCGGGGATTCGAGGCGATCCGCGATGCCGGGGCGTTGTTCGTCTATCCCGCGGTCGCCAAGCTGACGGCCGAGCGACGCCAGCAGGAGATGGTATTGCTGCTGGAGAAGATGATCGGCTTTATGATCATCATCATAGTGCCGATCGTGATCGTGGTCTGGGTGGGACCTACCGAGCAGATCTTCAATATCATCTACAAGGGAAAGTATCAGGATGCGGCGGTCATCTTCAGGTATCTGAGCCTAGCGGCGCTGGCTATCCCCTTCAGCATGAATACCTATGTGCTCGGGGGGCTGGGGGAGGCGCGCAGGTACTTCCGGGTGACGCTGATCGCGGCCATCCTCTCGCTGATCGCCGCGGTTCTGCTGGTGCCGCTTCTCGGCGCCACGGGGGCCGCGCTCGCGGTGGTGGCAAGCTTTATCTCGCTCGGCATCTTCGCCACGTATGAAGTCCGCAGGCGGGTCCCGTTTTCGCTGGCGGGGGCGTTCGGCCGCTGGCGCGATGCATTCAATTTCATCCTCAGGCTCTGGCGGCGCGCGGTCGGCAGCGAGAGCGTCAAAAAAATCCGTCGGCGGATCATGAAACGATAGTTCTGATCGCTTCCGGCTCAACAGCTATCAACAACGTGGATCGATCGCAGGCCATCCGGCGGACGATCCGCAATTCCGACAACATCGATGCTCCAGGCAATTCAATATCAGAAGACAGGCGAACTTCAGGTGAAGGAACTTCCTGCACCGGAGCTGAAGCCGAAGATGATCATCGTTCGCACGTATGCATCGCTGATCTCGGCGGGAACCGAGCGGACCTCGGTGGTGACGGCGAAGGCCTCGATGCTGGAGAAGGCCCGCACCCGTCCCGATCTGGTGAAACAGGTGCTGGAGATGGGGAAGAAGGAGGGATGGCTGTCGACCTTCGAGAAGATCCGCACGAAGCTCGATAGCTACAAATCGCTCGGCTACTCGGTGGCCGGGGTGGTTGTCGAGTCGGCATGCGACGAGTTCGCTCCGGGGGACCACGTGGCATGCGCCGGGAGCGGTTATGCCTCGCATGCCGAGGTGATCGCGGTCCCCCGCAATCTTGCCGTCAAGATCCCCGAAGGCGTTTCCTTCGAGGATGCATCCTTTACCACGCTCGGCGCCATTGCGCTGCAGGGGGTTCGGCAGGCCCATGTGAGCCTCGGTGAATCGGTTGCGGTGGTGGGGCTGGGGCTGCTCGGACTGCTTACCGTCCAGTTGCTGAAGGCCGCCGGCTGCCGGGTGATCGGCCTCGATATCAACGAGGGACAGTTCGCTCTGGCGCGCGCGTTCGGCGCCGATGCCTGTGTGGTCAGCGGATCGGGGGCGGCCAGGACGCTCGAAAGCCTGACGCGCGGCATCGGCTGCGACGCGGTGATCCTGACGGCCGGCACCAGCTCGAACGCCCCGATGGAGCTCGCCATCCAGGCCGCGCGGAAGAAGGGACGTGTGGTGGTGGTCGGTGCCGTCGGGATGGATCTGCCCCGCTCCCCGTTCTACGAGAAGGAGCTCGAGATCACGATCTCCTGCAGCTATGGGCCGGGACGCTACGATCCGAACTACGAGGAGGAAGGGCACGATTATCCGGTCGGGTATGTGCGCTGGACCGAGCGGCGGAACATGGAGGCGGTGCTCGATCTGATCGCCGCCAACAAACTGAATGTGGCCCCGATCATCACCCATCGCATCCCGATCACCGAGGCGGCCCGCGCCTACGATCTTATCACCGGCAAGCTCCAGGAGCCATACCTCGGCATCGTGCTGACCTATCCCGACCGCGGCGACGCGGCGCTGGTGCGGAGCGTGACGGTCAACCCGGGGCAGACGGCGAAATCGGGGGTGCTGGGGGTGGGCTTTATCGGGGCCGGAACGTTTGCGCAGAGCTATCTGCTTCCGCCGGCCAAGAGCGCGGGCGTACGGCTGGTCTCGGTGACCACCACCACGGCGGTGAGCGCGCGATCGGTGGCCGAGAAGTTCGGCTTTACGGAGGCCTCCACCGATACCGCTGCGTTGCTGGCGCGTCCCGACATCGATGCCGTGGTGATCGCCACCCGGCACGATTCGCACGGTGAGTATGTGGCGCAGGCGCTGGAAGCGGGCAAGCAGGTGTTCGTGGAGAAGCCGCTGGCGATCAGCCGGGAGGAGCTGGGGCGGATCAGCGCTCTGGCCGCCACCCGGAGCGATCGCATCATGGTGGGCTTCAACCGCCGTTTCTCCGACTCGCTTCTGGCGATGAAGAAGCATTTCGCGTCGGCGGCCGAGCCGCTGGTGATGATGTACCGGGTCAACGCCGGGTATATCCCCCCCGAGAACTGGGTGCAGGGGGAATCGCAGGGGGGAAGGATCATCGGCGAGGGATGCCATTTCATCGACTGTATGCAGTTCATGTGCGGTGCCCGGCCGGTGAGCGTCTACGCCGCAGCGATCGGCGCGCAGAATCAGCGGACACGGAACGCCGATTCGGTGTCGGTCACCATCCGTTTCTCCGATGGATCGGTGGGGACGCTCCTCTACCTCGCCAATGGCGATCCGTCGATTCCGAAAGAGTACTTCGAGGTGTTCGGTGGCGGAAGAACGGCGATCATGACGAATTTCAGGGACGTCGTCCTCGCGCAGGGCAAGAAGACGAAGGTGGAGAAGTTCGGCGGCGATAAGGGGCACTCCGAGGAGATGCGCAGAACGCTGGCGGCGATGCAGAGCGGCGCGCCGATGCCGATCAGCTTCGAAAGCCTCCATGATACCACGCTGGCGACCTTTGCCGCGATGGAGTCGCTCAGCACCGGTGAGGTTGTAAAGCTCTGAGCGGCATTACTGAAGCGGTTCGATCGAGCAGGGGATCCGGTTACCGGGTCCCTTTTTTTATATGCTGCCAAGGCAACCTTACATCCGTGCTATCGACCCAGGGCTATCCCGATAACGCGTCCGGTCCGACTTTTCCTCATGCGACCGGCCGGTGTATCTCCAGGGCGTGGTTCTCCGGCAATCGGGATTCCCTCCGTAATACTACCATAATATTCCTCTAACATTCCGATAACCCTCCCCCTGTACTTTTGCCACGTTACGGCCACGGGGTCGCCGGGGGGCATCCGCACCGTCGCGGCCTGATGGCCTGTCCCAGAGGACTCAACCAACCAAATCCCAGTACAGATGCACAAGGCTACGATACTCAAGCCATGCGTGGCATTGGCCGTTTCAGCGCTCTGCCTTTCCTTCACCGCCTGCACCGACGATGCGACAACTCCATCGGTCAGCCCCGTGGAGCTCAAAAGCCACTCGGTGACCCCGGCGCTTGTCAGGACCAAGGATATCTCGGGGCTCGAGATCTTCCCGTTGATAAGCAGCGACGACAATCTTTCCGGGTCCCCCAACTACATCTTCGGCGGATCGGCCGACGGCATCGGGCTGCTGCGCAACACCGACGGCACCTTCACCATGCTCGTCAACAACGAGGACAACTTCGCGGTCTCCCGCCTGACCCTCGACAAGACGTTCAAGCCGGTGCAGGGGGACTATATCGTCAACTCCGACGGCGGACGCTGGCGCCTCTGCTCGGCGACGATGGCTACGCCGGAGGAGCATGGATTCGGTCCGACGTTCCTCACCTGCGGCGAGAGCGGCGAGGAGTCGATGACCCACGCCATCAATCCCTATGGCCCGGCCGGCCAGTCGAATACGCTCCCCGCGTTCGGCCACTGGAGCGCCGAGAACGCCGTTCCCCTGCCGAAGGATGCCTTTGCCGGCAAGACCGTCATCGTGATCGGTGACGACGATTCCGGACCCTATGGCGGCCAGGTTGCGATGTACGTCAGCAACACGGTCGGTGATCTGAGCAATGGAAGTCTCTATGTGCTGGCGCGCACCGACAACACCATGAAGGAGACCGATATGAAGGTCGGTCAGAGCTATGGCGTGCAGTTCAAGAAGATCGACAACAGTCGGTCGCTGACCGGATCGCAGATGAACACGGTCTCGGCCGATCTTAAAGCGATTCAGTTCGGTCGCGTGGAGGATGTGGATTATCGCAAGGGAGCCGGCAAGGGACGCGAGGTCTACTTCAACGTTACCGGCCAGGCCAATACCGGCGTCAATGCCGATAACTCGCGCTCGAAGTATGGCCGCGTCTATCGTCTGACGCTCGACCAGACAGATCCTACCAAGGGGACGCTGGAGGTGGTGCTGGATGGCGACGATCGTTCCGGCATCGCCAGGACGTTTCAGGATCCCGACGGCATCTGCGTGACCGAGAACTATGTCTATATCGGCGAGGATCCGAACGGCTATGGCGATGAGACCCACGACGCCTATATCTACCAGTACGATATCGCCGCCAAGTCGATGAAGGTGGCGCTCGAGGTGGATCACCATCGTGGCGATCCGAAATACAACGTCGGCGGCGATTCCAAGTTCGGTGCCTGGGAGTTCGGCGGCATGATCGATATCTCCAACACGATCGGCGTGCCGAACACCTTCGCCGTCTGCGTCCAGCCACATACCTGGACCGGCTCGCGCTACAAGGGGGCCGACGGAGGAACGAACCGTCTTGCCGAGGAGCAGGCCAGCCAGGTGATCATCGTGAAGGGGCTTGCCCGATAAGCTGTCTCCGGCGAATCCGAAACAACCCGACGTCATGGGCCGCGCACGCCGTAGAGCTGGCGCGGCCCTTCCATACCAGTGACAACCTGAATGATAATGCGTAGTTCGATACTCCTGTTCATCGCCATGGGGCTCGCGGGGCTGATCATCTATGGGTGCGCCGACGATGCCACGCAGGCCGCCACTGCCTCCCATGCCGAGCCGGTACGGGCCGGCTATCTGGCCGACATCGCCCGATTCGACAGCACACTGGCCGAGCTCGAACGGCAGATCCATAGTGGTGGCTCCGACTCGGTGGAGCGGAGCCGGCACGCGTTCCTCGCGGCGCGGCGTGCCTACAAGCGGATCGAGTTCCTCGCCGAGCACTATGCTCCCGCCACGGCGCGGAGCATCAACGGCCCGGTGATCGACGAGGTGGAGGATGATGATCCGAATCAGCGGGTGATTCCTCCGGAGGGTCTGCAGGTGATCGAGGCGGGTCTGTACGCCGATCCTCCCGTCGCGCGCGATGTCACGGCGCTTGAACTGGCTATCCTTCGCGCGAATGTCCGTCGCCTCGGCATCTACGCCACGTCGGTGGGAATGAGCGATGCGAATATCCTCGAGGCGATGCGCCGGGAGATCATCCGTGTTGTTGCGCTCGGCCTGGCAGGGTTCGATGCCCCGGTGGCGGGGAGTGCCATACCGGAGGCCGCCGTTGCGATGGAGTCGGTGCGGGATGCGTTTGGTGCATACGGCGCGGCCCTTGCTGCGCGGTCGCCGGCGCTCGATCGTACACTCGACTCCCTGTTCCGCGGCGCGATCGCCAATCTGCAGGCCAACGAGGATTTCCTGACGTTCGACAGGCTTCGCTTCATCCGTCTCTATGCAAACCCGATATCGGCGGGGCTGCTTAGGGCCCGCATGGCGCTCGGCATCGCCGACCCGGAGGGGAGAGGGGCTATCGTCTCAAAGGCGGCAACCATGTTCGATCGCGAAGCGCTCGACCCGTATTTCTTCGCTCCGCACTATACAGGGGAGGGGGGAAAGGAGCGGACCGAGCTGGGGCGCCTTCTCTTCTTCGATCCGGTCCTCTCGGGCAACGGCCGCCGCTCATGTGCCTCATGCCATCAGCCTGAGCGGGCCTTTAGCGACGGCAAGGCCAAAAGCGTGGCGTTCGGCTTCAACGGCAGCGTGCCGCGCAATGCCCCAACGCTGCTCAACGCCTCGCTGCAGAGCGGGCTGTTCTACGATCGGCATGTGGCCTATCTGGAGGATCAGGTGACCGCCGTGGTGGCAAACGCGAACGAGATGCATGGCTCCCTTGCCAATGCTGTGCGGCTGCTGCGTGGCAGCCGGGGCTATGGGGAGCGTTTCAACGCCGCCTTCCCGGAGGATAGTGCGCAAACGATCACCGAGCAGAATATCAGGGGAGCTCTGGCAAGCTATATCCGGTCGCTCCGCAGCTTCAACTCCCCCTTCGATCGCTATATCCGCGGAGAAGGGGATGATCTTCCGCTTCCGGCGCAGCGTGGCTTCAACCTTTTCATGGGGAAGGGGAAGTGCGGGGGGTGCCACTTTATGCCGCTGTTCAACGGGACCGTGCCTCCCACGTTCGAGGAGACTGAATCGGAGATTCTCGGGGTGCCGGAGCGTTTCGATACGCTTCATGCGACGCTGGATGGAGATCCGGGGCGATTTTTAGTGAACAGGATCGAGATCGAGCGCTTTGCCTTCAAGACGACCACGCTCCGGAATATCGAGCTGACGGCCCCGTATATGCATAACGGTGCCTTCCGAACCCTCGAGGATGTGATCGACTTCTATAATCGTGGCGGGGGAGCGGGGATCGGCATCGATCTGCCACGGCAGACGCTGCCGGGCGATCCGTTGAACCTTACGGTTCAGGAGAGAAGTGATCTCATCTCTTTCTTGAAGTCACTGACCGATACGGCCGGAACTACAACGCGTCCCCGCGAGCTTCCCGAAATTCCACGCTACACATATGGCGAGATACGGAAGGTCGGCGGAGAGTATTGAGATGCTGGGGAGCGTATCCTGGCAACCCTGAATATGACGAAGGCCACCCCCGTAATGGAGATGGCCTTCGCTGCATATATGCCGTGCGTCGGGACGATTAGGTCGTCTTGGCGCGAACCGCCTTCGGGGCCAGGCCGCGAAGATAATAGAGCTTTGCGCGGCGAACCTTCCCCTCGCGGACGAGGCGGATGCCCTGGATGATCGGCGAGTGAATCGGGAAGATGCGCTCGACGCCCACGCCATTGCTGATCTTGCGCACGGTGAACGTAGCGCCGACGCCCGAGCCACGACGGGCGATCACGATCCCCTCGTAGTTCTGAACGCGCTCCTTGTCACCTTCCACCACGCGCACGGCGACGTTCACGACGTCGCCGGGACGAAACGTTGGGAAGGTCACTGCGCCGTTCTCGCCATTGCGGGAGTTGCGGCTTGTCGCGGTCTGAGCAATCACCTGCTCGGTCAAGGCTTCGATCTCTTTCATGATGTACCTCCACATGCTCCCCCTATCCTTCTGCTGAGTCCCGGAGCCACGTTGAACTGCTCTGAGCTTCGAATCAATCCGGAAGGCGGAATCTGGTATTTGGGTTTACGTTTATTATCTAAAGCTGAATTTTGCTGCTATTGGTCCCCATCAAGAAGGGACGGCCGACGTTCGCGTGTTCGCCCGATGGCCTCGGCCTCGCGCCAGTCGGCAATTTTTCGATGGTCACCATTGACCAGAATCTCCGGCACCCCCATCCCGCGATATTCCGCCGGTTTGGTATAGTGGGGGGCATCGAGCAGACCGGTTTGAAACGAGTCGCTCAGTGCCGATTCGCTGTCTCCCAGAGCGCCGGGAAGAAGACGGACGATCGCATCGGTCAGAACCAGCGCGGGGAGCTCGCCGCCGGTGAGCACATAGTCGCCGATCGAGATATCACGCGTTATAAGCGTCTGGCGCACACGCTCATCCACCCCTTTATAATGCCCGCACAGAAGAATCAGGTTCTTCGCCAGGGAGAGGCGATTTGCCGTCGCCTGATCGAGCAGCTCGCCATCCGGGGTGAGAAAGATCACCTCATCGTACTGGCGTTCGCTCTTCAGACGCTCGATACATTCAAAGATCGGCTCGGGTCGGAGGATCATTCCTGCGCCGCCGCCATACGGGGTATCGTCCACCTGCTTATAGCGTCCAAGGCCATAGTCATGCAGGTTATGGACAACGATCTCCACCAGCCCCGCCTCGCGCGCCCGCTTCAGGATCGATGCGTTCAGAACGCTCTCGAATGTCTGCGGAACAACGCTGATGATATCGATACGCAGCAGAAGAGGACGTTCCCTAGACTCCATCGTCATCCTCTTCATCCTCCATCATGCCGGGGATAGGGCGCACGACCGCAACCCGCTCCTCATCGCGAAGCTCGATCACAAACTGTTCGATGGCCGGTATCATCCACTCCCGATCGCCGGACGTCACCTGCCAGACGAAATGGGCGGGGGTCCTGAAGATCGAGCCGATGGTGCCCAGAACCTCTCCGGCCTCGTTGCGCACCTCGTAGCCGACCAGAAGCGGATGAGCGAACGGCTGTTCGTAGCTGAGCGCCTCGGCCGGAACAAAGAGCGCGCGGTCGAACAGACGCGCGGCATCCTCGCGGTTGGTTATCCCCGCGACGTAGACGATGAACTCACCGGGACGACGCTCGTAGCGCAGCAGCCGTATCGGTTCGACGAACGCCTCGGAGTAGCCGCACCATGCATCGCATGGCGTGGCGAGCACCGGAGGCGCTACCGAATCGAGTGTACAGCGAATGCCGCCACCAAGTCCGTAGGTTCTGGTCAGAACGCCGATACGTATGCGGGGTCCGCTGGAAATCGAAGACATAGGAGACAAAAGGAAAAAATGTGAAGCCCACGATATGCGGACTTCACATTTCTCATGCAGGGACTAGGCGTTGGTTTCCTCGCCGGCCTCGGCGGGAGCGCTCTCCTCGGTCGAAGCGTCGGCGGGAGCTGCGGCAGCTTCAGCGGCCGCGGCAGCAGCTGCTGCCTCAGCCTCGGCGGCTGCGCGAATCTCGGCGGCTGCTGCCTCTTCACGGGCACGGGCCGCTGCCTCTTCGTCACGGATGCGCTGCTCGTTGGCCGCCTGGATTGCCGCCAGATCACGCGCCTCGCGGTTGTTCCGCTTGGCAAGGTGATTCTCGACGCTCTGGGCGATCTCCTCGCTTCCCTTCCCCTTGCGGTTCATATCCATCTCGAGGAGCATCCCCTCGCGGCGGAGGATCGAGCGGACCGTATCGGTGGGCTGAGCACCGGTCTGGAGCCAGTGGAGAACGCGATCACGCTTCAGTGCGATCTGACCGGCAACAACCATCGGGTTGTACTGACCGACCTTCTCGATAAAACGGCCATCGCGTGGGCTGCGGCTGTCGGCGGCGACGATGTCGTATACCGGACGCTTCTTGCGTCCCATTCTTCTCAAGCGAAGCTTAACCATGCCTGTTCTTTAAAAGTGATTCTGATATATGTGTAACGTATGATTCACTATTCGTTGTACTCTCAACGACGGCGCCCCGGAAGCGAGGGCATTCCCATGCCCCGCATCAGGTTCTTCATCTTGCCGCCGCTGAGCTGGCGCATCTGGCGCCGCATCTCGTCGAACTGCTTCAGCAGGCGGTTGACATCCTGGATCTGCGTCCCCGATCCCGACGCGATTCTGCGGCGGCGGCTGCCGTTGATGATATCGGGATTGCGCCGCTCTTCCTTGGTCATCGAGGTGATGATCGCCTCCAGCCGGGTGAACGCGCGCTCATCGATCTCGACCCCCTTCAGCGCCTGATCCATCCCCGGAAGCATCCCGATCAGGTCGCGGATCGAACCCATCTTTTTGATCTGCTGGAGCTGCTCGTAGAAGTCGTCGAGCGAGAACTGGTTCCGGCGGAACTTCTCCTCGAGCTTCTTGGCCTGCTCCTCGTCGAACTGCTCCTGCGCCTTCTCCACCAGCGAGACAATATCCCCCATGCCGAGGATACGCGACGCCATGCGGTCCGGATAGAACGGCTCGAGCGCATCCATCTTCTCGCCGGTGCCGATGAACTTGATCGGCTCATTGATCATCGAGCGGATCGAGAGCGCCGCGCCGCCACGGGTATCGCCGTCGAGCTTCGTCAGGATCACGCCGTCGTAGTCCAGGCGATCGTGGAACGCCTTGGCCGTCGTGACGGCATCCTGGCCGATCATCGAGTCGACGACGAAGAGGATCTCGTTCGGCTTGGTGCGGTCCTTGATCCGCGCCACTTCCTCCATCATCTCCTCGTCGATCGTCAGGCGACCGGCCGTATCGATGATGATCACGTTCCGTCCGGTGCGCTTGGCCTCGAGAATCGACCGCTCGGCGATCGTCACGGGGTTCTCGCCGGGGAGGGTGAAGACCGGAACATCGAGCTGCTGGCCGAGCATCTTGAGCTGCTCGACCGCGGCGGGACGGTAGGTGTCGGCGGCGACCAGCAGCGGCTGGCGCCCCTTCCCCTTGAAATAGTTCGCGAGCTTTGCCGAGTGGGTCGTCTTGCCGGAGCCCTGCAGTCCGCACATCATGATGATGGTCGGCCCGGCCGGCGCCATCTTGATGTCGGTGCGCTCGCTTCCCATCAGGCTCACCAGCTCGTCGTAGATGATCTTGACGATCATCTGTCCCGGCGTCACCGAGCCTACAACATCGCGTCCGAGGGCGCGCTCCTTGACATCCTCGACAAACTTCTTTGTTACCTGAAAATTGACATCCGCATCGAGAAGGGCGCGACGAACCTCGCGCAGTGCCTCCGTAATGTTCTCTTCGGAAAGCCTTGCCTCGCCGCTGAGGCGACGTACAGCCGCGTCAAGTTTTGCAGTAAGATTCTCAAACATAGGGTGTCAAAAGCGTACGTACAGAAAGAAATGCCGCTACGGATTGAGCAAAGGACCATAAAAATAGGGGCAGAGGTGGCACTTGTGCAAAGAATAAAACGGCGTGGGGAGATTGGCGGTCTTCCGGGATGCCGGTTTTCCGGGAAAACGCGCCATCGAAATGGAAAGATACAAAGAGAATCCTCCCCGGCGGCCCATTTGGTGCAACCGGTGTGGGTGATCGGCATTGGAGATATCGTTATGAAGGACGTAGATTCCGTCCTGCGGGATATGTCACGGCCACATCATCCGCCAGAGTATCAGCATGGTATGAGATGAAGAGGGGGCGGCCGCAATCACACCGAACGCAGGGGCCAGCATGGAGCATGTCGTGATCGTCGGCAATGGGGTGGCGGGGATAACTGCGGCCCGGCATATCAGAAAGCTGAGCAATCGAGCCATCACCGTCATCTCCTACGAGAGCGATCACTTCTTCTCCCGCACGGCGCTGATGTATATCTATATGGGGCACCTGGACTACCAGGCGACCAAGCCGTATGAGGACTGGTTCTGGGAGAAGAACAGGATCGAGCTGGTGCGGGGCTATGTGGAGTGGATCGATACCGACGCCCGGACGCTGCGGCTGGCCGGGGGCGAGGGGATGATCTACGACCGGCTGGTCATCGCCACCGGCTCCACGCCGAACCGGATGGGATGGCCGGGGGAACATCTCGATGGCGTGCAGGGACTCTACAGTCTGCAGGATCTGGAGGGGATGGAGCACTCCACCCGGGGGATCGAGCGCGCCGTGATCGTCGGGGGAGGGCTGATCGGCATCGAGGTGGCGGAGATGCTCTCCTCCCGGAACATTCCCGTCACGTTTCTGGTGCGCGAGCAGAACTACTGGGACAATGTGCTGCCACGCGAGGAGGCGATGATGATCAATCGCCATATCCGTGAGCATGGGATCGATCTGCGGATCGAGACCGAGCTGGCCGAGATCCTTCCCGACAATGCCGGCCGGGTCCGTGCCGTCGTCACCCGGCAGGGGGAGGAGATCGCCTGCGGGTTCGTGGCGCTCACCGCCGGGGTCTCGCCGAATATCGATCTGGCCCGGCGTTCTGGCATCGAGACAGGGCGCGGGGTGCTGGTGGACGAGTATTTCCGGACGAGCGCCCCATCGGTCTATGCGATCGGCGATTGCGCCGAGTTCCGCGATCCTCCACCCGGGGCTCCCCGGGTCGAGCAGCTATGGTATACCGGCAGAATGCATGGCGAGACGCTCGCCCATACCATCTGCGATGCCCCTCGGCCCTATGCGCGCGGAGTCTGGTTCAACTCCGCCAAGTTCTTCGATATCGAGTATCAGATCTATGGCCGGGTCGGGAACGTCCTGGCCGAGGGGGAACAGACCCTCTACTGGGAGCATCCCGACGGGAGGCACTGCATCAGAATCAACTATGCGGGCGACGATCGCCGGGTGCTTGGGTTCAACCTGATGGGGATACGCTACCGGCAGGAGGTCTGCCAGCGATGGATCGGGGAGCGAAGGAGCATCGAGCATGTGCTGGAAAATCTCGGCGCCGCCAACTTCGATCCGGAGTTCTTCCCGGAGTTCGAGCGGGAGCTGATTGCCGCCTACAACCGGCTGAACCCGGCGCGGCCCCTGGCGCTGAAGCGGCGGCGCGGATTGTTCGGGGCGCTGACCGGCCGCTAGCGCGTCATGGATTGCGCTTATCCCAGCCCGACAAGCTCCGCCGAGCGATCCCAGAGCCTCTGTGCAAGTTCGGCGTCGTTGGCCTCCGGCGTGGTCTTCGCCGGCCTGCGCCGGACGTAGTATCCGCCCGATTGCCAGTCGTCGCCGGGTCTGTGGGTCGCAAGCCATACCAGGGTATCGGCTCCCTTCGCGGCATCGATCAGAAAGAAGTGTTTGAGGAACGTCTGGTAGAGAAGATGGAGCAGCCCGCTGGTGCCGCTGGCGAACTGCGTGGCGACTATCCCCGGGTGAAACGCGGCGGCGCTGATCCCCTGGCTTCCCCAGCGGCGGGCCAGCTCCCTGGTGAAGAGGATATTCTCCAGTTTCGTTGTGCCGTAGACGCGAAACGGGCTGTAGGTGCGCTCGCTCTCCAGATCGGCGAGGTCGACATGTCCCCGCGTATGTGCCGCGCTCGAGGTCGTTATGATCCGCGCGCGCGATGCGACCAGCCGCTCCTTCAGCAGATTGGTCAGCAGAAACGGGGCGAGATGATTGATCTGGAAGGTCGTCTCATGACCGTCGGCGGTCACCGATCGATCGCCCCCGATCAGCCCGGCGTTGTTGGCGAGCAGATCGATTCTGGGATAGCGCGCCAGCAGTGCCCCGGCCAGCGAGCGCACCTGATCGAGATGCGCGAAGTCGGCAACGAAATGATCGGCACCGATCCGTTCGGCCACGGTGCGGGTCTTCCCGGGCGAGCGTCCGATGATGACCACCGTCGCGCCACGCTCATGGAGCGCGCCTGCGGCAGCCGCGCCGATACCATCACTTCCCCCCGTGATGACAATGGTCTCCCCCTGTAGCTGGCTCATGATATCCTTTCAAGTATTTGAGGTATGGGTCGCACGATCGGGGCGTATCTCAGTGTGGTTGTCGAGTGCTGATAGGGTGGGGCGGAGTTGAACCTCGGCCCACCATTCCGACACACTCCCCGCGATCGAGAGACCGGCAGACGAGCAAATTATAATCCACAGTTCAGAGGAGTCGTATGACCAGCTATGATCCCAGCCTCCAGTTGACATCGAATCCCGCCGGAGGCGATCCCGGCCCGATGCAGCGCGTCGGTCTGGGGGCGCTCGCGCTCGGACTGCTGACACTGCTGGTGGCCGCCTTCGGCACCGGAAGCGACTATCCCATCCTGACCCTCTGGCTCGGGACGGGGCTGACCGTCGGCGGAGCGCTCCTCTATATCGTCAACCAGTATAGCGGCGGCATTCCGGGGGTCAGGAACAACGGGATCGCTTTCTCCGGCGCCACGGCGCGCGGGGCTATCGCCTGGGTGCTGGCGCTGGTCATCACCGGGTTCTATATCCTTCTCTACTGGTTTCCCGACACCCTGGTGCATCTGACGCGGATGACCGATCCGCTGAGCTGGACCATCCGCGGCCGCGAGGCCGACCACTGGTTTCTCTACGGTCTGTTCTATACGCTCGCGGTGCTGGTGATGGGAACGCGCGCGATCATCAAGTATCGCCACAGCCGGTACCAGATCATCCGGACGATATCGGTGATGTTCTTTCAGCTTGTCCTGGCATTTCTGATACCGTCGATACTGGTGATGTTCAAGCAGCCGGAGTTCTACTTCACCTATTTCTGGCCCCTGAAACAGTATTACCTCTTTCCGGGGACGGTGGAGGAGTTCTCGAAAGGGGGAGGCCTGGCGCTGTTCATGATCCGGTGGGCGACCATCATGACCTTCATCGGAACGCCGGTGCTCACCTACTTCTACGGCAAGCGCTGGTACTGCTCCTGGGTCTGCGGCTGCGGCGGCCTGGCCGAGACCGCCGGCGATCCCTACCGCCAGCTCTCCGACAAGTCGTTGAAGGCATGGCGGATCGAGCGCTGGATGATCCACTCGGTGCTGGTGTTTATCACGGTCACGACGGCGCTCCTCTGGATCAACTCCGCCAGCCAGGGGGCGGTGCTCGGGGGAGCCTCGCAGGGATTCTCCGATGTCTATGGCTTTCTGATCGGCGCGGTTTTCTCGGGAGTGGTCGGCGTCGGGTTCTATCCGATCATGGGGCCGCGCGTCTGGTGCAGGTTCGGGTGTCCGATGGCGGCGATCCTCGGCATCGGACAGAAGTATTTCTCCCGATTCCGGATCACGACCAACGGCGGGCAGTGCATCTCCTGCGGCAACTGCTCCACCTACTGCGAGATGGGGATCGATGTGCGCGCCTACGCGCAGCGGGGGGAGAATATCATCCGTGCCTCCTGCGTCGGCTGCGGGATCTGCGCCACGGTCTGTCCGCGCGGCGTGCTGCGGCTGGAGAACGGGCCGCGCGACGGGCGCTACAACGGCTCCCCGATCGTGAGCATCGATCAGGTGACGATGCCGGTCAGTGGAGATTCGTATCGCAAAGATCCAGATGTAATGTAAGAGTACATTTAGATGTGCATTCTACGAGATGATATGGAGTACCTCTAATCTAGACTTAAGCTCTTGGGTTGTTATCGGACAACCCAAGAGCTCGCCAAAACATCTTATGTATTTGGAATGCGGAATCATTGAGCTGGGTGAGGTTAAGCCCTGTTATATCTAAGGGGCGGTCAAATGAGTAAATGACGTGTTCGCCGCTGCCATCCTTTCTAATCCCAATGATGCCTACCAAATATAGAGCTTGGATTAGTTCAGCTTTGACTTGGCCAAGGGTGATACTATCGTTGAGATACTCGCTCTGTAGTCCGCTTAGCCATATGCACTCATTACAGATGTCACTTGAAATAATACCATATACTTCGTTGTCTGTAATATCCTGCAGGTGAAATTTTGATCCTTTAGCTGATAGTAAAGGGAATAGCGCGGGTAAGCCAAAAAAGCTATCCTTCCATTCATCAATAACTGAATCCAGACGCTTTTTCGAGTATTCTCCCTCAGCTTGCTCAAGCCGTGCCCACGTTAGATTAAGGTGGCTGTCATGTTCTATACAGATATTTAAGAAAGCTATTAAATCGCGCGGACGCATGAATGTGCGATCAAGTATGAAGTTTATAGCCTCCTCGCGTGATTTTTTCTTCGCTTGGGGTAGTATGTCTCGAATTGTCGGAGCTGATGTTGTGTATTGTTCTCTAAAAACTTCTGCCAGCCTGCGATTGATCAAATCTATGAGTTCACTTTTATTCCAGCGAATCTCATGGCGCACATCTGCCCATTTTTCCCTTTGGGGCTCGTTCTGCTTTGTCTTGCGAAAAACTCGAAAATATATGTTGGTGCGCATAGCAACAATAGACATCTTTCATAAGTACTCTTCGGTGTAGATTGCGGAGAAAACGATGTATTTCCGCGACATCGACACCCTTGCCCCCGCAGCATTCAAACGCCTCACTGGCGTCGATCGCGCGCTGT
>Ga0164241_10001423_pt1 | contig 29615 bp, 21 predicted proteins | sample OricomyardsoilBY_FD_108780 | JGI IMG/M metagenome (GOLD analysis project Ga0164241, IMG submission 108780) | Backyard soil microbial communities from Emeryville, California, USA - Original compost - Back yard soil (BY) | ecosystem: Environmental > Terrestrial > Soil > Unclassified | place: USA... | reverse complement strand
GGTCCCGTCGACGCCGGTGCGCTTCCGCGCCGCATTTCTGACCTCGTTCGTAGCCCTGTTCGTACCAGAATGGGGAGATCCGGGGCAGCTAGCAGCCGCGTTGCTGGTGGCGCAAGGCGGGTCGCCCACCTTGGTTTGGCTCGCCGGCACGTTGGCCATGAGCATGAAAGCCGCTCTGGCGGGTGTACTGGGGGGACAATTGCGACGTTGGGTGCCCGAGCGGCTCATGCGCATCGCCTCCGTCGTGGTTTTTTTCGGCCTGAGCTTGCTCGCGTTCAGCGGTGTGGAAATCTGACAGCAGCTAGATGTCGCAGAAAAGCCGCTACGTTTTCGTCTGCACCAAGCGTCGTCCGGACGACCACAAGAAAGGCTCCTGCGCGGTGCACGGCAGTGAAGAGCTGGTGAGCGCACTCAAGCTCGCTGCCGGTAAGGCGCGGCTTGACGTGCGCGTCACTTCCAGCGGCTGCGTCGATCTGTGCTGGGTCGGGGCGGCCATCTCGGTGATGCCAGACAACGTTTTTTTGAAGAACATTGGCAGCGCCGACATTCCCGCTGTCGTAGAGGCGCTCGCAGCACCGACCACCGCGGAGCTGCGTGAGCGGCTGGGAGACCGCGTTGCGTTGCCCCTCGACTTCATCGACCCCAGCAAAGCCGCGGCGGGAGCCTAGAGCACCCAGCAAGTTCGTGCCCGCGCGCGCCCCGCGGCGACGACCGCCCCGTCGCCGGTTTTGCTAGTGTCTCATAGCGCCGAAAACAGGGCCACGCTCAGCATGCCGTATGCACCGACGCCGTCGGCTACACCGAGCGTCGTCGGGCCCCCGGACGCGGCAATGGCGCAGGGCCCCAGTGACGCTACGACCTCGCCGCCGCCGATGAAGTCCCAGCTCTTGCCACCAGCGAGGCTGCGCTCGCCAATCACGCGCTGACGAAAGCGCCCGACGATACCTACCTGAACGGACGCGAGCACTTGATAGCCGAGGCGCAGCTTCCCCTCCGCGTCGGCTTCGCCTTCTTCCTCGCCCGCTGCGCGCATGGCGGCTTCTTCTTCTTCGAGGCCGATCCCGAACAGCGCCGCGACGTCTAGGCGTAAGCGTCCGGGACGCAACGAAAATAGCGCACCGAGCTCAAGCTCGCCGCCAGCTTCGGTAAAACCCTCCGTCTTGTACTGCAGCAAAGCCCCAAGCGCGTGGTGCTCGTGGCCGCCCCCGACGAACGTGTATTGCGCGGCCAGCCACGGCGCGAAATGTCCCTTGCCGTCACGGCCTACCAGGCCGTGCAGGGTGAGGCGCGGCAGTGGCGAGCCACCGAACAGCACCCCCAGCTGCGCGCGTTCTTCGGAGCTCGAGATCGCCAAGCTCGAGACTCCCGCGAAGACCACTCCACGCGACGAACCGTAGGCGTTTTCCACGAAACTGAGCCGCTGAGCTTCGTGCGCGGCAACGGGTTCGACCGATGGTTTTTCAGCCTGGGCCTCACGGTCGGTGGCGCGGGGGCGCGCCCCGGGCGCCAGTGCCGTCGTTTCCGCATCGGCTCGCTGCTCGGCTGCGACCGCGTTCGAGGCGACACCCGCCCCGGCCACCATCAACACGCAACATCCAAAGAAATTCATCAGGGCTACCCTCGCCGCTTTCGGCGTATACCAGCTTCGGGTTCGAGTTCAAAGACGAGCGCGAGCTGGACATCGCTTTGCAACCCGATGCGCTGCAGCGCGAGTCAGCGGCTACGGTGCGCCGCGCCGCGCCTCATCGGTGAGCCCGGCACGGGCCACAGCACGAGCAAACACGCCCGCACGCCCGCACCAATCCCGAGCGCATCAAGACCTGCGTCGACTGCACCTGCACGCGCGCTTTACGGCATTGGCAACGGGCAAGGCGGCAGTCGCGTCATCTTGCTCTCACCCGGTCAGGTCGCTCATCGTGCACGGCGCTCGCACGCTCATCGACGATGACGGTTGCGGCCCCAGCGAGGGAGCCCCCGTCCTTGGTCCCGCCCCAGGGAGACCAAGATGGGCCCGCCAGCCAAATCGCAATAAACTATGAGCTTAGGTGGGTGAATGTCGTACCATTTCATACATGAAGACGCCGCGCGGTCTGTCACTGCTCCCGATCTTGCCAATGCTAGCAATTTCAACAGGTTGCGGTCATCCGGTCCAGCGCTCGCTCGAGGGGCGATGGCTGGGCGAGGCGGTAGAGAACTTTCAGGATTCACAGTTGGCGGCCGCCACGGGCTGGGCGCGCGGCCTCAGCTTCGAGTTCGCGGGCTCCTCGGTAACGGTGGCGGTGCCGGCCGAAGAGCCGCGCACCGGGCGCTACCAAGTGAGCAGCGTCCGCGAGTCCGACGTGCGGCTGGCGTTCACGACCAAGGACGGGAAATCGTCCACGGCGCTGTTCAAGCTCGACAATGATCACAGCATCCGCTGGATGCTCGGTCAGGGCCGCTCCGTCGTTCTCCGCCGCGACCGCTGAAGGGTGAGGAAGTAGGGGTGAGTCGGACCCCTACTTCTTCAGCTCCAACACACGCGTCACGCTGGCTCCCTGCTTCGAAGCGGCGAAGCGCACCTCGGCGATGCTGGCGGCGGCGCACTCTTCGGCGGGCGGTGACAGTGGGGGCAGGAAGCGCACTTCGTCGACGGCGCCGGTGTCGAGAATTTTCAGGCTGAGCGCGGTGTGCACCGTGATTTGAACGGTGTCGGTGCTCTGAGTGAAGCGGGTGAAACAGTCGGTGGTGGCGTCGACGACGCGCGCGATACCGGTCTCGATATCGCTGATGGAGGGCTCATTGGGCAGCTCCGCGCTAGCGACGGGCGGGACCGCGCTGCTGGTGGCTGCACCCGCAACGCGCCCCGGCGTTGGCTTGTGCGGGCTCGTCGGCCGCGATTTGCTCTCGTGGACGGGGCGGCCGTTGATGATGCCGCTGCGGCCGTCGGCGGCAAAGTTGCCGGTCGTGCCGGCCGTCAGCAAAAATGCCGGCACGCCGCTGATCGGCCCCACTGCGACGACGCCCTCGCGCACTTGCACGACCACGTGCCCGCCCGTGAGCGCGACGCTGAACACGGTTCCGTGCACGGCGATACGAGCGCCCGCTGCCTCGACGACGAACGTTTCCGGCTTGGGATTGGGCACGACCGTCGACAGCACGCTGCCGCGCTCCAAACGCACCGTGATGCGCTCGTCTCGGCCTGCCAACAGCGCGCTGCTGTTGGGCGACAACGTCCACACGGCGCGCCCCGCGTGACTCACCGCGGCTTCGCGCGCGGTGGTCTCGACGCGACTGCCGATGGCCAGCTGGTCACCGTCGCGGACCGCCGACGTGACGGACGCTACCTCGCTGGGCCGGACCGGCGAGAGCACGCGGGGCGACTGGGTGCCGACCAGCCAGAGCGCGGCCGCGGCCGCCGCCGCCGCTCCCCAAGCGAGCGGGTAGAGCGAACGCTTCGCGTCGGGCGCGGCGTGCTTGGTCTGCTGCAGCAGGCGCTGTTCGACGCGCGACCAGTCGAGGTCGGGTGAAGGTTCGGCGCGCGCGTCGCGCACCAGCCGTCGTAGCGCGACCTCGCGCGGATCTCGCGGGGTGATGCTCATGCCGGCTCCTTGGCGGGGCTGCCGTCGCTTGGCTCGTGCGCGATCTCGCTCAGCTCGGCGGCGAGGCCGGCGAGCGAGGGCTCTTCCGCGAGCAACGCCAACAGCTCGCGGCGCGCGTAGAACAGACGGGTGCGCACCGTGAGCACGGGCGAACCGACGATCTTGGCGATCTCGCCGGGCGCCAACCCTTCCAGCTCGTGCAGCACGAACACCAGTCGCTTCTTGTCGCTCAGCCGATCGAGCAAGCGATGGAACGCGTGGACGCGTCGTTCGCGCTCGACTTGCTCGTCCGCGCCGGGGCGATGATCGATGGCCGCGACGTGCTCGGGCGCCTCGTTGAACACAGGGCGACTCTTGGCCGCCCGACGGTGCATCAGCACCACGTTCACCGTCACGCGATAGAGCCAGGTCGAGAAACGCGCGCCGTGCCTGAAGTCACGGATGCTGCGGTGCACCTGCAAGAAGACCTCTTGCACGATGTCCTCGAGATCCACCTTGCGACCCAGCATGCGCTGGGCCAGCCGCGCCACGTCTTGGCGGTGCTCTCGAAAAAGTTCCCGGAACGCCTCGGCATCGCCACTTTGGCAGCGCTCCACGAGGCTCGGCGGTTCCACGATCTGGATTTTAACAGGCCGCGGCGGCGCTGGCTCGCGCTTGCTTACGTTCTCCCACCATAGGGCACCATTGGCCGCGGAGGCGGGGGACGATAGGGAAAAGGCGAGCGCAGTTGCCAACCTTTCCTCTGGTGCACCGCCCCTGCGGCATTTTCAGACTGGCGCTCAGAAAAGCGACTTGAGGTCCGTGACGCTTTTTTTCTTCTTCTCGAGCACGCGGTTGACGGCGCGCAGCAGGCGATTTTTGGACGGACCGGAAATCACCTTGCCGGCGGCGGCAGCGGCGAGCGCGCGACCCGTCGCGGGGCGCCCCGAGCGCGGCTTCGTGGGCTTTTCTGCGCCTTCGACCGGCTTGGCTTCGCTCTTCTTGGCTTGGCGGCGCGCGAGACGCTTGGCGCGATCTTCGGGGCGCAGGCGCTCGAGCTCGCGGGAAGCGGCGGCGACGCGGCGGGGGTCAATCTTGTTGGCGGTGAGGAACTCGGAGAACTTGCTGGCCATGGGTTTGCTCGAGCGGGGGGTTGGGTCCCCGCGCTCAGGGAGAGCGGAGGGCGGACCATATAGCCCGGTTTACGGCCGGCACAAGGCTGATTCCTCATCCTAGGCCACCGCCGCCGCCCAAATCTGGCAAAGTGGAGCGGTACGGGCGCTCTTCCCGGCTCGGGTACGCGCTTTCAGGCTGAAATATGGACGAGAGCGAGGCCAGCAAGCTGAGTGAGGCAGCGACATTCGTTCAGCGGAGCGCCGCGGGCCCCGCACCGCGGGTCGGCTTGGTGCTCGGCTCTGGCTTGGGTGCGCTGGCCGACAGGCTCACGAACCTGCAGCGACTGCCGTACGCGAGCATCCCCCACCAACCGACCTCCACCGTCGCGGGGCACGCCGGTAACCTTTGCTTGGGAGAGCTGGGCGGCGTTCGGGTCGCGTGCATGCAAGGCCGTGTGCACGCGTACGAAGGGCACGCGCTCTCACGCGTCGTGTTCGGAGCGCGGTTGCTGGCGGAGCTGGGGTGTCAGGCGGTGTTGCTGAGCAATGCCGCGGGCGGCATCGCCGAGCGGCTGCACGCGGGGAGCTTGATGCGCATCGACGATCACCTCAACTTGATGGGCGACAATCCGTTGTGCGGTCCCTCCGCGCGCGGGCCGCGTTTTCCCGACATGTCGCAGGCGTACGACGTCGAGCTCGGGCAAATGTGCGAGCAGGCGGCGCGCGACGCGGGCGTGGCGTTGGAGCGCGGTGTGTACGCGGGCCTGTTGGGTCCGAGCTACGAGACCCCGGCCGAGATCCGCATGCTGAAAACGTTGGGCGCCGACGCGGTGGGCATGAGCACGGTGTCGGAGGTGATCGCGTTGCGGCAGCTGGGCGTGCGCGTCGGCGCCGTGAGTTGCATCACCAATTTGGCGGCCGGGCGCTCGCCAGAACCCTTGAGCCACGCCGAGGTCGAAGCCACTGCGACGCGCGTGAAGGACGATTTCATCCGCCTGTTCGAGGGCTGGGTTGCGCGGGTGGGAGGCCTTTCGTGACCGCCGGTTTGCTGTCGTTGGCCGAGTTGACGCCCGCAGAGCAGGTGCTGGTCGAAGCGGCGCGGCTGGCCGCCGAGCGCGCGTACTGTCGCTACTCGCGCTACCCGGTCGGAGCCGCGATCGTCGGCGAAAGTGGCCGAATTTTCTCGGGCTGCAACGTCGAGAATGCAAGCTACGGCGCGACCATGTGCGCAGAGCGCTCGGCTATTTTCGCGCTCGTATCGTCCGGCGAGCGGCAGATTACCCAGGTCTGTGTGTACGCCTCGGGCGAGCCGATGGCCATGCCGTGCGGCTTGTGCCGTCAGGTCATCGCGGAGTTTTGCGAGGACGCGCCGGTGCTGGTGGCGGGGCCGCGCGGCGTCTTACGCCGGCGCTTTGCGCAGCTGTTGCCGGAAGCCTTTCGCCTCACGGTGGAGGACAAAGCTTGAGCGGGCCGCGCGTCGTACCCGCGGGGCGGCTGATCTTGGACCAGCCGCCGGAGCTCGTGGTCCACGACGAGCTACAGCCTTGCCCTTACCTCGAGGATCGCATGTCGCGGTTGCCGCTGCGCATTCCGGCGCGCGGACTCGAGCGCCCGGAGCTCGAGCAGCGTTTGTCGCGCGGTGATCGCCGGCAGGGGCTGTTCTTGTATCGGCCCGCTTGTCCGGGCTGCGTGGCGTGCGAGCCGATTCGCCTGAATTTGTCGCGTTTTCTGCCGAATCGCTCGCAACGACGCACGCTCGCGCGCGGCGACGAGGTGCTGTCGGTCGAGCTGGGGGAGCCGATGGCAGATCAGGCGCGCGTGGCCCTGTACAACCGCCACAAGGCCCTGCGCGGGCTCTCGGCGGGCCAAGGCGAGGTCGACGTGCGCAGCTATCGCGAATTTTTGGCGATGACGTGCTGCGACACGCTCGAGATTCGTTATCGGCTCGACGGCGAGCTGGTGGGCATCGCCATCGCCGACCGCAGCAGCGAAGCCTTGTCCGCCGTGTACTGCTACTACGAGCCCGCTCACGAACGGCTGGGCCTGGGCACGTACTCGATCCTCAAACAGCTGGAGCTGTGTCGCATGTGGGGCCTCAAGTATTTGTACCTGGGCCTGTACATCGCCGAATCTTTGCACATGCGCTACAAGGCGCGCTTCTTGCCGCACGAACGGTTGCTCGACGGCAAGTGGTACGAGTTCGAATCCGCCCACGAGCGTTCAGCCGAGCGCTGAGCTGGCGGGTCGCGCCGGAACGGGCGCGCTCACTCGAAGGGACGGCCCTCGGCTTCTTCGATTTGAGCGAGCGCGGCCGCCAGTGCGTCCTTAGCGCGCTCCAAAGACGCGCGATCTTCGCTCCATTTGCCGCTCGCGCGCGACAGCTTCCCGCTCGTGTTGGACAGCTCGGCGCGGGCATTTTCGGTGTCGTTGGCGGCGGCGGCCAACGCCGCTTCCAGCTGCACGATCTTGGTTTCGCGCGCCTCGACCGTGCTCTTTTCCTGGTCGCGCTGCGCGGTGCGCTCGGCCAGCTCGGTTTCCAGCTGCGTGATGCGAGCGTCGCGCTCTTCCAGCGTCAACGTCTTCGAATCGCGCTCGTTGGTGCGTTCCGCAAGCTCGCTCGAGAGCAGCGCGTTGCGCTCGTTCAGCTGTTGGAGGGTGCGCTGCGCCTCGTCACGCTCGGTGATGCGCTCCTGCAGCTCGGCCTCGATGGCGGCGATACGCGCGTCGCGCGCCGCTTCCGAGGCCTGCTTTTGATCGACGAGCGCGAGCAACGCGGCCGAATGATCGGCGGCTTCCTTGGCCTGCTCTTGCTCTTGCTCGGCGATGATTTCGGCTTCACGCGCCGCCAGGGCGGCTTCGGCGCTTTGCGCTTGCTCGGCCAACGCTTGCTGATGCTCGGCGCGCAGCTTACCGAGGGCGTCTTCGTTGGCGCGGTGTAGCGCGGCGAGCTTGCCGTCGAGCTCTTTTTTGAGCTCGACTTCGCGTGCCAAAACGGCTTCGGCCTTGGCGCTGTCGTGCTCTCGAGACAGCGCCGCGAGCGCTTGCTGGTGCTCGGCGGTCGCCTCGTCGCGGGCGGCTTGGCGCGCGGCTTCGACGGCGGCGTCGGCCGCGCTGGCGGCGGCAGCGAGCGCCTGGTTCTTGCCGCGATCCGCCTCTTGCAGCGTCTGCTGGTGATCGGCGACCAGCGTCGCGAGCTGCTCGTCCTTGGCGGCTAGGGCGGCTTGGTGGGCGCTCGCGAGCTGGGCGAGCTCGGCCACCCGCGCGTCCAGATCGACCTTGGTCTTCTCCGACTTGCGCTTGAAGTCGTCGGCGCGTTTGACGGCTTGGTCTTTGTCGCTCTTGGCCGCGTCGGTGATCTTGGCTTGGTCGCTGAGCTGCTTTTCCAGCTCGCTGATGCGATCGGCTTGGTCGGCTTTCTCGCGCTCGAGGGCGATGCCGCTGTCACGTAGGCTGAGCAGCTCTTTCTCTTTGTGCGAGAGCTGATCCTTGAAGTCGAGGATTTCCTTGTCCTTCTTGTTCAGCTGCTCGCGCAGATCCAAAAATTCGCGAGCCGAGCCGGCGCTCTTGCCGCTAGAAGCCAGCTTGGCTTGCGCATCGGTCAAGTCGCGCTGCAGCCGCTGCACTTCGACGTCTTTGCTGGCGCCGCGCTTGGACACCTCTTCCAGCTCGCCGACTTTGTCTTTGGTGCGGCGAAGCTCGTCTTCCAGCTCTTTGACGCGCGCGCGCGACTTCTCTAGCTCTTCGCGGTACTTGACCACGTCGCCCAGGTCCGCAGCGCGTGGCGGCAACGACGACGGGCGCATGGAAGGCAGACGGGCGGGTGTCGGCGGCGTGGACGGAGGCAGCGGCATGGCCACCACGGGCGCGGGCGCAACGACGCTCGGCGCGGCCTCGATGTCGTCGAGCTCCATTTCGTCGGCGTCCTCGATGTCGAGCTCTTCTTGCTCGGCTTCGGGGGCGGCGGCTTCGGGGGCGATGCTCGCGGCGCGTTCCGGCTCGGGCGCGGCGGGAGGCGGCGCGGCCGCGAGCTCGCCTTCCGCCGTGGCGATTTCGGCATCGTCCATGGCGATTTCGGCGTCGTCCATGGTGACTTCGGCGTCGTCCATGGCGACTTCGGCGTCGTCCATGGCGACTTCGGCATCGTCCATGGCGATTTCGGCGTCGTCGACCGCAGGCGCCGACGGTGCGACGGGTGCGGGTGGCGCTGCGCTCGGTAGTGGCGGTTCCTCGTCGGGTCGGATGGAAGGCGCGGCCATCTCCGGTTCGTCGATCAAGGCACCGAATGCGGCTTCGGCGAAGTCCTCGACGTCGGCGTCGACCATACTTTCGCGCGTCGAGGTGCTGGCGCTGACCGGGGCATCCTCGCTCACCTCGGGTTCGCTCGTCTCGACCACCTCCGCGTCTTCGATCTCGATGTCGTCTTCGATCTCGATCGCTTCTTCGCTCATCGGCGGCTGGTCACCGGCGGTGTCGACCGCGGGCACCAGCGACACGTACGCCTGCGCACGCCCCACCAAGTCCTCGAAAGAGATGGGCTTATGGACGTAGTCCTCGGCGCGTGTGCGCAGCCGACGGTGCTGCTCGAACGTCTCCTCCGTGGACTCGGAGCTCATGATGATGAGCGGCACGTCTTTGAGCGCGGGGTCGCGCTTCAGCTTGTTGCAGACCGAGAAGCCGTTCATGCGCGGCAGCTCGATGGCGAGCAAGATCAGGTCCGGTTTTTCGCGGCTGGCGGTTTGGAGCCCGTTGTTGGCGTCGTCGACGACCGACACCTCGCAGCCGTATTTGAGCAGCCCCGAGCGGAGCGTTTCTGCGAACGTCGGATCACTCTCGAAAACGAGTACCTTGATGGCCATCCAGGCGCTTGAAATTAGCCTTGAAAGGCCGCAAGCGGACTAGGTTTTTTCGGGCCGGGTAGGTATCGGTCCTGGGCTCCTGTCCGGGCTCCGGCCCGCCGTCGCCCGAGGTCACCCAGATGTCAGCGGCTGGCCTTCTCGGCGTGCCCACTTTGGTGCGTGCGACGGGCGAGCACTTCGATAACCTGGCGCAGAGTCAGACCGCGCTGCGTGAGCCCAACCATCGCGTGATACAGCAGATCGGAGGCTTCCGAGAGCACGCGCTCGTCGGACTCGTTCGCGATGGCATCGGCGAGCTCGCCCGCTTCTTCGCGAATCTTCGCGCCGATCTTCGCCGGCCCGCCCTGCAGCAGCGACTTCGTGTAGCTCTTCTCGGCCGTAGATGCCTTGCGCGACTCGAGGAGCTCGCCCAGCTCGCTCAAGAAAGGTGCGGCTTCGCTCGGCTGATCGGTGAGCTCGCCGCCGCTACCCACGCGCCTGAAAAAGCAGGCGGGACGACCGGTGTGACACGACGGGCCGACAGGCAGCACCATGAGCAGCAGTGTGTCGGCGTCGCAGTCAGCCAACATCGAGACCACCTGCAGCACGTTGCCGCTGGTCTCGCCCTTCACCCACAACGCGCCGCGGGAACGGCTGAAAAACGTGGCCTTTCCGCTGGCCAGCGTCTGTTCGAGCGCGGCTTGGTTCATGTAGGCCATCATCCGCACCTGTCCGGTGAGGTGGTCCTGGGCAATCGCGGGAATCAGCCCGCGCTCATCGAACTTGAGCATGTCGCCCGGGTTTGCCTCACAATGCCTTGCTTGGCGATGCAGAATCGTTGGGGCGTCGCCCACCGGCGTCGAGAGCGCCCAAATAGCGTTTGGGGGGGCTAGACCCGAGCGACTCGCGGCTTGGGGGCCCTAAACCTCGAAACCACGCTCACAATCATCTGAAATCATTACGTTTATTTGTTGGCGCGGATCGTGCTCTCTTAAACCCCCGGCAGTCAGCCCGCTGCTCGTCCCGCTAGGAGAAACCCATGGCCCGTTTTACTCCCCACCTCTCAGTCGGAACCAGCGCTCTCATTGGCGCGCTCGCGGTGCTCTCCGGTTGCTCCGGCACGCCGTCGGACGAGGGAAGGAATCAGGAGGCGGGTGGGGTGGGCAAGATCGTCTACGCCGTACGTCAGCACACGGTGGTGGAGGGCGGGGAAGTCACGTCGATCGACGTCGCGGGCGGCATGGGCCAGGTCATGGATTACGGCCGCTACGTTCCGGGTGGGCGCCTGGAGCTCATGGACCTGCGTTCGGGCAAGGCCGAGAACATCCTAGAAGACGAGGCGTACAAGGCGGCTGACGTCTCGAGCGTAGACCTGTCGTTCGACGCGACCAAGGTCCTGTTCACGATGAAGAAGGACGGCTCGGACTACTACCACGTGTACTGGGCCGGCCTGACTCGCGGTGAAGACGGCAAGTTCCCGATCACCCAGCTCACGTTCCACCCCTTCGACGATCAGCAGGCCATTTGGGCGGCCGGTGACCGCATCGTGTTCACCACGAATCAGGCCTACACCGACATGGGCACGCGCGCTGACGAGTACAACCATGGCCGGGTGGTGACGCAGCTCGCTAGCATCACCCTGACCGGCGGCGACTCGGACCGCAAGCTGTGCTCGCAGAACCTGTCGCACATCGTAACGCTGTTTTCGATGAACGACGGCCGCGTCGGTTTCTCGCGTTGGGAGCACCTCGAGAACGTCAACGACGTGAAGTTGATGGCGATGAACCCCGACTGCACGCAGATGATCGGGCTCAACGGCCAGTTCGGCAAGCCCGGCAATTCCCTGGTGCAGTTCACGGAGAGCCAAACGCCGTACGTGTTTTACGGCATCGTCACCAACCGTGAAAACACCATCCAGGCCGGCTCGCTCGTGAAGCTCGACGCCCGCTGGGTCGAAGACGAGAGCAAGTTGGATATGGAAAAGACCTCGGCCGAGGCTTACACCATGCTGACCCCGCACGTGCCGGCGGGCGACGAGGCATCGCCCGTGGGTCGCTACCGATCGCCCGCGGTACTGCCGAACGGCGAGCTTTTGGTGACGTGGGCCGACGGCAACGTGAACGAGCTGAACGAGCTGTCGCTCACGCCGCCCGACTACGGCATCTACATCTATGATTCCGAGACGCGCGCCAACGACTTGGTCGTCAACTACGAGGGTTCGTGGGAGCTGTACGCCAAGCCGGTCGTCCCGCGCACCACGCCGAAAATCATCACCTCGCGTCAGGACGTGACCGACGCCAGCGTCCCGGCCTTGTTCGGCTCGATCGACGTGAAGCAGTCTTCGCTGTACTCGCGCCACGGCAACACCGTCGGCGGCGCCCAGTTCGCCGACGGCACCTCGCTCGACGAAGCGCTGAAGGGCGCGGTCAAGGTGCGCATCATCGAAGGCTTTTCCAGCGAAGCCGCCACCGGCGCGACGATGTTCGGTCTGACCATGGCCGAAGGTGCCTCGCTGATCGGCGAAGCCAAGGTCGAGGCCGATGGCTCGTGGCTCGCCAACGTGCCGCCCTACATTCCGATGCACTTGCAGGCGGTCGACGAGTTCGAGCTCGCCATCCGCAATGAAACCACCTGGATTCAGGGCATGCCCGGTGAAGACCGGGTTTGCGGCGGTTGTCACGAAGACCGTACCCAACCCAGCTTGCCAGGCGGCCAAGCCATCACCAACGCGCGCGGGCGCGGCCCGGAGGACTTCATGGTTCCGGTGCTCGAGCGCATCGAATACCCGTGGGCGGCCGCCAACGACCCCGCGAACCCGAACCAGATCCAGACCCTGCTCAACGCCAAGTGCGTGTCGTGCCACAACGAAACGAAGAACGGCGACGGCCCGCAGGAGTTCTACACGGTGGCGGCCATGAACGCGACGACCGGTGCGTCGTCGAGTTACATGATTCCCCGTTTGGATCTGACCGATCGTCCGATCACGGTGACCTACGATCGCCAGACGCGCGCTTGGCCCGCTTCCTACGTCTCGATCTTCTATCCCGCGGCGATGGAGATGGAGATGGAGAAGCTGGAAGTCACGGGCACGGTGCCGCCGAAGTGGGGCGTACCGAGCGACGCGCGGCACAGCGCCTTGATCGAGAAGCTGAACATCACCTCTTCGCTCGATGCCAAGACCTACGCGTGGCCGCTCGGCCAGGCGTTCACGGATGAGGCAATCGCCGGCGGTACCCGCACCGACCACGCGGCGCTGGCGGGCCTGACCCGCGAAGAGACGCAGATGTTGATTCGCGCCTTCGACATGGGCGGGCAGTACTTCGCCCGTCAGAACACCGGCTTCGTGCCCTTCAACAACGACCCGGTTGCCGGGAAGGCTTACTGAGGAGCTGAGGAGAAGACCATGACCTTCAAGATTTCCGCTCTCATCGAGTCCTCGGTCGTCCTCGGCACGTTGCTCCTGGCTTCCGGAGCCAGCGCCGCCGAACCCAATGTTCACAGCGGCCGCGCCGAGGTCTACAAGCAGATTCCGACCGAATCGCTCGAGACCGTGAGCACGGCCGAGCAGATCATGAAGTTCAAGACGGTCGAGAACATCGCGCCGACCCGCATCTGGAAGGTGCTGGAGCACGGTGAGAAGCTCGAGTGCTTGAGCTGCATCCCCATCGTCTCCAAGCTGCTGTACAACGGTAACTCGAAGACGCGCGAGATCAGCGCTTGGTGGCTGCGTCGCCGCATCTTCGGCGTGTTTGGCCCGGGCCAAGTCTACGAGCAAACGCTGAGCACGCTCGGCAATGCCAACGAGACCGAGGCGCATCGCATCTACGCTGCCAACGCGCTGGGTGAGTTCTTGTCGAGCGGTGGCGTACCAGCGCTGTCCAAGGCCGCCATCGGCGACGAGTCGGCGTTGGTGCGCAGAGCGGCCGTGGCCGGCCTCGAGCGTCTCAACTCGTCGGGCGCGGCCGGCGAGCTCTCGCTGACTCTGGCCGACGCCGACGCCGACGTGCGGCTCGCGGCGCTGCACGCCGTTACCCGCATCAACTCGTTCACGGACGTGGCCTCGGTGGTGGCGCTCATCAGCGACCCTTCGCCCTTGGTGCGGCGCCGCTCGGCCGAGACGCTGGGGGTCATGAAGGCCGTCGACGCGGTCGCGGGGCTGGTGGTCCTGGGCTCCGCCGACCAAGAATCGGACGCCAGCGTGCGGGCCGCCGCGATTTGGGCCTTGGGCCAGATTGGTGATCCGGCCGCGCGCGACGTCATTACGGCGGGGCAAGACGACAGTGATGCCTCGGTGCGTAGCGCGGCCAACGTCTCGGCCCGCCTGCTCCGGCTGTAGGCGCCAATCCTCGAGCCCTTCACGTCGACCCGGCTCCAACCCGCGACTCGCCACGCGTGTGAGCGTGGTAGTAGGATGCCTTCAGGAATGCCCCCGATCTCCTGGCGTTTGTCGGTCTCGTTGTGCCTGGCTCCCGCGCTGCTGCTGCTCGCGGGCTGTGAGCGCAAGGAAAAGCCCGTACAGACCAACTTCTATCAGCGCCGCATCGGTCCCATTCTCGAGCAGTCGTGCGCGGAGGGGCCGGCCAAGGCCGGCTGCCACGTGCGCGCCGACGACAAGGGCAACGCGCTCGGCAACTTGAGCCTGGAGTCGTACGACGACATCTCGCGGCGCAAAGACTTATTGGTGAATTACGGCCCGTACGGCATGCCGGGCCTGTTGGTGAAGGTGGCGCCTACGTTCAAGCTCGCGCTCACGAATTGGAAGAGCAGCGCGCCCACCATCATCAACTCGAACATCGCCCACGTCGGCGGCTCGTTGATCGACATCACGTCCACGTCGTTCACCCAGCTGCAAACCTGGATGGAGAACGGCGCGGCCGAAAACAACGCGCGCCAAGCCGACAAGCACTACGAGAAGGGCGCTTGCTCCGACACCGTCGGCAGTGATCCGGCGTTCGATCCCGACGTCGATCCGACGGCCGAGGATTTTGCGACCTTCAAGGCTCGCGTGAACCCGGTGTTGGGCCAGAGCTGCGCCGCTTCCAACTGCCACGGCGCCGCGCCCAATTCGCTGCACCTGACGTGCGGCACCTCGCCCCAGCAGGTGCGCTGGAACTACTTTGCCGCCCAAGACTACGTCTCCACCGAGCCACCTCTCAGCGAGATCGTACGTCGCCCGTTGGCGGTTTCGGCGGGCGGCACCTACCACGAGGGCGGCACCGTATTTTCCGGTACCTCGGACGCTAGCTATCAGGCCCTGCTCGATTGGGCGACCGAGAAGGGCGGTCCGACCAACCTCGACACCAGCCCCGGCTCCGAGTTCTTCACCGATCGCGTGCAGCCGCTGCTCGTGCGGCGCGGCTGCATGATGCTCGGTTGCCACTCATCGTCCATGTTCCACGATTATCGCTTGCGCGGCGGCAGCGGCGGGCATTTCGGGCTACCCGCGACGCGCAAAAACTACGCGCTCACCCTCGAGCAGCTGGCGCTCGACACGCCCAACCCCGAAGCCAGCCGGCTCGTGCGAAAGAACCTGATCCCCGCGCCGTCGGGCCTGGGCATCTTGCATCGTGGCGGGTCGTTGTTGGCTCAGCACCCGCCGGCTTGCGATCCGGTCGCTTCCGCTACCGGGCCGCTCGACGACCAGAGTGAGTACTGCGTGATCACGACGTGGATCGCGATGGAGCGCGAGGCGCGCATGCCGGGCACGGGTCTGAGCGGCATCGTGTTCGTGCGGCGCGCGCCCGCCCCCTTGCCCGATACCCCCCAAGACTACGGCACCTTCGCCCCCGGGGCAGAGCTCGTGCGCGTCGCCGCGACGCAAGACGAGACCGGCGCGCTCACGCTCGGCGCCGAAGACAGCCTGTCCACGCTGTGCGGGCTGCCGCCCGCGACGACGGACGTACGTCGACCGACGGTTTCTTGGGACGGCAGCAAAATCGCGTTCTCGGCGCGCAAGGCCGCCAACCAAGCCTTTGGCGTTTACGTCGTCAGCGGCACCACCTGCACCCTCGAACCGACGATTGCAGCACCTGCCGTGGACGACGCGGGCGACTCGGTGCCCGACAACGGTGAGCTGGTTCACAACTTCGACCCGGTGTTCTCCGCGGACGACCGCCTGGTGTTCGCTTCCACGCGCGGCAACGTAACCAACCCGGCTGGCTTCATCGGCTACGAAGGCCCGCAGCGCACGCCCGCCGACCCCTCCAAGCTCAACTCGAACCTCTACGTCCTAGAAGCCGGCAAGATCCGTCAGCTCACGTTCTTGCTGAACCAGGAGCTATCACCCAGCTTCATGCGCGACGGCCGGCTGATCATGACGACCGAGAAGCGTCAGCCCGGATTTTATCAGCTGGCGGGTCGACGCATGAATCTCGACGGCGGCGACTACCACCCGCTGTTCGGCCAGCGCGCCACGGTCGGCTTCAACCAGTTCACCGAGGTGGTGGAGCTGTCGGACAAGAATTTGGCGGCGATCATGAGCGAGCGCGGCGCTGCCCACGGCGCCGGCACGCTCGCGCTCATCAACCGCAGCATCGGCATCGATCAACTTAGCACCGACGAAGCCGACTACGTCCAAGACGCGACCGCCGTCGACTATCCGAACCAAAAGTTTTACCAGCATTCCATTCGCATCTTGGACGAGGCGGCGACGGGGCGGCTGGCGGCAACGCAGGGCGCTTACCGTAGCCCGGCGCCGTTGCCGAACGGCGACATTCTGGTCAGCTACGCGGCTAACGTCGTGGCGCTCGATAGCTTCAACGGCAACTTCGACATCGTGTCCGTGAACGCCAGCACCGGCGCCCGCCAACCGGTGATCACCGGGGCCCAGGACGAGCTGTGGCCGGCCGCGATCTATCCGCGCGCATCGATCGGTATTTTCAAGTCACGGCTGGACGAAGCGAACGGCGCCACCCAAATCGTCAACGATGCAGAGCACCGCACCGCTTCCGAAATCACGTTCGTCGATTTCAACGTCGTGAGCAGCCTGCTGTTTCAAAATACGCGCACGGGTCGCTATGTGCCCGAGCAAGTTCAGGTCGTGAAGGGGATCTGGGAGAGCTTGCCGCCGAGCGGCGCCACCAGCTTCGCCGACGCCGACCCGCAGTTCGTGACCAACGACGCCTTCGGTCCGGTCTACCAGCGTCGGCGCCTGTTGGGCTCGCCGACCTTGAACCCTGACGGCTCGGTCGGTATCCGCATCCGTGGCGGGGCGCCCATCCTGCTCGAGGCGTTCACGCAGCTGAACGGTGAAGGCGAGCCCACCCCGCACCTGCAGCGCGAAGAGATGCAGTTTTACCCCGGTGAGGTCGTGCGCCAGGGCTTCCGAAAAGACCTGTTCAACGGTCTGTGCGGCGGTTGTCACGGCTCGGTGAGCGGCCAAGAGAACGACGTCGCCGTCAACCCGGACATCTTGACCCAAGCTTCGGCGGTCATCGCCCGCGACAAACCGCCCGAGGATTTGACCGGCATCGTGAACGATGCGGTCGGGCCGTGACGGTCCTACTGAACTACGATCGTCTTGCTGACGGTCACCCGGTCACCCTCGAAAGCGGGCACGCGAGCTTTACGCAGGGCGGCGGCGATGCAACCGCCGGTGGGGGTGCCCGCGAAGGGGGGACCGCTGACATTGGCGCTGGTGACGCGGCCTGACGGCGCGAACGTGATGACGACGCTGGCGACGCCGGACGGATCGCCGTCCTTGCGACACGCTGAAGCTTGGGTCGCGCCCGCCGTGAGCGCGGCCGCGGCCGCGGCGCGGTCGAAAGGTCCCGCCGGCTCGCCCGAGGGCGGTGGAGCTTGCGGTTCTTCTTTGACGGTCGGCTCGGCGGGCTCCGGTTTGGCTGCCGTCGGCACCGTTGCGCTTGGATTTTCGACCGCGGGCGCGGACGCGGCGGGCTGGTCGCCGGGCGCCGCGGCGGGCGGCGCGCCCGTCGTCGGTTTGGCCGGCGTCGTCTCGAACGTGAGGTCGTCGGCGACGGTGGGGTCAGCCGCTGCAACACTGGCGAGCGGCGCCACCGCTGCCGCTTCGGGGGGCGTCACCGGCAGCGCGGGAGGCGCCGCGGGCGTTGTGGGCTGCTCGGCTCGCGCTGGCGGATCGGTGTGAGGCCCGCTGCGCTTCCAAATGAGAAAGCCGGCCGCTACCGCCAGCGCCAACAGCACCGGCGCCGCCAGACCGCTGCGCTGCTGACTGCCGGCGGCGGGTGACACGCCGTTGGTCGCGGGCGCGGCCACGTTTTTGCGCTCGCGCACGCTCTCGGCGGCCTCGCCTTCGCGCGCCGGGCGATCGAGCGCCGCCGGTCGGAGGGAGCCATCGCTGGGCCTGGCTACCGGCGGCGTCCGACCGAGGAGGGTGCGCGGCGTAGCCCCCGCGGTCGGCTCGTCGTCGTTGCCGACCCCAAAGAGCGGCAGCGTTTGCTTACCCGTGAGCGGCACGTCGAGCTGCGAGAGGTCGACGCTCGGTGCCGTCGGCGCTGCGACTGGCGCGGCCGTCAGCGTGGACACGTCGATGGTGGGCGCACCGGTCATGACGCCGCCATTCATGGCCGCGCTCATGTTCGCCAGGAAGTCGTCGCTGCGCGGCTTGGGCGCGTGCTCGTCGTGATGCGCGAGCGACCTCAAGCTCGGCGTTCCGGTCGAGCTGGGCATCTCTTCGTCGGGCGGCGGCAGGCTGGGCGGCAGCTCTTCGATGAAGTCGTCGACGCTTTCGGGCGCGGCTTCGACCTTGACCAGCGGCGGCGTCTCGGTGATTTCCCAGTCGCTCGAGGTGAGCTCTTCGACGGCACCCGGGGGCGGCGGCGGCTCCGGAAAGCCGTGCGCGTTGGGCGTGGTCGCGCCGACGTTCAAGAAGCCCGGGGACAAGGCCACCAGCTCGGTTGCGCCGCCAGGTCGCGGCACGCCGATGCCCATCAACGTGGACTTGGCGGGCGGGCGGGGCGGGGCGGGCGCGGGCTTGAGCGCTTTGGGCGCGGGCTTCGGGGGCGAAGGCTTTTCGACCTCGGGTACGGCCTTGGGATCGACGTCCGAGGCGTCGACCTCGATGGTGGCGTGGCATTGCCGACAGCGCACCGTGACGACTCGCCCGGCTACTTTGCGCCGCAGCAGATCATCATTGAGGAGGAAACGAGCCTGACAGCTCTTGCAGACAACGGCGAAGGCCATGGCGAAAAAACAGCCTCAGCATCGATCGAAACGCCGGCTCCGGCAAGTGCCAGCGGCCATTCTCGTAGCGCTGGGGCCGCCGCCCGGCGGGTGACGGTTGCAGCCTAGGTTCGAGGAACGATCGCCGAGAGGTGTCTGCCGCTGCGCTTACCGTCACGCCGGAATGAGAAGTAGCGCTGGGCGTCGAGTACCGTGCAGCCGCCAATTTGATCGATGCTCGCTTCAGTAAGGCCGAGCGCGAGCAGCTTCTGCGTCACGATGAAGCGCAAATTGACGTGCGGTTTTGCGGTCGCGGAGGGCACGACCGCGCCCGGCACCGGGCATACCGCCGCGAGCTGTGCCGCCACGTCGTCAGAAACCTCGAACGCGGCGACGGAAATGTGCGGACCAATCGCCGCCAACAGCTGGCCTTGGTAGCCTAGATTCTGACGCAAGCAAGCCACGCCCGCCTCCACCGCTCCGACCACCACGCCGCGCCAGCCGGCATGGATCGCCATCACGGCGCCGCTGTCCACGTCCGCCACCAGAACGGGGACGCAGTCGGCGGAGCGCACACCGTAAGCGGTGCTTGGCTCGCTTCCGCCAATTGCATCACCCTCGAGTGTTATCAAATCCGAGCGCTGCTCCAACGTACGGTAGAAGCGCGCCTCGCGGCCATGGACCTGTGACAGGTACAGCACCCGCTCGGCGTCCACGCCCAAGACGGCGCCCGCGCGCCGGAGGTTCTCGTCGACGTGACACGGGTCGTCTCCGACCGCGGTCGAGAAGCTCAGGCTCTCGAACGGCCCCTCGGACGCTCCGCCCAACCGCGTGAAGAAAGCGTGCCGAAAGCCAGCCTGGTGCAGAAGCGGGCTCAGATGGTGGCCTGGACCCGGCAAATGGGACGACGGCAACGAGACCGAGTCGGGGGCGCTGTCGTTCAAATCGCTTCTCGGCAGGAGTTTTGGTATGGCTGTGACTCCATGCGCCCCAAAGACCCCTTTATCGGCCGCGAGCTGCTCGGCGGCCAGTTCCGGGTCTTGGAGAAGATAGGCACGGGGGGCATGGGGTCCGTCTACAAGGCGGAGCAACCGGCGATGAACCGGATGGTGGCGATCAAGATCCTCCATCCGAAGCTAGCGGGACGCAAGGATTTGACCTCCCGCTTCCGTCGCGAAGCGCGCGCCATGAGCCAGCTCACCCACCCGAACACGGTGAAGGTGTTCATGTATGGCGAGCTCGAGGACGACGGCTCGCTGTACATCGTCATGGAGATGCTGGAGGGCCGCAACCTGAACCAGACGGTCAGGAAAGAGGGCCCGCTGCCGGTCGAGCGCGCGATTCCGATCCTGATTCAGTGCTGTGGCGCGTTGCAAGAAGCGCACGATCTGGGCATCGTTCACCGTGACTTGAAGCCGGAGAACATCTTCCTGTCGAAGCAGGGTGGCATGCCCGACTACCCGAAGGTGCTCGACTTTGGCCTGGCCAAGGTGACCGAGCGCCAGATGCAGCCCGGGTCCGTCATTCTGACTCAAGAGGGAATGGTGTTCGGCACTCCGGAGTTCATGTCTCCCGAGCAGGCGCAGGGCAAGACGCTCGACGCCCGCAGCGACATCTACTCCCTCGCCGTCATTTTGTACGAGGTGCTGACCGGCAAGCTGCCTTTTTCGGCGCGAACGCCCATGGAGTACATCCAAAAGCACGTGACCGATCCGATCATTCCTTTGAGTGAGCGGGTGCCGGATCGCAAGTTCGACCGCGGCCTGGACGAGGTCCTGGCCAAGGCGCTGCAAAAACAGCCGGACAATCGCTTTCAGACCGCGGGTGAGTTCGGCGAAGCGCTGCGTCCATTCGGCGGCGCAGCCGCCAAGGCGCTGCCCGCGGTCGGTCCGCGCGCGCCTAGTCTCAGCGGGGAGCTGAAAGCCGCTTCACAGCGCGAGCCGGCCGCGCGTGGCGTGGGGCCGAGCGCAAAGCTGCTGGTGCTGGTCGCGGCGGCTTGCTTGTTCGCAGGCGTCTTGATCGCCGTGCTGGTGATGAAGGTGCTGGCGCACTGACGCGGAGCGACCCTTGAACCGCGTGCGGCTCGTGAAATTGCTGAAGATTGCCGGTTGGGCAACGCTCGCGGCAGGGGTGCTGGGCGCGCTGGCCGTGGTTTTGGTGGTGCGCCACTACGAGGGCAAGCTGCCGACACTGGACAAGGTGCGCAAGGGCTACGAGCCGCCGCAAGTCACGCGCGTGTTGTCGCGCGACGGCAGCGTGCTGGCCAGCCTATTCACCGAGCGACGCACGGTGGTGAAATTCACCGACATTCCCAATCACGTCAAATTGGCGTTTTTGGCGGCAGAAGACGCGTCTTTTTACCAGCACGAGGGCCTGAATTATCTGGGCATGTTGCGGGCGCTGGCCGTCAATCTGCGCTCGGGGCGCTCACGCCAGGGCGCCAGCACCATCACCCAGCAGGTCGTGAAGAACGTGCTTTTGGTGCCCGAGCGCACCTACGAGCGGAAAATCAAGGAGACGATTTTGGCGCGCCGGCTCGAGCACGAGCTGTCGAAAGACGAAATTCTTTCTCTGTATCTGAATCAAATCTACCTGGGTCACGGCCGGTACGGCGTCGAAGAGGCGTCGCGGTACTACTTTGGCAAGCGCGTGCGTGAGCTCGACGTGGCCGAGGCCGCCACGCTGTCGGGCCTGGTCGCCTCGCCCGAGCGCTATTCGCCGCGGCGCGACGCGGGTCTTTCGATGCAGCGCCGGCACTACGTGCTGGCGCAAATGTTGGAAAAGGGCTTCATCACCCAAGAAGTTTTCGCCGACGCCGAGCAGCGGCCGCTGCGGCTCGCGCCCGTCAGCGACGGTGAGTCGGAGTTGGCGCCCGAGGTGGTGGAGCACGTGAAACGGCTGCTGGTGAAGGTGGCGGGCGACGCGGCCGCCCGCGGCGGCTTCGTGGTCGAAACCAGCATCGACCCGGCCCTGCAATCAGCCGCCCGCAAGGCGACGCGCGAAGCGTTGGACCAGTACCTGGTGCGGCAAAAGCTGCTGCCGCCGTACACGCAAGAAGAACGCAAGCTGTGGGGCCCGGCCGAGCACGGGGCGCCGCGCCAGAACAAAGTGTACGTGGGCAAGGTCGCGGGCGTCGACGATCGCACCGGTAGCATCGACGTGCGCGTCGGCATCACGCTCGGACGCATCGATTTACGCCACGAAGAGCGCTTCAACCCCAAGCGACTGTTGCCCAGTGAGTTCACGCGTGAAGGCGCCGCGCTGCGCGTGCGCGTGCTGACGCTGGCTGATTCGCCCACCGGCAAGGCGGAGCTGAAGCTCGAGCTCGGGCCGGAAGCGGCGCTGGTGGCGCTCGACCCACGCACTCGGGAAGTGCGCGCGTTGATTGGCAGCTACGAAGGCGTGGCCGGTGGCCTCGATCGTTCCACGCAAGCGCGACGCCAGCCCGGTTCGGCTTTCAAGCCGCTGGTGTACGGCTACGCGCTGCATTCACGAAGGCTCACGCTGGGTAGCGTGCTCAACATCACGCGTACCGCGAAAGACCTGAAAAAGAAGCCGCCGCACGGTGTCGCCCCCGACGCCACCGAATACAAGCTACGTTTGCGCGACGCGCTCGCGATCAGCGACAATGCGGCCGCGCAAAAGGTGTTGGAGGAAGTGGGCGCGCCCAACGTCATCGATTTCGCCAAGGCGCTCGGCATCGAGTCGCAGCTCATGCCCACGCCATCGCTCGCGCTCGGCGCCTACGAGGTGACGCCGATCGAGCTGACGGCGGCGATCGCGACGTTCGACGCGGCGGGCGAATACCGGCCGCCGGTGTTGGTCAAACGCATCATCGATTCGTCCGGTCACGAGCTGCCGCTGCCCCCGCAGCCGCCCGCGCGCCAAGTCATCCCTCCCGAGGACGCGTACCTCATCACCAGCGCGCTCACGAGCGTGGTGAAGGACGGAACCGCCAAGGCCGCCAACAGCCTGCAGCGGCCGCTGGCGGGCAAAACCGGCACGACCAATTTGGCGAAGGACGCCTGGTTCGTCGGTTATTCGACGGATTTCGTGGCCGGCGTGTGGGTCGGCTACGACGAAGCGATGCCGCTCGGTTTTGGTGAGGCCGGCGCCGTCACGGCGTTGCCCATCTGGATGGCGTTCATGAAAGTGGCTGAAGCCGGTCGCCCCGCCGTCGACTTTCCACGCCCGCCCGGCATCGTCAGTGTGCGCATCGATCCGATCACGGGCCTGCTTGCCTCGCCCGACGTCGGTGAAGGCGTCGAGGAAGAATACCTGGACGGCACCGCCCCCACCGAGGTCAGCACGCCCGCGGCCCCGGCCGCGACGCCCGGCGCCGCCAGCGACGACGAAGCCGCCGCTGCTGCCACCGCCACCGCGCCCGCACCTCCGGCGCCGCCCGTCGACACCCCGCCCGGCGCCTTGCCCGAAGTGCCGCCGCCTTTTTAACGGCGTCGAGCGCGGCCAAGGCGCCCCTCAGCTCCGGGTTCGAAAGCCTGACCGGCATCGCGTTCGACGACGCGATGTAAAGCCTCATTCGGGGCGTTGCTTCGACGCTTTCACGCGCGTGCAATGTAAGGCATGGCTGCGTTCGGGGCCCAGCAGCGTGCCGCTCATGATGCCGTTCGGATCGGGGTGCAGCTCGGCCGCGAACGGGTCGCTGATCACGACGCCGCGCAAGCAGCTGCCATGACTCGTCGTTTCGATCAGCCCGAGCGCCGTGGAGGGTTCGGCCCAATGGGTGGGGTAGGCGACGGGAGATGAGGTCAACCCCTGCACGTCCAACCGGGGGCCGTCGAAACCTCCAGAATACCAAAGCAATGCGTCTGTCGGAGCCTTGCCGCGACACTCGGGAAACGGCTCCGGCTTGGGTAGGGCTATTTCGCGCGCCGCTGCACCTTGAACGAGCGAGAAAAGCGCCGCGCGTTCGCCCTTCTTTGCCAGCAACAACGCCGGTGCGCCGGCATCGAGCGCGAGTAAACCAGGCTGTGACACGACCCAGCGCCGTGCCCGCACCGCTCCGTTCGGGGCGAGCGAGAGCAGCTGGTTGATGCCGTCGGCACTCAGAAGCAGCGCGACGCCGCCGCTGGCCATGGGCATGCTTTCCACAGAGCCCCGCCCGACGTCCTGCAGCAGCTCCGTCGTGCCATCGGCGCGGACGGTGAAGACACGCGTGCGGCGCTCTTTCATCGCCAGCAATACCGCGAAGCCGCGCGCCACCGAAATGGGCGCGACGAGCCTGTCCGTCATCGCAAGGCCGAGCGGCAACAGCGGCACGCTCGCGTCGACCAGCTCGAGGCCCGGGCCGGTGAGCGCGGCCGTTTCTACTTTGAAGTCTCCTTGAAGGTCGTGGCCGTTCCAGACGAGGGCCCGGCCCGAGCGCTCGACGAGCCCGACCGACGTCGTGGCGCGCCCCAGCGTCTTGGAATCTGCCCGCAGCTTCAGCAACGCCGCCAAAAACTCCTCTTTCTGGGCGGTTGGAGGCGTCGCGCGGCACCGATAGAGCGGAGCCGTGGTCGGTGGCGCTTGCATGGGGCTGCGGTACGGAGCCTCGGCCCCGGCGTCGGCGCCGGTGTCGGGCGCGCTCGCGACACTCGTCGGTGCCTCCACCGCGGGTGCCGGCTGCGAGCTCAACACTCGTTCTTGCTGGAATGGCTCATCGGTCCAAGCCAACGCGTCACCGACCGAGCAGCCATGCCTCCAACAACGAACACGCGACGAAGACGACGCCGGGACTTCAGCCTCTGACTCGAAGCTTTGCCCAGAATTGCTAGTGAAAGCTGCCGTCCAAAGATCGCGCTGCAGCACGCCGTGCTGCGCGTCGGCGAACCCGACCTTGTCGACCTTGGGCGGTAACGGTAGCACTCGCCGCTCGGCCTCGGCTCGATCGAGGTCGAGCCAAACCAACTGCGAGGTGGTTTGGTGATCGTAGCGCGGCCCGCTAAACGAAAGAAAGGCTAGCTGATCCGGTAGCAGCGCCATGGTCTCCTCGTCGACCCGTTCGTTTTCGCCCTTCAGCTCGAGCACCTTCTGTTTCGGCTCGCTAAAGCGATAGACGGCCGCGTCCCGGCTATGGTCGATTGCGCCCACCAGCCAGCCGTTTTGCAGACCAATCGGCCAAATGTCCAAGCCATCATCGACCTGCCAACGCTCGCCGTCGAAGCGCATGAGCGCGTCTTTGGCTTTGCTCGAGCCCGGCGCGGGAGCGGCATCGGCGTCAGGTTCGCCCAGCGCGGCGATGAAGCGACCGGCGCTGTCGGCGACGAACCGCCCAATTCTCAGTGGCGCTTCCGGCAACGGAGCCGGTCCATCGGGACCGAGCGCAATCAATAGGCCGAGCGATTGCTTCGGTTCCTCCAGCAGCCGCGCGCCCCAAAGCCGCAATTCGAGGTAGCCGTCGCGCCGGTAGCTGCTGATGCGTCCATCGGGGCGACGAAAGGCGATGTAATTGCCGTTGCCCGCGCGCAGCACACGCGCCTTCGTGCCGTCGCTGAGACTGTAGCCGCCGACGAGGCGCCCCGCCTCTGACTGCACCGCGCGCCGCACCCAAGCCATGAGCACGGGCTCGGCTTCGTCGTCGGTCAACGGCTTGGGTGGCCAGAAACCCGGTTCCCCACCCAGCCACGCCGCGGGTGTATCGAGGTCGGCGCCGGGGCGAGCTCTTTCTTCGACGAAGGTGTGTCCGCCATCGTGTGTCGACAGCAAGCGGTCGGGCGTCGCGATGGCGCGGCCTTCTTTTAGGCTCGAAAAGCGCACGAGCTCGGCGCGCGGCTCGCCCCGCTCGAACCGCTGCGTGCCGTGGCGCGAGATGACCGCGACATGCTCGCGATCGGCGAACGCCAGCACCACGGGGCCGCACTGCAGCAAGGTCTGCTCCAGGTCCAGGTTGGTCGCACCGCTCGCCACCAGCGGGCCCAAGAACGTCTTCGACCAGAACAACCCACCACCTTTTGCGTAGTGAAGGAAGCCGTCGTCGGATTGGCAAGTGCGCACGAGTGGTTGCAGGGTCGAGTCGGCGGCGAACGTCACCCGGCCGCCGCGTTGCTCGGCGCGCAGGCCGCCGACCAGCAAACGCTCGAGCCCGTCAGGCGACTTCTCGACGAGCATCACTTCGCTCGGCGTGGCTCCGTAGCGGGCCACGCGCCACGCCTTGGGCGGCGAGGTCTCCGCCTTCGCCGCCATCGGTAGCACCCGACGGGCGGAAGGCGCACCACAACCCAGCAACAGAGCCGCCAACGTCACCCAACGACCGAGCCCTCGCACGCCGGCCAATCTAATGCGCTTCGGCGCGCGTCAGCACCCTTAAAAGCTATTTTGCGCCGCTCGCTTCGACGCCGCTCGCTTCGGCGCCGCGAGCCAACGTGGCGCGCTCGGCCCAAAACGTCACCGCCAGAGCCAAGATGGCACAGGTCATGTAGCCGGCGATCAGCGGCAGAACGGTGCCGTCGTACGCTCGACCGAAAGGCGTGCCGATCACCAGCGCTACCACGCCGCTGACCGAGCCAATGACGGCCGCCGCGACGCCGGCGATGCGTCCCATGGGTTCCATGGCGCGCGCGTTGAAGTTGCCGAACAAAATGCCGTTGAAGAAAAAGCAAGTTGCCATGTAAGCCATGAACACCGCCAGCGGCGGGCGCCCATGCCACAGCAACCAGACGCCGACGAAGGCGGTGGTCGACAAGGCGCAGTCGCACAACAGCGCGATGCGACTCAACCGCTGCATGCCCAGCCGCATCACCAGCCGTCCGTTCACGAACGACGCGACCCCAATCGCCCCGGCCAGAATGCCGAAGTAGAGCGGAAACGATTTTCCAAGCCCGTACTGCTCTTGAAAAATCTGCTGGGCGGTCGAAAGGTAGCTGATGAACGCCCCGAAAATGATGCCGGTGGCCAGCATGTAGCCGAGCGAGATGGGGGTGCGAAACACCTCGGCCGTGCCGCGCGCGATGGTGCGCAGCGCGAACGGCACGCGTCGCCCGACCGGTAACGTCTCCGGCAAGCGCTGCGCGAACCAGACCCAATTTACCACCGCGATCACCACCAGCCCGAAAAAGATGGCGCGCCAGGTAGTGACCTCCAACACCCCTTGGCCGATGAACGGCGCCGCCACCGGCACCAGAATGAAAACCGTCGACACGAACGACATCACGCGCGCCATGCCGCGGCCGGCGTACAAGTCGCGCACCAACGCCATCGACAAAATACGTGGACCGCCGGCTCCCAAGCCCGCCAACACACGGCCAACCAGCAGCAGGGTGAAGGTCGGCGCGAACGCGCACAGTATGTTGCCGATGATGAACAAACCGATGCCGAAGAACAGCGCCGGCTTGCGACCGGTGCTGTCCGACACCGGCCCGTACAGCAGTTGGCCGACGGACAAGCCACCGAAGAACGCCGTCAGCACCAGTTGCCGATCATTGGGGTGCCCGGCATGAAGCTCGGTGGCCATCGCGCCCAGCGCGGGCAGCATGGTGTCGAGGGACATGGCCACCAGCGACGTCGTCAGCGCGACCAGCGCGATGAATTCGACGCCCGGCGGCGGCGGAGCAGCTTTGGCATCCATACGTCGGCGGCCTGCTATAGCAGCTGCCGGCCCGTGTGCCTGCCGTGGCGGAAGCACGGCCGAAGCGCGAGAACCCTCCAAAAACGCCAGGAAACGCGCCATCGGCGGCGCGCTCTTCCGCTTTGGCGGTTCGGTGGCACAATCGCGCCCTTTCTCATGTCCAAAGCGCCCACCATCATCTACACCCAAACCGACGAAGCGCCCGCGCTCGCCACCTACTCGCTGTTGCCCATCGTGCAGGCTTTCACCAAGCACGCCGGCCTGAACGTCGAGACGCGCGACATCTCGCTCGCCGGGCGCATCTTGGCCGTGTTCTCGGAAAAGTTGCCGGAAGCTCAGCGCGTGCCCGATTCGTTGTCGGAGCTCGGCGCGCTCACGCTGGCGCCGGAAGCGAACATCATCAAGCTGCCCAACATCAGCGCCTCGGTGCCACAGCTGAAGGAAGCGATCGCAGAGCTGCAAGCGCACGGCTTCGCGCTGCCGGACTACCCCGAGGTGCCGAAGAACGACGCCGAGAAGGACGCCAAAGCGCGCTACGACAAGGTCAAGGGTTCGGCCGTGAACCCGGTGTTACGCGAAGGTAACTCCGACCGTCGCGCTCCGAAGGCGGTCAAGGAATACGCCCGCAAGCACCCGCACTCGATGGGCAAGTGGTCTCCCGACTCGAAGACCACCGTGGCCACGCTGGGCAAGGACGACTTTTTCTCGAACGAGAAGTCCGTCACCGTTTCGGCCGCGACCGAGGTCAAGATCGAGCTCGTCGCCGCCGACGGCGGCGTCACGGTGGTGCTACCCAAGCTGGCCCTCAAAGCGGGGGAGATCATCGACGGTACCGTGCTGCGCAAGCGCGCGCTGGTCGCCTTCTACGAAGAGCAAATCGCGCGCGCCAAACGCGAAGGCTTGCTGCTCAGCCTGCACTTGAAGGCCACGATGATGAAGGTCTCCGACCCCATCATTTTTGGTCACGCGGTTCGCGTATTCTTCAAAGACGTACTGGCTAAGCACGCGAAAACGTTCGAAAAATTGGGCGTCGATCTGAACAATGGCTTCGGCGATCTGGTCGGCAAAATCGCCAACCTGCCCGCGGCGGAAAAGGCCGCCATCGAGGCCGACATTCAGGCTGCCTACGCCGCGGGCCCCCGCCTTTCGTACGTCAACTCGGACAACGGCATTACCAACCTGCACGTTCCGAGCGACGTGATCGTCGACGCTTCCATGCCGGCGCTGATCCGCGCTGGGGGCAAGGTCTACGACGCGCAGGGCAAAATGGGCGACACGCTCGCGCTCATTCCCGACAGCAGCTACGCGGGCATCTACCAGACCACGCTCGACTACTGCCGAAAGCACGGCGCCTTCGACCCGAAGACGATGGGCTCGGTGCCGAACGTGGGGTTGATGGCGCAGGCAGCCGAAGAATACGGCTCGCACAACAAGACCTTCGAGCTCAAGAGCGCCGGCACCATTCGTGTCGTCGATGCGGCCGGTACGGTGCTCATCGAGCATCAGGTGGAAGCGGGCGACATCTGGCGCGCCTGTCAGACCAAGGACGCGCCGGTGCAAGATTGGGTCAAGCTGGCTGTCAACCGCGCGCGCCTCAGCAGCACGCCGGCCGTGTTCTGGCTCGACGAAAAGCGCGCCCACGACGCGCAGATCATCGCCAAGGTGAAGACCTACCTCGCCCAGCTCGACACCGCCGGCCTCGACATTCGCATCCTGCCGCCCGCCGCCGCTTGCCAATTCACCCTCGAGCGCATCACCAAGGGGGAAGACACCATTTCGGTCACCGGCAACGTGTTGCGCGATTACCTGACCGACTTGTTTCCGATCCTCGAGGTCGGGACCAGCGCCAAAATGCTGTCGATCGTACCGCTGATGAAGGGCGGCGGTTTGTTCGAGACCGGCGCCGGCGGCAGCGCGCCCAAGCACGTCGAGCAGTTCTTGCAAGAGAACTACCTGCGCTGGGATTCGCTGGGTGAGTTCTTCGCGCTCGCGGCCTCGCTCGAGCACTTGAGCATCGTGTTCAAGCACGACAAGGCCAAGGTGCTGGCCGACGCGCTCGACGCCGCGAACGGCAAGTTCCTCGAGAACGACAAGTCACCGTCGCGCAAGGTCGGCGGTATCGACAACCGCGGCAGTCACTTTTACCTCTGCTACTATTGGGCCCAAGAGCTGGCCGCGCAGAGCAAAGACGCCGACTTGAAAAAAACGTTCCTGCCCGTCGCGGCCGCGCTGGAGGCCAACGAAGCCGCCATCGTAAAAGAGCTGATCGACTGCCAAGGCAAGCCGATCGACGTCGGCGGCTACTACCACCCCGATCCGGCCAAGGCGTCCGCCGCCCTGCGTCCGAGCAAGACGTTCAACGACATTCTCGCGAAGTTGTAGGGGTGAAGAGTTAGGGGTTAGG
>Ga0164241_10001422_pt1 | contig 29649 bp, 26 predicted proteins | sample OricomyardsoilBY_FD_108780 | JGI IMG/M metagenome (GOLD analysis project Ga0164241, IMG submission 108780) | Backyard soil microbial communities from Emeryville, California, USA - Original compost - Back yard soil (BY) | ecosystem: Environmental > Terrestrial > Soil > Unclassified | place: USA... | reverse complement strand
TCGCGGTGGGTGGCCGCGACCACTCGCACGTCGACGGGCTCGGGCGTCGTGGCGCCCAGCGGCAGCACCTCCCGCGCCTGCAGCACGCGCAGTAGCTTGGCCTGCGCTTCGGGCGGCATATCGCCGATTTCGTCGAGCAGCAGCGTGCCGCCCTCGGCGTGGCGGATCAGGCCCGGCTTGTCGCGATCGGCGCCCGAGAACGCGCCGCGCTTGTAACCGAACAGCTCGCTTTCGATCAGGTTCTGGGGCAGGGCGGTGCAGTTGATTGCGGCGAGCTTGCCGCGGCGGCCACTCAGGCGGTGCAGCTCGCTGGCGATCACTTCCTTGCCGGTGCCGCTCGGGCCGCGCACGATCACGCTGAGCGGCGTCGCCGCTACCCGCTCTATTTCCGCGACGATGACGTCGATTTGGTAGCCGCCAGCCAACGCGCTCGGCTGCTGGGCGCGGCGCCTTTGCCCCGGCGGTAACACGCCGTCGATGCGGTAGCGGGCGAGCTCCTCGGCGTCACTTTCGACGAACTTGAAAATGGCGTCGCCGATGCGCACCTCGTCCAGCGGCTCGAGCTCGCTCGATTGCACCTTGCGACCGTTGACGATCACGCCGTTACGGCTGCCCAAATCGCGCACCACGAAGTGGCGCCCGTCGCGGATGACTTCGGCGTGCACGCGCGACACTGCCGGCGCCCGGAGCGCCAAATCGGCCGCGCTCGCGTCACGACCGATGACGTGACGTTCTTGCGTTAGCAAGAAGGCCGCCGGCAGCTCACGGAACGTGTCGGCATAGAGCAGCACCAGGCCCGGTTGCCGCTTGCGGGGCGGCTGGCTCGGGCTGCCGCGAAACTCCTGCATGGCGCCGGTCGGGGCTTCCACTTCCGCCAGCATAGGCTATGAAACGGCTATGGCAAAAGACGAGCTGAGCGTCGCGGCGCTGCAGCTGAACAGCCAGGCCGACGTCGCCGCAAACCTCGAGACTTGCCGGCGGTTGGTCGGGCGCGCGGCGCGGCGCGGCGCCGAGCTGGTGCTCCTACCCGAAAATTTCGCGTTCTTCGGCCCGGAGGCGGGCAAGCGCGGTGTGGCCGAGTCGCTCGTCGACGGTCCGATTGCCAAGGCCCTGGCCGAGATGGCGCGCGAGTTTCACGTTTGCGTGGTTGGCGGTGGCTTTCCCGAGCAAAGCTCCGACCCGCAACGGCCCCACAATTCTTTGCTCGTCATCGCTGCGGACGGGTCGCAGCTCGCGACCTACCGCAAGATCCACCTGTTCGACGTCGACCTCGGTGGCGGCGGCAGTTACGCGGAGTCGGCGGCCACGTCAGCCGGCGCTACGCCCACGGTGGTAGACGTCGGGGGCTTCAAGCTCGGCCTCTCCATCTGTTACGATCTGCGCTTCCCCGAGCTCTATCGCGCGCTCAGCGAGCAAGGCGCGGAGGTCATGCTGGTGCCGGCCGCGTTCACGCTGCACACCGGCAAGGACCACTGGCACGTCCTCTTGCGCGCGCGCGCCATCGAAGCTCAAGCCTTCGTGGTCGCGGCGGCGCAGCACGGCGCGCACCCCGGCGGCCGGAATACGTATGGCCATTCGCTCGTCGTCGACCCGTGGGGGACCGTGATCGCGGAGGCGTCGGACGGTGAAGGCTTCGTGAGCGCGATTCTGGAGCGAGCGCGGCTGGAAGCGGTGCGGCGCTCTCTTCCAAGCCTCACTCATCGCAAGCTGGGCCTCTCCCCGGCTTAGGGCCCGCGAATGGCTAAGTCAGTATGCGCCTTCGTCGCGCCTCGCCATCCGGGCGCCTCGCCCACGATCTTCGACCGGCTTAGCCATTCGCGGGCCCTTAGAATGCGTCGCGTTTCGAGGCGGTCCCGCCGCCTACCCGGTCGTCTTCTGCACCACGAACGGCAGAGGCCACACCGAGAACGAGCCGTTCAGCAGCGAAGGCTTCTGGAAATTCTGGTCTGCATTACCGGCCAAGCCCTGACGGGCTCAGCCGAGCCGCGCGGTTACAAATGCCGGCGCGCGATCTCGGTCCAAGTACCCGAAGGTTCCAGGCTGATGTAGTTCTTCCAGAAGGGGCGAGCCTTCTGGGTTTCGCCGACCTGTTCGTAGGCCATGGCCAGGTTGAAGTACGCGTCGGAAAACTTGGGGTCGGCTTCGATGGCGCCGTGGAAGAGGGGGATGCTCGATTCGGGCTCACCGCGCTCGAGCATCACGTAGCCGAGGTTGTATTGCGCTTCCGGTTGACGCCCGTCGATCTCGAGCGCGCGCTTGTACAGCGTTTCGGCGCCTTCGGCGTCGTGGCGCCGAAAGCGGATGTTGCCGAGGTTCGTGTAGGCAATGGCCAGCCACGGATCGAGCGCGATCGCTTCGCCGTACAGCCGCTCTGCGTCGTCCATGGTTGCCGGATCTTCGTCCAGCTGGCTGGCGCGCAGGTAGAGCTCGTACGCGGTGCGCGCGCGTTCACGCCCTGCCGATGGTCGCAGTACGCGGACGACGTCGTCGCGCAGCGACTTGACCTCGAAGTCGAGCACCATCTGTCCGGTGAGCGGCTCGAACGCGCCGTCTTGGGTGTGCACGACGACCTTCTGGCCGTCGGAGACGATGCGCAGCTCTTGCAGGGGCCGGGTGACCTTGGGCAACGTCTTCTTCAGCGCGTTGACGGCGCGGGTGACGTCGCGCAGCCGTACACGCTGGGCCAGCAGCGTCTGCGCCGTCCGGAGCGCGATGAGATCGGAGAACGTGTACGCCCGGCGTCCCTTGCGCCGCCCCGTCGGAGACACCACGCCCGCCCGGTCGAGCGTGCGCAGACGCGCCGGCGTGACGTCGAGCAAACGCGCGATCTCGGTGCCGCTGAACAGATCGGTCAGCGGTTCGCGGCCGCCCTGCGGCTCAGCCGTAGGATCGATGGCTTGGGGGTCACGACGTTCGACCCGGCCGCCGCCGGGGCCGAACACGACGTGAATGACCTTGTCATCGCGCTGCTTCTTCCGGCTCATCACGCTATCCGAGACCCGCCTCTCCAAAACGTACTTCTCTCCGGTCGCCTTGCGAAATCAAAGCGAACAATTTTCTGCGCGGCGGCGCCTGTCAAGCGCTCCTACCCAAAGCCCACGATCTTAGCTCGATCGAACGTTGCGACGACGCGCGTTGCGCGCAGCGCGCGGCACGCAGATGTCGAAAAGTCACAACTTCAAATTACTTCTTGACTCGCTGTGGCATCGGTTCGCGTGTCAGCCGTGCGCGCCACGCTTCGCGCGCGACGTGCCACCGCTCGTCTTACGCGGCGCGTGCTCGTGTACGCCTGGCTCTTTGTGCACGCGCGCTTCGACTTCGACCCCGACCTGAATGCCATGGGCAACCACGCTGACGCCCAGCTCGGCGCGTACACGCCCAATGGGCGCGGCCGAGCGCACTTGCGCTTCCAGACGGGCGATGCGCGTCGCGCGCAGTCGTGCATGCGGGTCCTTCGCGAGCAAGCGCGCCACCGGCTCGGCTTGGTCGTCGGGCACGAGCCCGCCCCGTGACGAGAACGGCAACAGGATGCTGGTCGACCCGTAGTACATCTCGCCGTCGGGCTCGTCGCGGGTCGCGCCCTCGCTCATCACGTCGGCGGCCTCGAATAGCTCGCGCCAGCGGTAGTCGGACGCTTGCCAGAGCTCGACCTTCCGCGAGCTGAGCAGCGGAAGCGCGTGCGTCTTTTTCAGACCGGGGCCGCGCGCTCGTGGCTTCACGATCCGATCGTACGACGGCGACCCGGCACGCAGTAAAGTTCTCCGCCACCTGACCAAGGGCGCGGGGCGGGCTAGCTTGGACCGCAAGCACCCGCTAGCGAAGGGCTTCGCGAAGCGCACCCGAGGAGGCAGCGAAATTTGTCCGGACGGCGCGGCTTCTTTTCTAATGGCCAAATGAAGGCTGAAAACAGCTACGCAGGCCCCGATCGCCGTAAAAACCGGGTATTTGTCACCAAAAACACCGAGTACCACTTCCGGGGTGAGCACTGCGTCGCCGTGCGTGATCGGCGGTCGAGCAAGTGGCTGCCCTCGCACCTGGCGATTGGCCGCCGGCTTTCCGGTGGTGTCCACTTTCACAAGAACGGCGCGGCGGTTCCGGTCTGCGATAGGCCGAGCGTGGGCGAGGCCCTGTATTTCGCGGACGACGGGCGGGAGCTCATTACGAGCGCGGTCTGCGGCCTCGAGCGTCCGGCCCGTGAGGTGATCGCGAGCTACGCCAACACCAGCATCGGAGCTTAAGGCGCCCCGCGCCTGACGGCGCCTCTGCAGCGAGCCCAAGGCGACCGACGCCAGGGTGGTTTGACCAGTTTCAGTGTGCGCGTAATCCTCTGCGCTTCCAGTGCCGGTTTGCGCGCCTGAAGTGCGTAGAACGTTTCGCGCAGCACGGCCTCAGCCTTCGATTTGACCGACAAATTTGCGGTTTTGACGCCGTGGCGGTCGTCGGCATCATTCTTGGATACAGGTGGCCGCTCCAGAGGGAAATCTGAATATGGCGCAAACCGTTACCCAACCTTCGCAAGACCCCCGCGCCGTCGCAATCCTCGCCAAGAACATCTACCGCGAGTTTCGCGCAGGTGGCTTCAGTGAGCGCGACGTGATGGCCCTGGCCGGTGAGCTGTTGTCCCTGGTCACGACCGACGTAAAGAGCCGCCAGCACGACAGCGGCTGAGCCCCTAGCTCGTGAAGCTACGCTGAAAGACACCGAAGATAACACTTCGGATTGACACGAGGGGTGCTGTATCGGCAATCCTTTAGGCTCGTGATCTCCCCGACGTCCACCGCCCGAGCTCCCGTATTCGCGGTGGTTGTCCATGAAAAGGGCGGCGCGGAGCGGCGTGAGCAGTTCGAGACGGCCGAGCTGACGGTCGGGCGGGTGCAGGGCAACGAGCTGATGTTGCCGAAGGGCAACGTGTCCAAGCGCCACGCGCGCCTGCTCTATCGAGACGGTCGCTTCATCGTCACCGATCTCAACAGCACCAACGGCACGTACGTCAATCGTCGCCGCATCACGCAAGCGACCATCGTGCGCGAAGGCGATCGCATCTACGTCGGCGACTTCGTGCTGCGCATCGAGCTGCCAGGCGGCGAAGGTGATGCTGCGGTTAGCGATGGGTCGCGCCCGGAGCTCGTCTCCGCACCCGACGAGGTTTCGACCACCGGCCCGAGCCCTGGCGCCAGCAACCTGGCCGCCAGCATGCGCCCGGCGACCGAAGACGAGGACGAGCAGACGCGCCTCCCCGGGCCCGCTCGAACCATCGAGCCGCCGCGACCTCCGTCCAGCGCGGCCGGCTCCGAGGCGCCCCACCGCCCCGGCAGCTTCCCCGCCAACGAAACGACTGGCACCCATCACGTGGGCCGCACTACCCAAGACGACTCGCCGAGCCACGAGCGTAGCGCGCTCGCAAGTGCCTTGAATTTGGTCGTCGAGGCCGTCGCCGAGCGCTTGGGCCCCGCTGCGTTCGAGCCGCCGCTCGCGGCCGATTTGGCGGAACGGGTCGAGCCCGTTCTGCACGAGTTGGTCGGCAAGGCGTCGAGCGTCAAAGACGCAGCGTTGAGCCTATCGCCGGAGCGTCTACTGGAGCTGGCGCGCGATGAGCTGCTGGAGCTGGGACCTATCGGTGATTTGCTGGCGGACGCTTCGGTCACCGAGATCGGGGTCGTCCGCTTCGATCAGGTCGTGGCTGCCCGCGCCGGGCGCTCTGTCGCGGTGGAGCCTGGCTTCAGCTCAGAGCGGGCGCTGGGGTGGGCGGTCGCGCGCCTGCGGTTCGATGCCGTCCAGGGCGGTAGCGAGTCCGAGTTCCGTCTCGAAGGTGGCGCGCGTGTTTCGGTGGATCCGGGCGCGACCGGCAAAGCCGCGTGTGTCTTGATCCGCAAGGTCGAGCGCCTCTCGCTCTCCCTCGACGAGCTGGTGCGGCGCGGGGTGATCTCTCGCGCGATCGCGACCTTCTTCCGCCATTGCTTGGTGGGGCGGGTCAACGTGTTGGTGGTCGGCGGGCATGATGGCTCGGCCGAACAACTGTTGTCCGCGCTGGTCGGCTCGCAGGGCGACGCGCGCTCGGTGTGGATCGGCGACGGCGTCGTCGGTCAATCCGAGGTCGCGGTGGATTTCGGGCTTGGTACCGTGACCGAGGCGCGCCGCGCCCTCACCGTCAAAGCCGGCATTCCGGGCGTGCGCTTTGCCGCGCGCCTGGCGACGCCCGAGGTGACGGCGGCCGTCACCGAAATGGTCGCGTCCGGCGTCGACGGCGTGCTCGCCTTGCGTCACGCCACCTCGATCAAGCGCGCGCTCATGCGGCTTTCGGCGGAGATTGCCGCGGCCCGGCCCGGTCTCGGCATCCGCGCCGCGCGCGAGCTGTTGGCCGGTGCTTACGACGTCGTCGTCGAAGTGGCGCGGCTGCGCGACGAGCGTGTGCGCGTGCTGCGCATCGTCGAGCTGACCGGAGTCGCCGCCGACGAGATCGAGCTGCAAGACATCTTCACGTTCTTGCCCGATCGCACGGCAGCCGGCGGCGCCGTCGAAGGCACCTTCAACCCGAGCGGCACCGTGCCCCAAGTCGTCGAAGCGATGCGCGCCCGCGGGGAAAACTTGGACAGCTCGTTGTTTTCCCGGCCGCCGTCTCGCTGACGCAGTTGGCAGCTGGGCGAAGAGGTAGCGTATGCGCCGAGGCGCGAGCCTGTTGCGCCCTTGCTAGCAGTTAGGAAAGAGGCGGCCGCCTGCGCCAACGCAGAAACTGCGAAGCGCCAACGCCCAACCGTCAACTCTCAAGCGCGAGCTTCGGCCTTTGCTTTTTCGACCTTCTTGCTCATCATGCGTTTCTTCAACGCAGAGAGCTTGTCGATCATCAGCACGCCGTTGAGGTGATCATTCTCGTGCTGAATGGCGACGGCGAGCAAGCCGTCGGCTTCGAGCGTGAATTCTTTGCCGTCGCGACCGAGCGCGCGGACCTTCACGCGCTCGGCGCGCTTGATCTCTTCGGTGGCGCCGGGAAACGACAGGCAGCCTTCTTCCCAGATTTGCACGCCGTCCAGCTCGAGGATTTCAGGATTGATGAAGACCTTGAGATCGCTCGGCTCGTCTTCGGCCGCGGTGTCGATGACGAAGATGCGCAGCCCCACGCCGATCTGGTTGGCGGCGAGGCCGCAGCCGGGGGCGTCGTACATGGTTTCGGCCATGTTTTCGACCAAGTCGAGGATGTCGGGCGTGATTTCCGCGACCGGCTTGGCTGCTTCGCGCAGGCGCGGGTCGGGGTATTGCAGGATCGGGAGCAAGGCCATCGCCCGAGAAACGTAACACCGGGCCTGAGGTCCGGCAATCCGGCTGGCTCGAGATGCTCGGAGTCGCGGTCGAGGTCGATTCGCTCAGCCGGGGTTGGTGCGGGCCGGCTTCTTCGGATACTTGAGCGGACCCCACACGTAGGCGTCGCCGCCGCACAGCTCCCAGCGCGGTGGATCGATGCGTGGGGCGTCGGAAGGATTTTCGGGGCCCGCCCAATCGACGGCGCCGGGGCGACCGCGCGGACCGAGCAAAAGCGGGGCGACGAACACGTGCAGCTCGTCGGCCAAGCCGCTCGCCAACAGACTGCCGCCGAGCTCGGAGCCTCCCTCGCACATCACGTTCACGACTTCACGCGCGGCGAGCTCGCGCAGCATGACCGACGGCTCACAGCGACCCTCGGCAGTGGGTGGCACGCGAATCACGCGTACACCCAGGGCTTGCAGCGCTTCTTCCAGCGGCTTGGGGGCGGCCAGGGTCGTGACGACACAAGTCGGGATCTGAGTCGCGGTCTGTACGACCTGCGAGCTCGTGGGAATGCGCAGCTTGCTGTCGACGATCACGCGCACGGGGCTGCGGCCCGGCACGTCGCGCACGGTCAGGCGCGGGTTGTCGGCGAGCACCGTGTTGACGCCGACCATGACCGCGTCGTGGCTAGCGCGCAGCGTCTGCACGCGCATGCGTGATTCAGGACCCGTGATCCACTTCGAGGCGCCGGTGCGGGTGGCGATCCGCCCGTCGAGCGAGATGGCCAGCTTCAGCGTCAGGTAGCTCTGGCCGTTGGTGATGAACTTGGACCAGCTCTTGACCAGGTTTTGCGCCTCGGACTCGAGCACGCCCTCGACGACTTCGACGCCCGCTTCACGCAGGCGCTCGAGACCGCCGCCGGCTACGCGCGGGTTCGGGTCGCGGCAGCCGATGACTACGCGCTTGATGCCTGCGGCCAAGATCGCGTCCACGCACGGGGGGGTGCGGCCCTGGTGATTGCAGGGCTCGAGCGACACGTACAGCGTGTTGCCCTGCGCTTTGGCGCCAGCGCTCTTGAGCGCGGCGACTTCGGCGTGGTCGAGCCCGGTCGACTCGTGAAAGCCTTCACCCAAGACCTCACCCTGAGCGTTGGCCACGACCGAGCCGACGTGCGGGTTGGGCGAGGGGTCACCCTTTTCGCCCAGCGCGATCGCGCGCCGCATCAGTTCCTGGTCGAAATCCTTCGGCATGACTAGTCCGTGCGCGACCGGACGAGCTTGCCCATCTCGCTCATGAATTCGTCGATATCGCGGAACGAGCGGTAAACGCTGGCGAAGCGCACGTAAGCGACTTCGTCGAGCGCCTTCAACCGCGCCATCACTCGCTCACCGATGACGAGCGACGAGACTTCCTTGTCGCCGCTTTCGCCCATCTCGCGTTCGAGTTGCTCGGCTTGCTCTTCGAGGGCTTCGGCCGAAACCGGGCGCTTGTTGCAGGCGATGCGCAGGCTGCGCAAAATCTTCTGGCGATCGAAGGCTTCGCGCTGGCCGTCTTTCTTCACGACGGTGGGCAGCGTGGTCTCCACGCGCTCGTAGGTCGTGAAGCGCTTGCTGCAGGCGTCGCACTCGCGCCGACGCCAGGTGACGGTGCCGCCCGCCACCAGGCGCGAGTCGACGACCCGGCTCTCCATCTCACGGCAGTAGGGGCACTGCATGTATTTGGAGCTCTGGGTGGGGCGGACGCCCTCAGCCCTCGAAGGCGGAGAACACCAACGTCGCGTTGGTGCCGCCAAAACCAAACGAGTTGCTCATCGCGCGCTTGATGCGGCGTTCACGAGCTTTGTTCGGCACGAAGTCCAGCGGCACGTCCGTGTCCGGATCTTCTAGGTTGATGGTCGGCGGAATGACGCCGGTTTCGATGGCCTTGATGCAGACGGCGGCTTCGACGGCGCCAGCCGCGCCCAATAGGTGGCCCATCATGCTCTTGGTCGAGCTGACCCAAAGCTTCTTTTCTAGCGCGTGGGCGCCGAACGTATCGGCCACGGCTTTGGCTTCTTCCGTATCACCCACCGGCGTCGAGGTGCCGTGAGCGTTGATGTAGTCAATCTGCTCGGGGTTGAGCTTGGCGTCTTTCAACGCTTGGCGCATGGCGCGCGCCGCTTGTGCGTGGCTCGGCGTGGGCTTGGTGATGTGATAGGCGTCGCTGGTGGCGGCGTAGCCCGAGACTTCGGCCAAAATGCGCGCTCCGCGCTTCTTGGCGCGCGAGAGCGTTTCGAAGATCAACGTGCCGGCACCTTCGCCGCACACGAAGCCGTCACGGCCTTTGTCCCAAGGGCGACTAGCGCGCTCGGGGGCGTCGTTGCGACGGCTGAGCGCGAACATGGCGCCGAAGCCAGCGATGCCGATGGGGGTGATGGTCGCTTCTGCGCCACCGACGACCATGACCTCCGAGTCACCGCGCTGCATCATGCGCAGGGCTTCGCCCATGGCGTGGGCGCTCGAAGAGCAGGCGCTGGTGTGGGCCATGCTGGGTCCGCGTAGACCGAACGCGATCGAGACCTGACCCGCAGCCATGTTGGCGATGAGCGACGGGATGAAATAGGGGCTCACCTTACCCGGACCCTTGGTGGTCAGAGTGATGGTGCAGCGCTCGAGGTTCTCGAGACCGCCCAGGCCGACGCCGATGTAGACGCCCGCTTGGTCGCGCTCTTCCTCGGTCAGATTCAAATCGGCCTGCTCCAACGCCATCCGCGTCGCCGCGATGGCGAACGGAATGAAGCGAGAGACCTCTTTGATCTTCTTCTTCTCCATGAACGCAGCAGGGTCGAAGTTCTTCACTTCGGCTGCGATGCGGGTCGAAAACTGCTCGGTCGCGTCGAACTGCGTGATCGGGCCAACGCCGCTCTTGCCGTTGATCAACGACTGAAAGCTCGCATCAGTGCCGACTCCGTTCGGAGTGACCAGACCAATTCCTGTGACGACGATCCGCTCCATGTGCTCCTTCAGCTGCCTAAAGCCAGCTGGCGCTTCTGCCAGTGGGGCTACGGGGCGCTTTTTGGCGGCGACCCCGTAGCCAGGCGTGGCGTTCAGCCCGCCAGGTGCTTTTCGATGTAGTCGACAGCGTCCTGAACCGAGCGAATCTTCTCGGTATCTTCGTCGGGGATGTCGATCTCGAAGGCTTCTTCGAAGGCCAAGACCAGCTCCACCAGACCGAGCGAGTCTGCGCCCAGGTCGTCGATGAACGTGGATTCGGGTTTGATATCCTTCTCGTCCACGTCGAGCTGCTCTTTGATGATCCGCTTTACTTCGGCGGTTACGTTCCGACCTTCAGCCATGATGCCTCCAGGAGCGCCTCGTACCAGAGAGGTCGCTCCATTTGCAGGGATTTTTCGAACCGTTAGCTAGATTCCGTCGTGCGTCCAAGGCTTCCGGCGGCGCTTTTCTTGGTGTCCAGCGCATCCGGAAAACCCCAAGATTTACATATACATGCCACCGTTCACGCGCAGGGCCTGACCGGTGATGTAAGCGGCCTCGTCCGAGGCTAGGTAGACCACGGCGGCCGCGATCTCTTCCGGCTTGCCAGTTCGGCCGAGCGGGATGGCCGAATTGATGGCCGTCTTTTGGTCGTCCGTGAGGGCGCCCGTCATGTCGGTGTCGATGAAGCCGGGGGTGATGGCGTTGACGGTGATGGACCGGGAGGCAAGCTCGCGAGCCATCGACTTGGTCACGCCCAGCAGGGCCGCCTTGGAAGCCGAGTACGCCGTCTGCCCGGCGTTGCCCATCTCGCCGACCACACTCGAGAGGAGGATGACGCGGCCGGTGCGGGCTCGCATCATCACCTTCGTGGCGGCACGCGCACAGGCGACGGCGCCCTTCACGTTGATCGACAGGATGCGGTCGAAATCGTCGTCTTTGAGCCGCAGCAGCAGGCCGTCGATCGAGATGCCAGCGCTGCACACCAGCACGTCGAGCCGGCCGAGGCGCTTCGCGACCTCGGCGATCGCCTTTTCGGCGGCTTCACTGTTGCCGACGTCGAATTGAACGAGCTCGGCTTTGCCGCCGTCTGCTTGGATCTGCTCGGCGACCCCGCGCGCGGCGGCTTCATTGCTGACGTAGTTGATGACGACGTGCGCGCCGCGCTTGGCGAGGGCCACCGACGCGGCACGACCAATACCGCGCGAGCCGCCCGTGACGAGCGCTACTTTGCCGGTGAGATCGAACATTCGCTGAGGTTCCTTCGAGAAAGCGCGGCTAAAACCGCACTGAGCGCGCGTCTTTAGCACGCCGTGGCCGTTGTCGAGCGGGAAATGTCTTACGCGGCGCGACCTTACGCGCTGCGTTGCTCACGCCGACAGGAATTCAGCGACTTTAGCCACGCTTTCGGCGTCGCCGGCCGACAAGACGCTCACGCGCTTGTCGATGCGTTTAGCTAGGCCGGCCAGCACTTTGCCGGGTCCGATTTCGAGGGCGCGGCTGACGCCGGCCTCGGCCATGGCCAAGATCGTCTGCTCCCACTGCACGGGGGAGTCCACTTGGCGCACCAAAAGGTCGGCGACCCGCGCCGCATCCTGGTTCGGCTTGGCTTCGACGTTTGCCAGCACCGGGAAGGTCAGCGCGCCGGTTTGCACGGCGGCCAGCGCCGTCTTCATGCGCGCGGCGGCCGGCGCCATCAGTGAGCAATGGAACGGCGCGCTCACATTGAGCACGATCGCCTTGAGCTTGCGCTCACCAGCCAACGCGGCCGCGCGCGCCACCGCGGTCTTGTGACCCGAGATCACGATCTGGCCGGGGGCGTTGAAGTTGGCGGGCGACACGACTTCGCCCTCGGCCGCGTCACGGCACAACGCTTCGACCGCAGCGGCGTCACCACCCATGATGGCGGCCATACCGCCGAGGCCTGCCGGTACGGCCTCTTGCATGGCTTGGCCGCGCAGGTGCACGAGCCGCACCGCGTCTTCGAAGCCGAGCGCGCCGGCGGCGACGAGCGCGCTGTACTCGCCGAGCGAATGACCGGCGCCGCACGCGGGCAGCGCGAGCGACGGTAACGCTTCGCGAAGCGCGGCGAGCGCGGCGATGCTGGTGGTAACGATGGCAGGTTGAGCGTGCTTGGTGAGCGTGAGCTCCGCTTCCGGGCCCTCGAAGCACAGGTTCTTCAGCGAGAAGCCGAGCGCAGCATCGGCGCGCTCCCAGACCTCACGTGCGGCCGCGGACGCTGCGTACAGCTCCTTGCCCATGCCAACTTGCTGCGTGCCTTGTCCGGGGAATAGCCATGCCGTCGTCAAAGAAAAGCTCCTTGCGGTGCCGCGCGTCGCGGCGGAGAAATCACACGCGGATGAGGGCGCTGCCCCACGAGACGCCGGCGCCAAGCGCGCACATCAAGACCGTGTCGCCTTTTTCGATGCGACCGTCGCGCAAGGCTTCGTCGAGCGCGATGGGGATCGACGCGCTGGAAGTGTTGCCGTACCGCTCGATGTTGAGCACGAAGCGTTCGAGCGGAATATCCAGCCGCTGCGCGACCTGCGCGATGATGCGCAGGTTGGCCTGGTGCGGCACGACCCAGCGCACGGCCGACGCGGGTAGCTCGGCTTGCTCGAGCGCCGAGCGCGAGGCGCTGGTCAGATTCTTCACCGCGACCTTGAAGATGTCCTGGCCGGCCATGTGCACCTTGTCGCGCTGCGCGGTCAGGGCTTCGGCGGTCAGGCGCTCTTTGCTGCCGCCGGCGGGAATGCACAGCGAGCCTACGAGCGACGAATCGGTGTACAGCTTGGTCGACAGAATGCCGGCGCCGTCTTCTTTGGCGGGCCCGAGCACGGCGGCGCCGGCGCCGTCGCCGAACAGCACGCACGTCGTGCGGTCCTTCATGTTGAGGATGCGGCTCAGCAGCTCGACGCCCACGATGAGCACGTGTTTTTGCGCGCCGGAGCGGATGAACTGATCCGCGATCGACATCGCGTAGATGAAGCCGGCGCATGCCGCCGAGATGTCGAACGACGGGATGGGACCCGCGCCCAGCTTCTGCTGCAAGATGGCGGCGCAGGCTGGCATCGGCAGGTCCGGGGTGACCGTGCCGACGATGATCATGTCGAGATCTTTGGCGGTGAGTCCGGCGGCTTCGAGCGCACGTTGCGCCGCGAACAGCGCCATGTCGCTCGAAGCCTGATCGTCGGCAGCGACGCGGCGCTCTTTGATCCCAGTGCGCTCGGTGATCCAAGCGTCGGAGGTATCGACGAGCCGCTCGAGATCGCCGTTGGTCAGGATCCGGTCAGGGGCGTAGGCACCTGTGCCCAGGATGCAGCTCTTAGGGGCAGTGACGCTCGGCATACCTAGTCTGGATACGATCACCGCGAGGAGGCGTCACCAGAAATGGTTAAACCAGCTGTCTCGCGGGTCGGTGGAGCCGAGGCTCCACCGCGCCTCGGGACGCTCAGGCCTTGGCTGCGTCAGTCTTGACGACCGCGCGGCCCTTGTAGAAGCCGCAGCCCGGGCAAACCCGGTGCGGGACCATCGGCGCCGAACAACTGGCGCAGGGCACCACGTTGGGGGCGCTGACCTTGTCGTGATTGGCTCTGCGCATATCGCGCTTACTGCTGCTCAAACGTCGTTTCGGAACGGCCACGAGGATTACTCCTTCTTGATCTTTTCGAGCCGGCTTTTGAGCTCGGCTAGCGGTGACAAGCGGGGGTCGAGAGGCTTGTCACCTCCCGGCTGGCTGCCAGCGGGGAGCGGAGGGTTAGCTGCTGGACTGTCCGTTGGCAAGTCCGAACGGCGTGGAAACATCGGAAGCTCCAAGATCAGGAACTCTCGGATGAAGTCGTCGAGGACGATTTCGTGTCCCTCGTAGGTGTCCTGGCCTGCGGTTTCGTCGTCTAAAATGGGGGTTTCGTCCCAATGACCCTCGCCCGCGCCAGCCTTGGCGGGGCCTTTCGGGCGACCGGAGCGTTCTGCCTTGGCGGGGGCCTTTTCGGGGGCGCCGGCGGCGTCCGCCTTGGGCGCGCGCGCCTTGCGGCGGGCAACATGGCCTTCGTGCTCGGTGGTGGCGCCGCTCTTGGGCGACAGCATGAGCAGAATTTCGACGCGCACCGGTACGGGGACCGGATCGAGGGTCACCACGCACGGCATGGTCAGGTCCGCCGTCATTTGGCCGCGGACCAGGACCGAGGGGCCGTTCTTGCTGACCGTGACCTCGACCTTGCCCGGTCCCACCGCGGTCGCGTCGCTGTCCTCGAGAGTGCGCCGCAGCCAGGCGTCCGACAGAACGAATTCAGCGTGTTTGGGGCCGCGTTCTAGGTCGGCGACGGGGATGACGAATTCGGGGCGGGACATCGACAGCCCGGCCATAGCGCGCCGCGAGCGCGGGCGCAAAAAGGGGCAGGGGTGAGGGGTGAGGGGTGAGTCGAGCGGAGGGGTGAGGGGTGAGTCGAGCGGAGGGGGGCGGAGGTGGAGGGGCTCGCTGGCGCTTTGTTACGAAGGGGGCGGGCGGGGGGGAAGTTTGATAGGGAGGCTTGTGCGCTTCTTGCTCGAGCCGGGAACGCGGGCGCGCCGTTTGGTTTGCGCGCTCGCTATCTACGCGGGCGCGACGCTGCTGCTCATGGCGTGCGCCGCGCCCGCGGTGCTGCGCGAGCACACCCCGTACAACCACTTCGCGCTGCTGGCGGAGGCGTGGCTCAAAGGACGGCTCGATCTGGGCGGCGCGCCGCCCGACTACGCGCGCGGCAACGACTTTGCGGAGTACCACGGCAAGTGGTTCGTGGTGTTCCCGGCTTTTCCGAGCCTGTTGTTGGTGCCGCTGGTGGCTCTAGCCGGTCGCGCCGAGGCCGTGGCCGACGGACGGTTTTTTCTGATGTTGGCCGGGCTCGCGCCGGCGGTGTTGTTTCTGGTGTTGCAGAAGCTGAGCCGCACCGCTGAGTCGAAGCGGAGCGAGCTCGAGAATTTGGTGCTGGCGGGCTTGTTCTGCTTCGGCAGCGTGTACTTTTTCTGCAGCGTGCAGGGCACGGTGTGGTTCGCGGCCCATGTGGTGGGCGCGGTGCTGTTGGCGCTGTACTTGTTGTGCGCTCTGCAGGCCGAGCATCCGCTGCTCGCGGGGCTGTGCTTGGCGTTCGCGGTTGCGACGCGCACACCGCTCATTTTCGCGGCGCCGCTGTTCGTGTTCGAGGCGCTGCGCATCACGCGGTTGCCCAAGCCCGTTGGGCGAGGGCTGCTCCAGCGTTTTGCGATCGGGCGGTTACTGGGCCTACTGCTCACGTTCGCGTTTCCGCTGGGCGTGGTCTTGGCGCTCGGTTGTTGGCACAACGCCGCGCGCTTCGACGACCCGTTCGAGCCCGGCTACCGTTACCTGAGCGTCGTGTGGGCGGCCCGCATCGCCAAATGGGGGCTGTTCGACTACCACTATTTGGCGCGGAACCTGGGCGTCATGTTGACGAGCCTGCCCTGGTTTCCAGCTCAGAGCGGGCCGATTCAGATCAACGCGCACGGGCTGGCCCTGTGGGTGACGACACCCCTGTATTTGTGGCTGTTGGTCGCGAAGCGCTGGTCGCCGCTTTCGCGCGCGCTGTTGTCGAGCGCGGCCCTGATCGCGTTGCCGACGCTATTTTACCAAAACACGGGTTGGGTGCAGTTCGGCTATCGCTTCTCGAACGATTATGCGCCGCTGCTGTTCGCGTTGCTCGCGATCGTGGGCCCGCCCTTGCGCGGCGCGTTCATGCTCGCATCGTCGTTCGCGGTCATCGTCAATTTTTTCGGGGCGCTGACCTTTGGCCGGCCCGAGCACGCGCGCTTCTACGTGATCGAGCCGACGCAAAAAGTTTTGTATCAACCGGACTAGTTGGCAGTTGGCAGCCCGCGAGCTGCCAACTCAATCACGGGCTAGCCGCGGGAGCCGGCGCAGCGGCGGCGGGCGCTGCCGCCTTCGGTGCGGCGGGGGCGGGCGCAGCGGGTGCCGCCGGCTTCGGCGCGGCCGGCGCGGCGGGCTTGGGCGCAGCGGACGGAGCGGGCGCCGCCGACGCTTGGGGCTTCTCCGCCTTCTTGGGCTTGCGCTTGATGATGACCTTGTTGATCTTCGTCGGTTTGACGGACTTGTCGCCCGAGACTTCGACGCCCGAAAGCTTCAAAATCACGTCCTCGGGCGCGCACTTGCCGAAGATCGTGTAGCCGCCGTCGAGGTGGCTGGCCACGCCGTCCATGATGAAGAACTGCATGCCGTTGGTGTTCTTGCCGCGATTGGCCATGCACAGCTGTCCGCGCTCGTTGTGGTGCGCGCCTTCCCAAATTTCGTCGGGAATCACGTAGCCGGGCTCGCCCCCGCCGGTGCCTTGCGGGTCACCGCCCTGAATCATGAAGCCTTTGATCACGCGGTGGAACGTGGTGCCGTCGTAGCCGTTCTTTTTCGCCCACTTGCCATCAGGTTGCTTGAACGGGCGGAGGCCGCGCGCCAAGCCCACGAAGTTGGCGACGGTGATGGGCGCCTTGTCTTCGTACAGCTCGCACTCCAGCTTGCCCAAATCAGTCTGAATCTCGGCCGTCAGGGTGCCGGTGCCGGTCAGGCCTTTGGTCGCGTCTTCGAGCGTGAACTTGCCCGCGAGCGGATCGTCCGGGCTCACGGGGACGCTGGCCACGGGCTTCGACGTGGGTGCCGCGGGGGGCGTTGGCGCCGCGGTGGTGGCGGCGGTCTCGACGGGGGTCGCCGTTTGCGCGGCGGGGGGCGTCACTTTCGCGGGCTCGGCCGCGGCTCGCGACTCCGGCTCGGGCTCTGACTTCTGACAGCCGAGCGCCAGCGACAGGGCGAGCACAGAACCCAGGGTGACGAAACGAAGGTTGCTTCCAAGCTGGTTCATCGCGCCGCGATCTAGCACCGCCGAGCCCGCTTGGGCAGCCGCTGGCGGCCGGGGGCGGGTTCAGCCTTCGATCTTCAGCTTCATGCCGGGGGCGAGGCCGTGGGCGCGTGCCCAGCCCGCATTGAGCTCCAGCACGTGGGCGACCGGGCACTTGATGCCACGCGGGGCGTCGTTCAGCGTCGGCACCTGCTCGAGGATACCGGCGATGACGCCCTCTTTGGTGACGTACAGCATGTCGAGCGGGATGCAGGTGTTGTGCATCCAGAAATTGCGGACGCGCTCGTCGTCCCACGAGAACAACATGCCGTGGTTGCGCGGCATGCTGGTTCGATACATCAGCCCTCGCTCGCGCGAGGCGTCGTCGCGCGCCAGCTCGACCTCGACTTGCGGCGCGCCGGGGGCATCCTGGAAGGTGATCTTGCCAGACGGCAGCTTCAAATTGCCGGTCGGGTCGGCCGGACACTGCTGAGCCTTCGCCGCGATCGGCGCGGGCTCGCCGAACGGTACCGTGCAAGCTGGGCTCGGCGTGGCGCTCGCGCTCGGTGCGGCCGCGGCCGTCGGCTCGACCGGCGCGGGCGTGGCCGTCACCGCGGGCTTCGTCGTCCCGGTTTCGACCGCCAAGGGCGCTGCCGGCTCCTCGGTGCGATTGCAGGCGCAACCCAAGACGAGCAAACAAAAGGTCGTGATGAGGAGGCTCGGGCGCGGGCTCCGCTGCATGATGATTCGCCTTCTAGCGGGGTAGGGGCCGGGCACCAACCGCTGTTTGCTTGGGTTTTCCTGCGCTAGGCCCGGTAAAAGCGCGCGGGCGCCGGCTGGCGTGTGGAAAGTTGCCGCAACCAAGCTATCTTAGCGACGTCATGTTTGGGTGCAGGACCGCGATCGGGGCTGGGTGCTACGCGCTAGCCTTCGGCTTGGCCGTAGCTTGTGGTGGCTCGGTCGAGCACAACGACGGCTCGGCGGGACCAGGCACGGGCGGGGGCGCGTCCAGCAAAGCCGGCGCTCGCTCGGGCGCGGGCACCCCCGGCCGCGCCGGTTCGGGCGGCTACGCCGGCACCGAGACGCTGCCCGACGGCGGCTTGGTCGATCCGGAGCCGATCGAGACCGGCTGCACCGCGGCCGAGCTGCCGCCCCCGGACCTCGAGTGTGATCCGTTCGACGCGAGCTCGTGTGGACCGGCCGCTGGCTGTTACCCGTTCGTCGATCACCCCGAGGGTAGCGGGTGCGATCAGCAACGCTATGGCACCATCTGCCTACCGGCCGGGCAAGGCACTCAGGGCGTGATGTGCGGCGACAGCGTGAGCGCTGGGTGCGCGCCTGGTTTCGTGTGCGTGGTCGGACAGCGCGCGGGCAAGCGTTGTGCGGCGCTGTGCGAATTGGGGGCCCCCAACACGTGTAAGGGTGGGCTCATCTGTGGTGATTTGGACGTGGCTGGCTTCGGAGTCTGCGGCTAGGCGCGCATGAGAGCATCGCTTCTGTCCCGCGCCGTGCTCGTGACCTCGAGCGGGTGGCTCTTGGTGCTCGCTTGCGGCTCCCGCACGGGGTTGCCGCCGGGTGCGCTGGCGACGGCGGGCACGGAAGGCGTCGCCGGTGCTCCGTTCGAGCCGGCCTGCACCATCGACGCGGACTGCCCACAGCCGCCGCCGGGCCGCTGCGGCGTCGCCGCCTGCACCGACGGGGTGTGCCTGCTCCAGCTGGGGCCCACTTGCGACGACGGCGACCCGTGCACCGTCGATTCGTGCACTCTCGCTGGCTGCGTCTTCACGAACGGTCGCGTCGATGCCGACGGTGACGGCGCGTTCGCGACCGGAACCAGCGCCGACCCCAAGGCCGCGCTCGGCTGCGGCAAAGACTGTGACGACTCGAGCGCGGAAATTTTTCCCGGCGCCATCGAGCTGTGTGACGGGCTCGACAACGACTGCAATCGCATCGTCGACGAAGGCGCGCAGCTGCAGGTCAGCAGCACCCAGCCCACCCAGGTGTCACCCGCCGAGGCCGACCACGCCGACGGTGCGGGCTTGGCCTTCGACGGTGAATCGTTCGGCGTCACCATGACGAGCTGGCTCGAGCGCTCGCAAGGTCAGTTCCAACAGCTGACCGCGCAGGGCCAGCTCGTGGGCCCGCCCCAGCGCGTGACGCGCCTCAACGCCGCGGGCTACGGGGGCTCATTGGTGTGGTCCGGAGAACGCTACCTGACCGCGTACCAGGACGCGCGGCAGGGGCAAAATTACGAGATTTATTTCGATTTGCTGAACCGCAAGGGCGAGCGGCTCATCGAGGATTTGCGCGTCACCAACGCAGACGATTTTTCGCTGAGCCCGTCGCTGGTTTGGACCGGCGCCGAGGGGCTCTTGGTCTGGGACGACCGCCGCTTCGAAGACAGCGGGGGCACGTCGGTCGTTTTCGGTCAGCGCGTTTCGATCGAGGGCAAGCTGATTGGACCCAACTTGCAGCTTTCGCCGGCGGGCATGAGCGCGGAGAGCGCCAGCATTGCGCTGTCGGACACGGGCGTAGGCATCGCGTTCGTCGCCCTCGAGGGCAATATTTCGCGCGCGAAGTTCGTCACCGCATCGCGCACGCTCGACGGGGTGTCCGCGGTCAGCAACATCGACTTCGAGAACGCCGAGGGTCCGGTGGTGACGGCCCTGAACGACGAGTACGTGGTCACCTTTCATCAATTCGACGACACGAGCTACGGGGCGTCCATCTACGGCGTGACCATCGGTAAAGACGGAGCCATGCGCTCGCCCCAGTCATTGACGGTGGGGGCGGCGCACGCCCGCGGCCACGCCACGTATTCGTATGGCGATCGCTTCGTGATGGTTTGGGCCGACGATAAAGACGGCCGCTTTCAGCTGTACGCGCAGAGCTTCGATCAAAAGCTGGCGCCCATCTCACAGCGTTTGCGCGTGACCACGACCATGACCGATACGCTCGGGCCACAGATTGCCCCATCCGCCGACGGCGGGCTGGGCGTGCTGTACACCGACGAAAGCAACGGCAAGCCCAAGGCTTTCTTCACGCGCTTGGACTGCAAGGCCGCCTTCGAGCTCAAGTAGCGAGCCCCGCGAAGCGTCAAGCGGGGCGCAGAACGCGCGGCCCGGCTTGGTGCACCTTGCCCGGCAAGTGGCGGCCGAGCACCGTCTCGGCGACGCGGCCGGCTTCGATCAAGAGCTCTAGATTGACGCCGGTCTTTACGCCCAGGCCATCGAGCATGTAAACGAGATCCTCGGTAGCGAGGTTGCCGGCCGCGCCAGGCGCATACGGACAACCGCCGATGCCGGCCACCGAAGCATCGAAGTCGCGGATGCCGAGCTCGAGCCCCACGAGCGCGTTGGCGAGCGCCGTGCCGCGCGTATCGTGCAGGTGCAAAGCCAGCTTTTCGGCGGCTATTTCCGCCAAGAAGCTGCGCACGATGCTTTGCGTTTGCAGCGGCGTGCCAACGCCGATGGTGTCACCCAGCGACACCTGGTAGCAGCCCAGCTCGAGCAGCCGCTGGGCAATGCCGAGCGACGCGCTGACGGCCACCTCGCCTTCATAAGGGCAGCCCCACACGGTCGAGACGTAGGCGCGCACCGCGAGCCCGGCCTCGCGCGCGGGCGGCACCACCTCTTCGAACGTCTGCAGTGATTCGGCGATGCTCTTGTTGGTGTTCTTGCGGTTGTGGGTCTCGCTCGCCGACATGAACACGGCGATCTCTTTCAAGCCCGCCGCGCGCGCGCGCTCGAAGCCCTTGGCATTGGGCACCAGCGCCGACACCGTCACGCCAGACGGTAGCACGGCCGCCTTCACCAGCTGCTCGGCGTCCGCCAACTGCGGTACCCAGCGCGGCGAAACGAAGCTTGTCAGCTCGATGCGCTTCAACCCCGAAGCGATCAGCGCCCGCAGCAGCTCGAGCTTACCCTCGAGCGAAATCGGCGCCGCCTCGTTCTGCAGGCCATCGCGAGGTGAAACCTCGTAAATGGACACGCTGTCTGGCAACCGGTCGAACATGAACGAGAAAGCATAGCGCCTCGCGACCCGCATCGGCAGTGCAGAGCGGGGGCTGCCAAACCGCAGCCAAAATCGCAGAAACTACCGTGCCGTCCCCCGGTCCCACCGAGCGGCGAGTCACTGGGCGGCGATGGAACGGAGCCGTCAGGACCCAGATTTTTTTACAGGGAGATCGGGAGGACGGGAGGTACGGGAGGTTTTTGGGTTCGCGCTGCCGCCGGCGTGTGATTGCTCGTCTTCTGCTCGCGCCTGGCTGCTGTTCTCGTCGAGCGCTCGTTACCTTTACGGCGAGCGCGAGGGCCAAAGGCCCGAGCTGGATCACCCTCGCCCGACCTTGGCACGATCAGATCACGATCCGCGCATGAGGGACGGGTTGCGACAAACTCGGCGAGGCCGAGCGCCGAGCGCGTTTCAGCTCAAAACGGACGCGAGACAGATCAACGAGCCACGGAGGAGACCAAGATGCATCCTAGGCAGCCCTGCCAAGGGCCAACCCCTCGCGCGGCCCGACGCTACACGTCGAGCAGACGCATTTGCCGCTGCCTAGGATGCGGCGTGAACTCGATCGGGTACTCGCCGGTCCAGCAGGCGACGCAGAACGAGTCCTTGTTCATCGGCTTTTCCGATTGAAGCACGGGCAGGCGTGAGCGGCCGCCGGGGCTGGGGCGGGCGGGGCCGGTTTTGGCTTTCACCACCGACTCGATCATGGCGTCCATCGGCAGGTACGCCAGCGTATCGCTGGTGATGTACTGGTTGATCTCTTCCACCGAGTGGCTGGACGCGATCAGCTCGCCGCGCGTCGGCGTGTCGATGCCGTAGTAGCAGGGCCACTTGGTGGGCGGGCTCGAGATGCGCATGTGCACTTCTTTGGCGCCCGCGTCGCGCAGCATTTTTACGATTTTACGGCTGGTGGTGCCGCGCACGATGCTGTCGTCCACGACCACGATGCGCTTGCCTTCGAGCGCGGCCGCGACCGGGTTCAGCTTCAAGCGCACGCCGAAATGGCGAATGCTGGCTTGCGGCTCGATGAAGGTGCGGCCCACGTAGTGCGAGCGCACGAGGCCGAGCTCGAACGGAATCTTCGACTCTTCGGCGTAGCCGATGGTGGCGGGGACGCCGGAGTCCGGCACCGGAATCACGACGTCGGCTTCGACGCCGTGTAGCTTGGCCAGTTGTCGTCCGAGGTTCTTGCGCGCCTCGTACACGCTGATGCCGTCCAAGATCGAGTCCGGGCGCGAGAAGTACACGTACTCGAAGATGCAGCTCTTGCGCACGGCCTCGGGGAACGGTCGCAGGCTACGCAGGCCTTGCTTGTCGATGATGAGCATCTCGCCCGGGTCGATGTCGCGCACGTACTTGGCGTCGATCAAATCGAAGCTCGACGGCTCGCTCGCGACCACGTAGGCGCCGCTGTCCGGCATCGTGCCCAGGCACAACGGACGAATACCCATCGGGTCGCGCACCGCGATCAGCGAATCGGGCGTCAAGCACACCAGCGAGTAGGCGCCTTCGACCTGGCTGAGCGCGTCGGCGATGCGATCTTCGGGCGCCCGCTGCTCGCTCAACGCCACCAAATGCACGATGGTTTCGGTGTCGCTGCTGGTCTGAAAAATCGAGCCGCGTTCTTCGAGCTTTTCGCGGATGCCTTCGGCGTTCGTCAGGTTGCCGTTGTGAGCGACCGCGACCGAGCTGCGGGCGTAGTCGACGGCGATGGGCTGGGCATTTTTGAGGTAAGAGCCGCCCGCCGTCGAATAGCGGACGTGGCCGATGGCGTTGCCGCCCTTCAGTCGGGCGATGTGATCGGGCGGGAACACGTCGATGACGTGACCCATGCCCCGATCGGAGCACAGCTGGTTACCATCGCTCGTGACGATGCCAGCGCTCTCCTGCCCCCGGTGCTGCAGCGCGTGCAGGCCCAGGTAGGTGAGGTTTGCAGCTTCCGGGTGACCGTAGATTCCGAAGACGCCACACATGCTGTTTAGCGGTGCCTCACGTGGGGACGGAGCAGGGAAAGCATCCGGCGCAGCGGTGCCACACAATGAGGTGGGCCGCCAGTCATGACGCTGCCGGCCATGAGGCCGAGAGCCGGCCCCCACCGTCGACCGTGGGCTTGCGGCGGGGCCTTCGTGTAGGTGCGCGAGCGATGCGCGGAAACCTGAGCATCAAGGAGTAACAACTCCGGGTTTACTGAGTATTCTCCGTTTCTCGAATGCGCGCGCTCGACGAGCTGCTCAAGTCCTGGCGGTCGAACCCCGACGCCGACGCCACCATCGCGGTTTGCTCCTACTTGGGAAGCTCGAAGCGAGACGAGCTGATTCGCGAGGTGGGAGCCAGCGCCGAGACCTGGCACGCCGGCGACGCGGCCGTGATGCTCGCCGTCGGTCGCATGTATCTCGAGGCGGGGATGCTGCAAGAGGCGCAGACCAGCCTGGTCACGGCCGGCAAGGCCGACGCTCGGGATCCGCGCGCCTTCCGCTTCTTGGGCGAGGTGCTGCTCCGGCGCGGTGACGCGCTGCGCGCCGACAAGGTGCTGGCGCGTGCGCTGCAGCTTGGAGGCGCGGCCGACGACGTCGAGCTGTGGCACGAACGCGCGGTCTTGTACTCGGCGCTCCAAAAGCGCGTCGGTCCGGAGGCGGTCGTGGCCGAGGTCGCGCGCAGCATGCCCCGCCACCAGTCGGTGCCGCCCGGCCCCGCCAGCGATCCGTTACCCTCGTTCGGCATCGAAGAGTCGACGAAGCCGCGGAACGAGCCGCGGCCCGCCGTCCACGTGAGCCGCAAGCCGACGTTGGTCGGTCTGGCCGAGCCGGCGCCCTTGCCGCGCTTCGACTCGGCCGATCCCGTCACGGTGCGGGCGAGCGACGATTCGATCCACCTTTCGGATTCGGATCTCGAGGAGACGTCGAATCTCGGGCGGCTGCGGATCAACGCTCCCGCAGGAGGCTTGCCGCCGCCACCGGCAGGCGCTGCTTCGGATGTCGCGGCCCAACTGGCCAGCTCTTTGCTGGCTCCGAAAGGTGGCAAGCCGTCAGCGACCCCGGCGGCAAAACCCAACTTGAAGTCGACCCAGCTGGGCGGATTCCGCGCCGGCGCTGCCGCCCCCGCCCCCGCCGCCGCCGCGGCCACGAAACCAGCGGTGGGCCGCCCGCTCACCGCCGCCAAGCCCGTCACCGCCAAGTCATCGGCGGCACGACCCGCGGCGCCGCCCACGGCCCCGCCTCAATTCGATGATGCGGTGACGGTCGTGACGCCGCCGCCGTTCATGGCCCCGCTGATGCCCCAGAACTTGATGGCGGCGCCGGCCGTGCGCAAGCCGTCGCCGCCGCCGTTCGTGCCGCCAGCGGCCATCGCCTCCGCACCCGCCGCCGCGCCCGCACCGTTGCCGTCGTTCGGCCGGGACGTCGAGACGGCGCTGCCGTTTGCGGCCACGGCCCTACCCGCGCCGACGCCGGCGCCGCGCGCGCCCTCGACACCACCAGCTTCGCCGCGCCCCGCGCACATCGGGCAGGGCGGCGACCCCCACAATCCGGCGCCCGCGGTCGTGCTGGAGCATTTGGCGCGCGTCGGCTTGTACGAGCCGGGGGGCGGGGCGACGCCGGCTTGGGAAGCGCCGCCGCGTCAAAAATCGCGCGGCGCGATCGCGATCTTGATCGCCACCGTGGTGATCGCGGCCGCGGGCGGCGGGACCTACGAGTACACGCGACGACTCAAGGCCGCGCGCGCCATCGAGGCCGACGCCCTGAACGCGCAGGTCGACAAGCTGCTCAAGTCGGGTAAGCCGAGCGATCTCAAGGCGACCGACGCGCGGCTCACCCACGCGTTCGAGCTGAACTCACGCAGCCAACGCACCGGCCGTTTGTGGCTGCAAAACCGCGTGCTCAACGCGTTGTTGGTCGCGGGTGAAACGCGCGGCATCGACGCTGCCGTGTACCGCGGACGCCAAGTCGGGCTGCCCGAAAAAGAGCTGTTGGTCGGCCAGATCGCCTCCTTCTTGGTGGAAGGCGACGTCGCCGGCGGCGCGGCCGTGCTCGCGCGCAGCGACAAGGACGCCGGCACCGACGCCTACTACCAGCTTGCCGCGGCGGCGGTGCTGGAACGCGCTGGTGATCCGCGTGGCCTCGAGCGCTACGAAGCCGCGGTTCAGCTCGCGCCCGATCTGGCGCCGGCCGAAATACTGCTCGCGCGCTTGTTACTTTTGGAGCGCGGTTCCGGCGCCGCCAAGCCCGTCATCGAGTCGTTGCGCAAGAAGACGGGCGATACGCCGTCGACGCGCGCGCTATCGGCGTTGTCGTGGGTCGTGTCGCACGATCGTCCGGACGAGCTGCCGAGCGACGCGCAGCTTCAACCGGGCGACGCCGAGCAGCTGCCGGCCCCGCTCGCCGCCGTGCCGGCCATGGTCGAGGGCGCGAAGGCTCTGAACAAGCAAGACTTGGCCGCGGCATCCAAGGCCATCGACTCCGCCATCAACTTGGCCATGACGCCCGCGCTCGCGTCGGGGCTCGGCTTTTTGGCGATTGAAGCCGGCGACGAGGTGGTGGCGCGCAAAGCCGCCCTGCGCGCGCTGCAGTTCTCGGGCGTGTACCCGCGGGCGCGCACGTTGGCGGCGCGGGTCGCCTTGCTCGGCGGCCGCATCGACGAGGCGCAAAAGGCCATCGAAGGGCTGGATCCGGCCTCCGCGGACGTGGCCGTGGTGCGCGCGGTCGTGGCTTACGAATCGCTCGAAAGCGCAGACTTGAAGAGCGCGCTCGAGAGCCTGGGCAATAGCGCGGTGGGTCCCGCCTTCTCGGCGCTCGATGCCGCGCCCGGCATCATCAACGGTAGCGCCTTCCCGACCCCGGACGCGCTCGAGCAGATGGCCGCGCCCGACAAGCCGTGGGGCGAGCTGGTGGCGCTCGACGCCGCGCTCGAGACCGGCAACTTGGCTTTGGCCGACAAGCTGCTCGGCAAGCGCTCGCTCGAAACCTTGCGCCCGGTCCACTTGCGTCGCCTGGCGCGCTTGCGTCGCCTGCAAGGCAAGCTCGATGAATCGCTGCGCGCCTCGGCGGCCGCGGCCGAAGGCGGCATGGCTCTGCCGCTCTTGCTCGAGCGCGTCTACGAGCTGTTGGCCAAAGAAGACGTCGCCGGCGCCAAGCAGCTCGCCGCAAAGTACCCGTCGTTGCTCGGTCCGCTCTCCGGTTGGGTCGGTGTGCTCACCGACGTCGCCAGCAAGCAAGCCGCCTCCGCTACCGTGCGTCTCACCAAGTTGGATCTGCCGCCCGACGAGTCACCGATTCTCGTGCGCGTGCTCGTGGCGCGCGCGCTGGTGAGCGGCAAAGACAAACGCGCGACGCCGTATTTGACCGCGCTCACCAAGAAACTGCCAAAAAATCCCGACGTTTTGGCGGCCGCGCGCATCGACTGAGCGCCGGGCGCCGCACAAAAAAACCGGGCGAGGCCGTCGTTGAAGCGGCCACGCCCGGATAAGGGTTGTTCTGATCCCGGATCAGAAGTTGTGCACGAACGTGAGGCGGCCTGCGACGTTGTGCTTCACGGTGCCGCTCGGGTTACCCATGTCATCGGTCTTGGCATACGTGTTGCTGTTCTTGTTCGTCTCGTAACCCAGGAAGGCGAAGAACGTGCTGTTCAGGCCCATGTTCAGCATCACGTTCGCACCGATCGGCAGGCTGGTCAGCTTGCCCTGGGTGAAGTTCTGCGTGAGCTCGATCTCGGGACCGACGCCGACGTTGTCGCTGATCTTGTAGTCCAGGAACTCGCGAATATAGAGGGTCGTCGTCGCGCCGTGGCCCTCGTCCTGGTACTTGGTTAGCTTGTAGTTGTAGTACTGAATCCAGAGCTCGTTGTAGAGCTTGCCGTCGGCGAGCGGCCCCGTCAGGTAGAGTTGCGGCACGATGGCGGCGAGCTTGCGGTCGGCCCAGTCGAACTGGAGGCCAATCATCGGCGTGAGGGTGAGCGTGCTGACGGCGATGGCGGGGCCAATGTCGAACTCACCCAGCGTGCCGCTGTTGACGTACATGTCGAACGCCAGCCCAATCCCCTCGCCGAGCGGAGCCGTCGCGCCGCCCCAGACTTGGAGCGCGGAGCCATCATGATCGACGCGAATCCAACCCGGCCAGGCCGCGGGGGCGGCGGGGGCGGCTTCGACGGACGGAGCGGGCGATGCGGGCGGCGAAGCCTCTGCCGAAGATTGCGGCGCTTCGGCCGCAGCCGCAGCCGGAGCCGGAGCCGGGGGAGGGGCCGGCGCGGTTGCGGCGGGGGCGGTGTCTTGGGCCAAAGCCGAGGCCGGGATCAGGGCGCCCAGCGCCGCAAGGGAAGTCATCAAAGCAATCTTGGTTCGCATCGCAAATCTCCGGGTTTTATGAGGAGTGGCCGCGGGGGGTGCGGCGCTCTTGGTGTAGGCCGGGTGTAGACGTCCCAACGTTGCGTGAATATTTCGCGCGAGTTTCGTCGCTAAGGACACGAGCAAAACCGCTCTGTTCGTTGATCTGACACGCAAAGTGTCAGAAACGGGAAACGCCACCGAAACAAGTCGTGCGTGTTTCAGCGGCCGCGACGCCTTCTGAAAACGAAAGGTGACTTCGGTTCCGAAGTCACTTTTCGAATGCCAAAGGTGGCACATTTGCCGTCCTCCCAACGCTGCGCTGCGCTGCGCGCCACCGTCAGGAACCGGGACTGGCTTCTCTATCTGGGAGCGTTGGCGTTCGCGCCGGCGGACACGCGACCTTCGATCATCATCTTCAGCTCTTCGCCGTCGTTGGAGCGACCCATGGCCTCTTCGAGCGTGATCATGCGCCGGGCGTACAAGGAATAGAGCGACTGGTTCAACGTCTGCATGCCGTGTTTCTGCTGGCCGACCTGCATCTGGGTGTAGATCTGGTGGACCTTGTCTTCGCGGATGAGGTTACGGATGGCGGCGTTGGGCACCATCACCTCTTGCGCCAGACAACGGCCGGGGGCGCCGGCGCGCGGTAAGAGCAGCTGGCTGATCACCCCCTCCAGCACGAACGACAGCTGCGCGCGCACCTGCGACTGTTGGTGAGGCGGAAACACGTCGATGATGCGGTTGATGCTTTGGATAGCAGAGTTGGTGTGCAGGGTCGCGAACACCAAATGGCCGGTTTCGGCGATGGTCAGCGCCGCCTCGATCGTCTCGAGATCGCGCATCTCGCCCACGAGCACCACGTCCGGGTCCTGGCGCAGCACGTATTTCAGGGCCTGCTTGAACGTGCCGGTATCGCTGCCCACTTCACGCTGGTTCACGATCGAGCGCTTGTGCGGGTGCAGGTACTCGATCGGATCCTCGACCGTCATGATGTGCTGACGGGTCTCGCTGTTGATCTTGTCGATGATGGACGCGAGCGTCGTGCTCTTGCCGGAGCCGGTCGGCCCCGTCACCAAGATGAGGCCGCGCGGCTTGCTGGCCAGCTCGGCCACGATCGGCGGCAACCCCAGCTCGTCGAAGGACAAGATCTTGAACGGAATCGAGCGGAACGCGCCCGACACGGCGCCACGCTGCATGAAGATGTTGGCGCGAAAGCGCGACAAGCTCTTCACACCGAACGACAGGTCGAGCTCCTTGTTCTTCTCGAACTGAATCTTCTGCTCTTCCGTCAGCACCGAGTAGCAAAGCTGCTTGGTCTCGATCGGCGAGAGCGGGGACAGCTTCAGCGGCACGATCGCGCCGTCGATGCGCAAGAGCGGCGGGGAGCCGGTCGTGATGTGCATGTCGCTGGCGCCCTTCTCGATCATCGCGCGCAGCAGCTGATGCAGATTGACCTTGAGGCCTTCGTCGACGCCGTTCATCACCCTTCAAGATACCGGGGCAACCTGGCTTGTGACATAGCCAAAGGGGCCGAGGCCCCGCCCGGGCTGCTCGCCTTGCCACCGGGCCTGTCGGGGTTCGCCCGACGCTGTGCCAGACCGCTGGCACACAGAGGCCAAAAATCCGCAAGATTGACGACCTCACCCCTTGGCACGCTAGCTGCTTATGGAGGGCAGGTTCGGCGGCTGGTGTGAGGCTGGGTGCCTGCGGGGAGCTCGGCGGTGAGAGAGGAGGGGGGATCGAGGGGAGAGGGCGGAGGGATCGAGGGCCGGTCGGAACCGAGGGGGGCGCTACGGCGCGTCCTCCGTTTGGACCGCCATCAATCCGCCATCGTCACGCGCAAGATCTCTTCCGGCGTGGTGACGCCCGCGAGGATCTTGGTGATGCCGCTCATACGCAGGGTGATCATGCCGCCGGCGATCGCCGCCTGCTTGAGCTCGGCGCTGGAGGCGCCTTGCAGAACGCGCTCCTTCAAGTCGTCGCGGAAGCGCATGACCTCGTAGAGGGCGACGCGGCCCTTGTAGCCGCTGCCGTTGCAGGTCTGGCAACCAGCGCCCTTCATGACTTGCGGGTTGTTGGCCAGCTGCTCTTCGGTCATGCCCAAGTCCAACAGCGCCTGATGATCGATCTCGGTCGGGCGCTTGCAATCGGCGCACACCTTACGTGCGAGGCGCTGGGCGAGCACCAGGTTGACGCTGGCCGTGATCAAGAACGGCTCGACGCCCATGTTGAGCAGGCGCGAAATGGTCGCGGGGGCGTCGTTGGTGTGCAGCGT
>Ga0164241_10001421_pt1 | contig 29663 bp, 24 predicted proteins | sample OricomyardsoilBY_FD_108780 | JGI IMG/M metagenome (GOLD analysis project Ga0164241, IMG submission 108780) | Backyard soil microbial communities from Emeryville, California, USA - Original compost - Back yard soil (BY) | ecosystem: Environmental > Terrestrial > Soil > Unclassified | place: USA... | reverse complement strand
GTTGGACGTCGTGAAACCATTTTACCCGGAAAAACGTATATTGGACTATCTGCTTAAAAATTAAAAAGGAAGACTTACAGGGTAAGTAACATTTTTGTAAAATTTTAACCATCGTTTTAGTTTAAAAATAATCTTATTATTTAATTTTTATATTTAAACTATACATTGCTTTTTAACTCTAAGCAGGATGCATATCCTAATACCATTGTGGTTCAACCTAAAAATGAATAAGACCCCTTTAAAACTTACACGTTTTATAATAACGCTAATATTGGTATGCCCGGTGATGGCGGTGTTTGCCCAGGGCGTTCGATTAGATAATAGTCAGCAATTTAAGGCTTTTGATAAGGCATTGAATAAATCGGGCATTGCTTTTACGTTTCCAACAGGGTTTAAAGAAATAAAAGCGGTAAATAATCGCGAATTTAATTTCAACTACGCCCTGGAGCTTCCTGAAAAGGATTTTGAAATATGGCTGCGTGTTAACTCTCTAAAAGAAAATAAGGAACTTTTAAAAGACAATAAACTACGTATGCCAGTCGACTCGGCTTACTCCTATATCATAAAACAACAAGCCGTAGCTTTTTCTAATGACAACGATTGGCTTACGCGCCCCATCCCTAATTACATTTTAACCCGTTATAATGCAGATGTTGGCAAAACTTATTTGCTTAACCTCAAAGACTCGCCAATAACAAAGCATTACAGATACGCTTTAATGATAGTTTTAGCCAAATACAATACCGGCAGCGTATTTGCCATTTGCCTTAGTAACAACAAGGGCCCTGAGTTTTTCAGGAACATGTTTGAAGCAAGTAATTGCCTGAAATTCAAATCATCCGAAAAAGCGGAAAAATAATGTTAATAAGTTAGTTTATTTAACGCCCTTATTCATCCTCTTAATTTTATTTTTGCTGTGAGTGTCTTTCGGCGCTTATATATCATATCTGCATATGGCTGAGGTTAATTATAGTGAAGACAGTATACGGTCGCTCGACTGGAAGGAACATATTCGCCTGCGACCAGGCATGTACATAGGTAAGTTAGGCGATGGTTCTGCTTATGATGACGGTATTTATGTTCTGTTAAAAGAGATCATTGACAACTCAATAGATGAGTTTGTAATGGGAGCCGGTAAAACTATTGAAGTTACTATAAGCGACCATAAAGTTTCGGTTCGCGATTATGGTCGAGGTATACCTTTAGGTAAGGTTATAGACTGTGTATCAAAGATCAATACCGGTGGTAAGTATGACAGTAAGGCTTTCCAAAAATCAGTAGGCTTAAATGGTGTGGGTACCAAAGCAGTCAATGCTTTGTCAACCTCGTTCATTGTACAGTCTTACCGCGACGGGCGCACCAAAATAGCAGAGTTTGAAAAAGGGGAGTTGGTACGCGATGAGGCGGAAAAGGAAACTTCGCAACGCAATGGCACCGCCATTAACTTTTTTCCTGACGATTCTATCTTCAGGCATTACCGCTTTATCCCGGAGTTTATAGAGAACATGATATGGAATTATGTTTATCTCAACTCGGGCCTTACCATCAATTTTAACGGACAGAAATATTTTTCGGAACGTGGCCTTTATGATCTGTTAACTAAGAAGACTGACAATTCTGAAACATTGCGTTATCCAATTATTCACCTTAAAGGTGATGATATTGAGATAGCCATGACGCATGGGCAGCAGTACGGCGAGGAATATTACTCGTTTGTTAACGGGCAGCATACCACGCAGGGTGGGACACACCAGGCGGCTTTCCGCGAGGCGGTTGTTAAAACCATCCGTGAGTTTTATGATAAGGATTATGATGCTGCAGACGTACGTGCGTCAATAGTAGCGGCAATAGCTATTAAAGTTCAGGAGCCTGTTTTTGAATCGCAAACCAAAACAAAATTAGGTTCGCAAAATATTGGCCCTGAAGGGCCGTCTGTGCGAAGCTTTATAGGCGATTTTGTAAAAAAGGAACTTGATAACTATCTGCACAGAAATACGGCTACCGCCGAGGCTTTAAAAGCCCGGATATTACAATCTGAACGCGAGCGTAAGGATATTGCCGGGATTAAAAAATTAGCCAACGAGCGCGCTAAAAAGGCATCGTTACACAACCGCAAACTGCGCGATTGCAAAGTGCATTTTGACGATACCCACGAGCGCAAGCAGGATACTACTTTGTTTATTACCGAAGGTGACTCGGCATCGGGTTCTATCACTAAATCGCGTGATGTGATGACGCAAGCCGTATTCAGCCTAAAAGGTAAGCCGCTCAACTGTTTCGGGCTAACAAAGAAAGTGGTGTATGAGAACGAAGAGTTTAACCTGTTGCAGCACGCGCTTAACATTGAGGATGGTATTGATGCCCTGCGCTACAACAATATAGTAATTGCTACTGATGCCGATGTAGACGGGATGCACATACGTTTACTGCTGATGACCTTCTTTTTGCAGTTCTTTCCTGATCTGGTTAAAGCCGGGCATGTATCTATCCTGCAAACCCCACTTTTCAGGGTGCGCAATAAAAAGGAAACTATTTATTGCTATAGCGACGAAGAACGCCGCAATGCCATTGCCAAATTAGGTGTGAAGCCGGAGATTACCCGATTTAAAGGATTAGGTGAGATATCGCCCGAGGAGTTTGGCTTGTTTATAGGCAAGGATATGCGCCTTGACCCTGTGATATTAAGGGATGCCAACATTAAGGGCTTGCTTGAATATTTTATGGGCAAAAATACGCCTGCCCGTCAGCAGCATATCATCGGTAATCTAAGGGTGGAGAAAGATGATGAAACGGTTAACCCGATAATAGTTGCTAAAGAAGAGGATGATTTACCGATAGCTGTATAACACGTCATCACGAGCGCAGCGTTTGATCTTCTGCGGACATGAACGGCGGACAAGAATGGTGGACCGGAGCGGCGGCTCAGCTTAAAGAGATGGCTACGCTACCGCTCACCATGACGCATTGAGGATAACTACCCTCTCGCCATTCTTTCCAACGCATCAATAAATGTTGGCGAATCATTAAGACTTTCAACCAGTTGTACATGCTCACCGCCTAATGCTTTAAACTCATCACCGTATTCAACGGTAACTTCGTAAACCGTTTCAAGGCAATCGGCAACAAAAGCAGGGCAAAACACAAGCAGGCTTTTTTTGCCTTCTTTGGCCAATTGCGCAATTACCTGGCTGGTATAAGGCTGCACCCATGGATCATTACCCAGCCGCGATTGGAAACAAACGGTATATTTTTCTTTTGGGAGATTTAATTGTTCTGCTATCAGGCGGGCTGTATCATAACTCTGCGCTGAATAGCATAGTTTATTGGTATCATTCAAAGTATTGCAGCAGCCTTCAACTTTAAGACAGTAATTGCCGGAATGGTCGCACTTCATGAGTTGGCGCTGCGGCAAGCCGTGAAAGCTGAATAAAATATGATCGTAGGTCTCAGGCTGATACTTGAGCGCGTTTTGTGCAAAAGTAGAAATCATCAGATCATCATCATGAAACGAGTTGATGAACGTTATATTGGGTATAGTTTGCCAGTCGCTTACCAGTTTCATCACCTTATCATGCACCGAGCCGGTGCTTGCAGAAGCATATTGCGGAAACATGGGAATAACCTTAATATCGCCCACCAGGTTTTTCTTCAGCCTTTCCAGTGCCGACTCTATTGACGGGCTTTGATAGCGCATGGCCAGCTCAACCTGGTACTCATCGCCCAGCCTTTCAACCAAAGCTTTGTGCTGTAAAATACTGTAATGCAGCAATGGCGAGCCGGTTTCTTTGCTCCATATTTCTTTATATAATTTGGCAGATTTTGGTGCCCTGAACGGTACTATGATACCCTGAACCAAAACAGTACGTAAAACAGGGTTAACGTCTATCACCCGCGGATCCATCAAAAACTCGTTAAGATATTTACGCACGTCTGCCGTTTCGGGGCTGTCAGGAGTGCCGAGGTTAACCAGTAATATGCCTTTTTTTGCCATAGGCAGCAAAAATAACAAAAAAAGCACCTAACCACTTAAAGCTTATTTTTATTACAAAGTAATTAAAAAGCTGATAGTGCTGCGTGGTTGTTTATCCAAATTTTCTGTAACAATAAGCCCAGGCGATAGTCTTACGATTAGTTTTTCTATATTTATGCCATGCCGGTAAAAACCAGTTTTCGCGAAAATGTCTCAATAGCCCTGCAATCTATTGCCGGTAACCGTTTACGTACGTCGCTTACAGCGCTTATAATTGCCATAGGGATAATGGCCCTTGTGGGGATATTAACAGCCGTTGAAGGTATAAAGCAATACACTACTGATGCCTTTTCGAGTTTAGGAGCTAACTCATTTACTATTCAAAATCGTGGCTCGGGCATACGTTTTGGCGGTGGCCGAAGAAAAAATTACCCGGCAATTCGTTACGACCAGGCGGCCCGTTTCAGAGAGAAATTTAAATTGCCGGTAACAACGGCAATTAACCTCAACGTTTCGGGAACGGCCCTTGCCAAATACGAAAGTAATAAAACTAACCCTAACGTTAACATAACCGGTTCAAATGAAAATTATTTATTGACAAATGGTTATAAGTTGGCGCTGGGCCGCAATTTTTCTGATACCGAACTGCAGCATGGCGCCAACGTGGTTATAATAGGAGATGAGATAAAGGAGAAGTTATTTAAAAAAATAGACCCCGTAAACAAATCTATTTATGTAGGGAGCAATAAATACAGAGTAATAGGGGTGTTTGCACCTAAAGGATCGGCTATGGGCGGCGGCGGCGACCGTTTATGCCTGATCCCCATTTTAAAAGCCAAGCAAATTGCTACAACGGCTAACCCGTCATTCTCTATTGCTGTAATGGTTCACGGCCCTGATGCGCTCGATGCCACTACCGGCGAGGCCACATCTATGTTCAGAAACATACGCGGACTTAACGTAGCCGCACCAGACAATTTTGAGATTGTGCGTAGCGATTCAGTTCAACAACAACTATCAGGACAGATAACCGGCATGACCGTAGCCGGGTTTGGTATTGGTATTATTACGTTGCTTGGTGCAGCTATAGGCTTAATGAATATTATGCTGGTATCGGTTACTGAGCGCACACGCGAAATAGGTGTGCGTAAGGCTATAGGGGCTACACCGGCAGTTATACGCAAGCAGTTTTTAATAGAAGCGGTTGTAATATGTATTATCGGGGGAATTGGTGGCATGATATTAGGCATGGCCATTGGCAACCTTATAGCTGTGGGTATAAGCGGCAAATTTGTTATCCCCTGGATATGGCTGTTGTCTGCCTTTATAATTTGTACCTTTATTGGGCTGGCTTCCGGCTTTTATCCGGCAAAAAAAGCATCCAATCTTGATCCGGTTGAAGCGCTACGGTATGAGTAGTTTAGATTTACGATTTCGGATTTTTATTATCAAAAGGATTTTCGCTTTTCTAAGGCAAGAACCTTTAATACACCGATAGAATCATCTGCATATTACAAAAGATTGATATTCTTCAGTGGGTAATCGTTAAAAAGTAATTCTTCGATGTAAGGGCTCGTTAACGCATCCTTTAATGCATCAGCATGGCGCGGGTGGTGCATATCGCTTGATATAAAGTCAACAAGTTTCAGGTCCACCATTTCTTCGGCCCGTTTTTTAGTTTCGCGGCCGTAATAACCTGTAAGCGATATGGTATTCATCTGCATATTACAACCCCAGCCACGCATCATTGACATGGTATCGGTACTTAAGTAGGGATATCTTTCGGGGTGTGCTAAAATGGGCTTGTAACCCGCCTGCGACATTTTCCGCATTGCTTCAAACCAATTTTGGGGTTGGTTTACAAACGAATATTCATACAGTACATAATTGTCACCAAACGACAGTAATTTGCCTGCATCAATACGCGGTTCAAAGGTCTCATCAAAATAGTGTTCAGCGGCTGCTTCAACCAATATATCTATGCCTTGTTTTACTAATTCTTCTTTTAAAAGCGTTAGCGCGGTGTTTATGGTTTCGGGTGTGTTACGGTAAAAATCAATCATAACATGGGGCGTAGCAATAATTTTTTTTATGCCAAGCTCCATCATCCGTTTAATTAACACAACAGATTCATCTACATTTTGTGCCCCATCATCAATGCCGGGTAAAACATGCGAATGCATGTCTACACCAATAGACTCATAGTTAAATGTGGCTTCCTGTTTGGCTTTCTCCTTTTTCTTAAAAAAATTAAACATTATCTATCATTGTATTGATCAGCATAATATGCCTGGTAATGGCCCGATGTAACATCGTTCAGCCAGTCTTCATTCTCAAGGTACCAGTCAACTGTTTTTTCCAGCCCCTCTTCAAATGTAATGCCCGGAACCCAACCCAGGTCGTTTTTTAATTTTGTCGCATCTATTGCGTACCTAAGATCATGTCCGGCCCTGTCGGTCACATAGGTGATAAGCTTTGCAGATGTACCCGGCTCTCTGCCAAGCTTAGTATCCATTACACTGCAAAGCAGTTTTATCAGATCTATATTTTTCCACTCGTTATGGCCGCCAATGTTATAGGTAGACCCTGCCTTTGCGTTATGAAATATAACGTCAATAGCACGGGCATGGTCTTCAACCCACAGCCAGTCGCGTATGTTTTCTCCTTTACCATACACCGGTACAGGATTATTGTTTTTAATGTTGTTAATAGCAAGCGGAATTAACTTTTCGGGGAAGTGGAATGATCCGTAATTATTGGAGCAGTTAGATATCACCGTGTCCATGCCATAAGTATCATGATATGCGCGTACAAAATGATCAGACCCTGCTTTTGATGCAGAGTAAGGCGAATGCGGATCGTAAGCGGTCTCTTCGGTAAACATGCCATCTTCGCCAAGACTGCCGTAAACTTCATCAGTTGATACATGATAAAAACGAGTTTTATCATAATCGCCTTTCCATGCTTCGCGCGCAGCGGTCAGTAAATTAACGGTGCCAACCACATTGGTCATCACAAATTCAGCAGGATTGGCAATTGATCTGTCCACATGCGATTCTGCTGCAAGGTGTATCACCGCGTCGGGCTTTTCCGCCTCAAAAAGCTTGTTAATAAAAGCTATATCAACTATATCGCCTTTTACAAACTTATAATTGGCTTCGTTTTCAATATCCTTTAGGTTAGCCAGATTACCCGCATAAGTTAATTTATCAAGGTTGATGATGGTATATTGCGGATAATTTTTTACAAACCTGCGCACCACGTGCGAGCCTATAAAGCCCGCGCCACCGGTAATAATTATCTTTTTCATTTAATAGGGTTAGCTTTAAAAGATTGCTCCCACACCCATGCAGAGCGCATCATATCTGGTAATGTATATATTGTTTCCCATTCAAGTTCCTGATTGGCTTTAGTAGTGTCAGCATATACAGCTTCAACATCACCGCCTCTTCGGGGAACCAATTTATAGTTGATTTTAATACCGGTTGCTTCGGCAAAAGCATTCACCATGTTTAATACAGAATAACCCTCGCCGGTGCCGATATTAAATACATCATACCAGCCTTTCTCATTGTTTACTTTAAACAGCCGCTCAACAGCTTTTATGTGGGCACGCGCTACATCGCTTACATGTATATAATCGCGTACGCAAGTGCCGTCGGGCGTATTGTAATCGCTGCCAAAAATATTCAGGGCTTCGCGTTTGCCCGAAGCCGTTTCTGTAATGTAAGGTATAAGGTGATGCGGAACGCCGTGCTGCACCTCGCCGATAAGCGCGCTTTTATGCGCGCCAACAGGGTTAAAATAACGTAGCGATATGGCGTTAATATGCCCCGCCTTTGCAGTAAACTCTATTATTTCTTCGCCCATTTGCTTGGTATTGCCGTAAGGCGACGCTGCTTTTTGTATGGGCGTAGCTTCTGTTACCGGCAATTTTTCGGGGTTGCCGTAAACTGTACATGATGACGAAAATACCAGCGGTTTGATTCCGAATTTACGCATGCATTTCATCAGGTTGATCTGCGAGTACAGGTTATTCTCAAAATATTTTAATGGTTCTGTAACCGATTCAAAAACCTGCAAAAACGCTGCAAAATGTATTACGGCGTCAATATCCGGGTGTTTTACAAAAACATGTTCCAACTCGTCATAGTTACACATTTCGGTTTTGAAAAAAGCAGGGCGTTTGCCTGTTATTTTCTCAATGCGGTTTAATACATCACGCGAAGAGTTGGAGAGATTATCAATTATAACAACGTCATAACCGGCTTCTAAAAGCTCAACAACTGTATGCGATCCGATATAACCGGTGCCGCCGGTTACTAAAATCTTGCTCATAATTATTTACTATATCGCTTAAAATCTTTGTGTTCTACTTTTTCAAGCACTTCTTTAGGTAGCGATTTAAAATACTCGTATGTGATCTTTAAGCCTTCGCTACGAGATACTTTGGGCTCCCAGTTTAAAATGGCCCTGGCTTTGGTAATATCCGGTTGGCGTTGTTTAGGATCGTCTGTTGGTAACGGCCTGCCCTCCAACTTTTGGTCTGTCCCTGTAAGTTTAATTATTTCTTCGCCAAATTGGCGGATGGTGATCTCATCAGGATTTCCGATATTAACAGGGTGTGGATAATCACTAAAAAGCAGGCGATAAATACCTTCAATAAGATCATCAACATAGCAGAAAGAACGTGTTTGCGATCCGTCGCCGAACATTGTCAATGGCTCGCCACGTAGTGCCTGGCCAATAAAAGCCGGCAGTACGCGCCCGTCATTCAGGCGCATACGGGGGCCATAGGTATTAAATATGCGTACTATGCGTGTTTCTACACCATGAAAGGTATGGTAAGCCATAGTTATAGCTTCCTGAAAACGTTTAGCCTCATCATAAACACCACGTGGGCCTACAGGGTTAACATTGCCCCAGTATTCTTCGGGCTGGGGGTTAACGCTCGGGTCGCCATATACTTCAGATGTTGATGCTATAAGCATACGTGCATTTTTTGATCTGGCCAGGCCTAAAAGGTTGTGCGTGCCTAATGAACCAACTTTAAGGGTTTGTATAGGGATCTTCAAATAATCGATAGGGCTTGCCGGTGATGCAAAGTGCAATATATAATGCAGATCTCCGGACACGTATACGAAGTTGGAAACATCATGATTATAAAACTCAAAGTTCTCCAGTTTGAACAGATGTTCGATGTTGCGAAGGTCACCGGTTATCAGATTATCCATGCCAATAACATGATAATCTTCCTTAATAAATCTATCGCAGAGGTGCGATCCTAAAAATCCGGCTGCGCCGGTAATCAATATGCGTTTACGAGCCATAATTTGTTTTGAGATGTCCGTTTTTTATACGTGGGTACTCAATTTAATGTTGCTGCTAAGATAGTTATTTGCGTTAAAGATTTTATAAATAAATACGTAAATCAACGTTAATTTTGTATTTTTCTGCATAAATTGTTATGAACCCTTTAAAATTTGATAAATTTTTTTGTTTTTCAAATGCGATTAGAATTGCCCTGATTTAAATTTTTTGAGCGGTTTGGAACTAAGATAGTAATTTAGCATTTAATGTTGCTAGTTTATAACACAGCCATTCGTATATATTACCTGCTGATCTGTTTGGCATCCCTATTTAATGATAAGGCGGCTCTATGGTTACGTGGGCGCAAGCATCAAACAATTAAGCACCATAATAAAAGCTTGTGGTTCCACTTTGCTTCGCTGGGCGAATTTGAGCAGGGCAGGCCTGTACTTGAACGCCTAAAGCAACAATACCCCCATCATGAAATTGTTGTCACATTTTTTTCGCCTTCGGGTTACGAGGTAAGGAAAAATACACCACTTGCCAACGCGGTTTATTATTTGCCCTTAGACACTGCTGCCAACGCCCGCGATTTTATTTCAAAAATCGACCCGACTATTGCTGTTTTTACCAAGTACGAATATTGGTATCACTTTTTCCGCGAGTTGAACCAGCGCCAGGTACCGCTGTATATTATATCAGGTATATTTAGGCCAAGTCAAATATTTTTTAAAGGGTATGGCGGCCTGCATCGTAAAATGCTTGGCTTTGTAAATTATTTTTTTGTGCAGGATGAACGGTCTGTACAATTACTGCGCGAAATAAATATTACTAATGCCACTGATAGCGGCGACACCCGTTTTGATAGGGTTTGGGCCAACGCGCAGCAGCCCAAAAGTATTCCGTTTATTAATGAATTTAAAAACGGGCAAAAACTTTTTATTGCAGGAAGCACCTGGCCCGCAGATGAAGCTTTATTGGTTGATCTGGTAAAGCAATATCCCGACTGGAAATTTATTTTTGCTCCGCACGAGATAGGAGAGGAAAGAGTGGCCGCTTTAATAAAGCAGCTACCACAAGATAAAACCCTCAAATACTCCCAACTTGAATCTCACATCTCAGATCCCACGTCTCAAATCTTAATAATAGATAACATTGGCATGTTGTCCGCTTTGTATCAATATGCGGATATTGCCTACATAGGCGGGGGGTTTGGCGCAGGTATACATAACACATTAGAGGCGGCAGCTTTTGGTTTAGCGGTAATTTTCGGCCCTAAATATGCACGTTTCAAAGAGGCCCGCGATCTGATAACTGAAGGGGCCGGTTTCAGCATTGCCAATGAAAGACAGTTAAAAAGCATCGCCGAAAGTTTACTGAATGATAACAATGCTTTAGTTAAGGCGGGCCAAAGCGCCCAAAAGTATGTACAACAGAATATTGGCGCTACTCAAAACATAGTCGATCACATCACATCACAAACATCACTGTAAGGAGCGATTACTTATGTTTCGGCCCCATATAGAAAGTAAGTTCGCCGCCGTTCATTAAATCGGCATGACTTAAAAACAACGCGCTAACAGGTTTGCCGTTGAGCTGTAGGTTTTGTACGTATATATTCTTATCGCTTTGGTTATTCACTTTAATAGTAAGCTTTTTGCCTTTGCCCACTTGTATTACTGCGCCGTCAACCGCAGGACTACCAACTGCATACTGGTCTGATCCTGGTGCTACGGGATAAAATCCCAGCGAGCTAAAAATATACCAGGCGCTCATTTGCCCCGTGTCGTCATTGCCGCCCAGCCCATCAGGAGTAGGCCTATACATTTTAGGAAGTATCATGCGGATGCGCTCCTGCGTTTTCCAGGGCTTGTCGGTCCAGTTGTATAAATAAGCCACATGGTGCGATGGCTCATTGCCATGCACGTAGTTGCCTATAATGCCATCGCGGGTGATATCTTCGGTTTCCTCAAAAAATTTATCGGGAAGGTGCATTGTAAATAATGAATCGAGGTACCGTACAAAGCGCTTGTTGCCCCCCATTAGTTTTATCAAACCCGCCGGATCATGCGGAACAAACAGGGTATAGTTCCAGGCGTTTCCCTCAATAAATCCCTGGCCGATGGTGGTCAGTGCGTCAAATTTTTTGCGGAAGGTACCATCATCCAGCCGCGGATGCATAAAGCCGGTAGCCGGATCATAAACATTTTTATAATTCTGCGCACGTTTGCTAAACTCCTCGTAAATAGCGGTATTACCCAACTTCTTTGCCATTTGCGCAATGCACCAGTCATCATAAGCATATTCCAATGTTGAGGATACCGAGTTGCCATCCCGTTCATCAGGAATATAACCCTTATCCATATAAAGCCCAATATTCATGTATTTACGGCCACGGGCGGTGGTTACACAAGCTTCCAAAGCTGCGTTGACATCAAAGGGTGCGTTGCCTTTAACTATCGCGTCAGCAATGACAGAAACACTGTGATAGCCGCTCATGCACCAATTCTCATTAGCGGAATTTGACCACACCGGCAAAAAGTGCTCGGGACTTTGCTGATAATGCGCCAGCATAGAGCGCACCATATCCGCATTGCGTTCGGGCTCAATAATGTTAAACAGCGGATGTAACGCCCGGTAGGTATCCCATAAACTAAAAGTGGTATAATTGGTAAAGCCTTCGGCGCGGTGTATGTTCTGGTCAATGCCTTTGTACTGCCCGTCAACATCCATGTAAACAGTTGGATTAATAAGGGTATGATATAGCGCGGTGTAAAAGTTCTCTTTGGTTTCCTGATTGCCTTGTATTTCAATTTTGTGCAGTTCATTTTCCCATTGCCGCCGCCCCTCAGCCTTTACCTTTTCGAAATCCCAGCCTGATACTTCAGCGCGCATGTTGTTCAAAGCGCCTTCCATACTTACCGGCGATAGGGCTACTTTGATCTTTATTTTTTCGCCTTCATTGGTTTTAAAATCAAAATAGGCCTTTATCTGCTTGCCTGCCATCTCAGGAAAGTTTTTTCTTTGATCAAATCTGCCCCAAAAGCCTCCGTATACATTACGCGGCGTATAGTTGGCAAAACCATGGGCAATGAAAGGTTTGGAAAACGTTATGGCAAAATACTGCGTGCGGGTACGCGCCCAGCCATTGGTTTGGCGGAACCCGATAACCGTTGTATCATCTACCACATGCAGGTAGGTCCAAACGTTTTTATCGGGGTAATTGTAAATGCCCGCCACCATATCCAATATAATATGCGCGCTGTCGGTCTTGGGGAAGGTATACTGATGAAAGCCAACCCGGGTGCTTGTGGTCATTTCGGCAGTGATGTTGTACTCGTCAAGCTTAACTTTATAATAGTTGGCTTCGCTGGTTTCATTTTGGTGCGAGTACGGCGACCGGTAGCCACTATGCGGCACATCTGCTCTGCCAGGGTTCAGCTTAAGCTTGCCAATGGTAGGCATAATTAAAATATCCCCCAGATCTGAATGCCCGGTGCCGCTAAAGTGGGTTTGACTAAAGCCGACTATGGTTTTATCTTCATACTGATAGCCGGCACAATATTTATATACATCCGGGTTGTATTTACCATTTAGCTCGTAACTAACGGTGTCAGTTTCGGGGCTAAGCTGCACCATACCGAAAGGTGCCGTAGCGCCCGGAAATGTATGCCCCATGCGCTGGGTACCAACAATAGGCTTAACATATTGAACAAGGCGGGTTTGAGCATTGGCCACAAAGCCCGAAAGGGCTATGCAGAAAAAAATGAATTGCTTCATGAGGATGCGATCAGTTAATGTGCTGTAAAGATAAACTAAGATTTGTAGGATTAATAGGATGTAATTGGTGTTAAGTGTAGCCGTATACATAGTATCCACTATATAAATATCAGTATACACCTTATTTGTAAATAATTGACAGATAATTACTTACTGATTGTCACTACTTGTTATTTATGTAAAATCCCGCCTATACAACCACAGGTTGTATACACTTGGCTGCACATAATTTGCTTTCCTCCGCAACCTATCCCACCCAAACTTGTTATATTTACATAATGTGCCGAAGTGGCAGGCTTTACATCACTTGTAACAACGGTACGCCTTTTGTAATCTAATCTCAAAAAAACACAATAAAAAAATGAAAAAATTACTCACAGCAATATTAGTAATAGTAGGTGCAATGTCGTTAAGCTCATGTAGCTACAACAGCATGGTGCAGTTAGATGAGAATGTTAAAGGCAAATGGGGGCAAGTACAAACCCAGTACCAGCGCCGCTCCGACCTGATACCTAACCTGGTAGCAACCGTAAAGGGTGCCGCCGATTTTGAAAAAAGCACATTAACCGCTGTAATTGAAGCGCGCGCCAAAGCAACTTCTGTTCAGGTTGATCCGACTAAGTTAACTCCTGAGTCAATACAACAATTTCAGGCAGCTCAGGGTCAGTTAAGTTCTGCTTTGGGCAGGTTATTGGCCGTGTCTGAAAACTACCCGCAACTAAGAGCCAACGAAAGCTTTATGGGCCTGCAGGCGCAATTAGAAGGTACCGAAAATCGTATTACTGTTGCCCGTAAAGACTTTAATGACGCTGTGCAGGAGTTTAACACCAAAATACGCAAGTTTCCGGCTAATATAACTGCCAAAATGTTCGGCTTTACTGAGAAGGGCTATTTCCAGGCCGAAGTAGGATCAGATAAGGCGCCTACTGTAAAGTTCTAATTCTTTGATTTCACCGATTTTTTTACGATTTCACCGATTTCTCGGATAAATCTTAAAATCGGTGAAATCATAATCAAAAATCAGCGTAATCACTAATCAATGACCCTATTCAACGAAGACGAGCAGCAGCAGATACGCGATGCTATAGCTAAGGCCGAAAAGAATACCTCGGGCGAGATACGCATTTGCGTTGAAAAAACCTGCAAAGAGGAAGTGCTTGACCGCGCCGCTAAATATTTCTATCAGCTTGATATGGATAAAACCAAACTGCGTAATGGTGTGCTGATCTATCTGGCTACCGTTGACCGTAAGTTTGCCATTATTGGCGATGCCGGGATAAACAAAATGGTTCCTGTTGATTTTTGGGATACTACAAAAAACGAAATGCTGGAGCAGTTTAAGCAAGGCAACTTAATTGAAGGAATAGTAATAGGTATTACCCGTGCCGGCGAAAAGCTTGGCGCGTTTTTCCCTTGCGCAACCGACGATGTAAATGAGGTATCGAACGATGTGGCATTTATGGACGGTGAATAAACGTAAAATCATGTTAAAAAAATTGCTGATATTTTGTGGTCTGCTTTTGATGGGCCTCTTTTCTTTCGCGCAGGATTTTCCCGCAAAATCGACTACGCTGGTAACTGATTATACCAACACCCTGTCTGCTGAAGAAAAGCAGCGTTTGGAGGATAAGCTGGTTGCCTTTGACGATTCTACGTCTATCCAGATAGCGGTAGTAATGATGCGCTCTATCGGCGATTATGATGTGAATGAATACGCCACCGAATTAGGTCGTAAATGGGGTGTAGGCCACCAGGGTAAGAATAACGGTATAGTGGTACTGGTTGCCAAAGATGACCGCAAGCTTTCTATACAAACGGGCTATGGACTGGAAGGCGCTCTGCCTGATATTATCACACAACAGATCCGCGTAAAAGAAATGAACCCCCGCTTTAAGGAAGGTGATTTTTACGGTGGACTGGATGCCGGTACTGAGGCTATTATAAAATACACTAAAGGAGAATATAAAGCCGATGCCAGGCCGGTTAAAGTCAAAGACAATAACGATGGCGGCTCACCGATTGGTATTATAGTAGTTATTGTAATAATTATATTGATAGCCATATTCCGCAAGGGTGGTGGCGGTGGTGGCCAGATAATTGGTCGCCGCGGCAGTGCAAGCCCCCTTTGGTGGATGTTAGCAGGATCTTTAATGAACAGTGGCGGCAATCGTGGCGGCGGCGGGTTTGGAGGCTTCTCCGGCGGCGGCGGTGGTTCAGGCGGCGGCGGCTTTGGTGGTTTTGGCGGCGGCAGCTTCGGCGGTGGCGGCTCGGGCGGCAGTTGGTAAGTTTATTTTCCTTTGTATGTATCGCGATATTATTGTTGATGAGATACGTAAAACCGCGCTTATACTAGCCAGAATATTGGGACTAAAAGCAGCCGGTAAACAGACTGAATTTGTACAGCAGCTTAATGGCTTGGTGTTAGATGAGTATAATGCTGACCTGGAAACTCTGCTTGCCCTAAGCGAAGAGGATTTTAGAAACCTTATTAGCTCAGATAAATACAGTTCTGAAAAGTTAAATGCCCTAAGTCAGCTGTTTTATGTTTTTGCTGAGCCATTTAAGCAAGACCAACCCACACAAATATTGCTGAAAAAAGTAATTACGATTTTTGATGTTTTAGAGCAAAAACATCATTACCAATCATTTGATAATATTGCAAAACGAAATACGATTTACAAGTATTTTAACATTAACCCATGAAGAATAATTTAGAGTGGAAAATCTGCAGTTCAACATATATACATAAGGGTCCCTGGGCCACCTTACGAACCGATACGTGCGAAATGCCGGACGGGCATATTGTTGATAAATATTATGTTTTAGAATACCCCAATTGGGTAAATGCCGTTGCCCTTACCCGGGAGGGTAAGATATTAATGGTTAGGCAATATCGCCACGCTGCCAATATCGTTTCGTTAGAGATACCGGGAGGTGTTATTGATGGCGATGAAAAGCCTGAAGACGCTATGCGCCGTGAACTACTGGAAGAAACGGGCTACCGTTTTGATAACATGGCAGAGCTGTGTACAATTTATGCCAATCCATCTACAGCTAACAATAAAACTTTTTGTTACCTGGCCACAGGGGGCGTTAAAGTACAGGAACAGGCCTTAGATGAGCACGAAGAACTGATTATTGAAGAATACTCCGTTGAGGAAGTTAAACAGCTACTGGCCGATAACAAAATAGCCCAGGCTTTACATTGCACCGCCTTGTTTTATGCCTTGGGTAAAATAGGTAAGTTGTAAATTCATAAGATACATTATTAAAAACGCTGTCATTTCTCTCCGTCGGCAGACGGAGAGAAATCTATACATTGTTGAGCCACAGGACCGGCTTGTGTATAGATATTTCACTGCGTTCGAGATGAAATTTTTGTTTCTTTATAAAGGGATTAATTTTAATCCTCCGTAAACGTCTGCATGTCAATCAGCTTGCGGTATAGCCCGTTGTGCAGTATTAGTTGTTGATGTGTACCTTGTTCAATGATCTTTCCACTTTCCAGCACCACAATAATGTCCGCGCTTTGAATGGTGCTTAATCTGTGCGCTATAATAAGCGATGTGCGGTTCTTCATCAGGTTATTCAAAGCGTCCTGCACCAATTTTTCCGATTCTGTATCCAGTGCCGATGTAGCCTCATCTAAAAGCATAATTGGCGGGTTATTCAACACTGCCCGCGCTATGCAAATACGCTGGCGCTGCCCTCCGGATAGTTTTGCTCCCCTGTCTCCTATATTGGTTTGGTAACCTTGCTCGGTCTCCATTATAAAGTTATGGGCATTGGCAATGCGTGCGGCTTCTTCAACCTGTTGGGGGCTTACATCAGTTTTGCCAAAGGCAATGTTGTTATAAATGGTATCGTTAAAAAGGATGGATTCCTGGTTAACCACGCCCATCAGATTCCTTAGGGAATGCGCCGTAACTCCTTTAAGGTTAGTTCCGTCAATCAGTATATTACCCGCTTGCGGATCTATAAATCGGGGAATCATATCCATCAGCGTTGATTTACCCCCGCCAGATGGCCCAACTAACGCGACGGTTTTACCTTTAGGAACGGTAAGGTTTATATCAGACAATACCGTTTTATCGGTGTAGGCGAATGATACGTTTTTAAATTGTATGGAGTCGTTAAAACCGCTTAGCGTTACCGCATCCTGGGCATCAGTGATAAGTGGTTTTTCGTCTATTAGTTCCAGCACCCTTTCTCCCGCAGCAATGCCCGAGTGTATATTGCTGAACGAGTCAGACAGCGCCTTAGCCGGGCGCATAACCTGCGAAAATATGGCTATATAAGCTATAAAATCTCCGCCTGAAAGTTTGGATGTGCCATCTAATATCATCCCCCCGCCATACAACACAATGCCAGCTACCATTATAACACCCAGCGTTTCTGAAACCGGAGAGGCCGACTGCTGCCGTTTAGCCATAGAACGTAAAAGGGAAGAATAACGCTTATTTTCATCGTTAAAACGATCTTTTATAAAGGCCGAGGCATTAAACGCTTTGATAATACGAACGCCGGAAAGTGCTTCATCCAGGTAGCTTATCATGGTGCCAAATCGTTGTTGTGATTCAACTGCCTGTGCCTTTAAGCGCTTAATAATGCGCGATATTATAAAGCCTGAAACAGGAACAACAAGTAATGAAAAGAAGGTTAACTGGGAGCTTATTAAAAATAGCGTAACGACGTAAAATATCAATTGTACCGGCTCTTTAAAAATCACTTGCAGCGTACCTGTAACAGTGTATTGCACCACTGTCACGTCAGATGCTACCTTAGATATGATGTCACCTTTCCGTTCATTGTTGAAATAACCAAGGTGAAGGTCCATAACATTATTAAAAACCGCTTTACGCAAACTTAAAACAGTATGCAGCCTCAGGTTTTCCATAATGCGCTGCGATGCGTATCTGAAAATATTGCTTAGAATAACCGATGCTATTATAATGCTGCACACCACCTTCAAGGCAAATTTGCCGTCGTAAGTTATTATAAGGTCCTGCACAAAGTATTTAAACATACCCATAATATCCAGCCACGATGTAGGTTTTACTGTTACCGCCACCTCTGTTATTCCGGTTTTTGTATCAGAAAACAAGGTCTCCATCAACGGCGCTAACAGCGCAAGGTTAAGTGTGTTAAATAAAATGGCAAAAAGCGTAACTACTATATAGGGTATAGCAAATTTTTCAATCGGCTTGGCAAAGGAGAGTAATCTGAAATAAGTCTTCATTTAAAAATTAATGCCGCAAAACTATGCAAATTACAGGCTATTACCGCATAACCTGTTTGTAAACATTTATGGTTTGCTTTAAGGTGTTATCAAAATCAAACAAGCTTAGGCGTTGTTTTCCTTTTGTTCTTAACTCTGATTGGAGAGTTTTATTGCTAATAACCGCATCTATTGCAGTGGCAATTGATTGCTGACTCAATGGATCAAAGTACTGCGTCGCCTCGCCGCCAACTTCGGGCAGTGAAGAAGTATTGCTCATAATAACCGGGCAGTTATTGCTAAAGGCTTCTAAAACCGGCAATCCAAAGCCTTCATAAAGGGATGGGTAAATAAACGCCTCTGCCTGGCCATAAAGGGCCGCCAGTTCAGCATCGCTGGCTGATTTTTGCTGTACGCGATCGGATATATCGAGATCGTTGAAAAGGTCGTTTTCAGCGCTTGTAAAATTGCCGCCTCCCGAGCAGATCAGCAGTAAATTGTATTTTAACAGCAAGGGTGTTACAGCTTTTATAAACAACTCAAAATTTTTGTAACCGCCCCTGTCGCCGACAAATAGCAAATATTTATCATTGGTTTCAAATCCGGCGGCAGGATGCAAATTATCGCTCATTTTAAAACCGTGGTATATAACCGTTATCTTCTCATCGGGGACGGCATAAAATTTTTGCAGGTCGCGTTTGGTGCATTCAGATATAGCGATGATATGATCTGCCTTGTTAATAACCTGTGCTTTGTAACCGGCAGTTAATGGATCCTGCGCTGCAAAATAGTGCAGATACAGTTCATGGATCATATCATGCACAGTTATAACGAAAGGTTTTTTGACAGCGTTTAAAAAATAGGGGTTGTAATAGGTAGGATGAAAAACATCATAATCGCCTTGCTTTAATAAGTGCCGGCAATACCATTTATTGTACTTGTTACGACGTGATTGTTTTTTTATGATAGGTTCAAGCAATCCGCCTGCGGGCAAACTTTTTTTATAGATGTATGCGTTATGCGTAAATACTAAACCCAATTTGGATTCTACGTTCGCGGCAGCATTTAACCCATAATGTAAATTGGCGAAATACCTGGATATTCCGCCATATTTTTGGTTTGAAAACGCCTGGTGATCAAAAAGTATTCTCATGCATTGATATTGTATTCCGGAATTGATGCCGTATTATAGCATGGCAAAGCCACAAGCCGTTAAAGCAACGCTGCAAATATCAAAATAAAGTACGGGTTTAGGTTTTTTTATTACGGCTTGCAAAAGCCTCTTGTAATGTTATTATTGTTATTTCTTTTTACCAATAGATGCGTCATCTTTCGACACTGATTTTTTTCCTGCCTGATAGTCTGATGTAGATGTCTTGCCACCAACAGTTGGGGCTTTTTTAACATTTTTCATGCCTTTGTCTTTACTCATGATTTCTGATTTTTATTGATTTAATAAGCTTTTCTTAATTTAATAATGCGTAACCAATGCATAAGTTTCATCACAGGATAAACCGGATCGATCTCAAACCATCGCTTGCCGAAGTTAGCACTATTAGGATGTTTATGATGGTTATTCTGGAATAATTCGCCCAGCATTAAAAAATCAAATGGTGTGGTGTTTTTTGATTTGTCTTTATTGTCAAAATTGCTGTAACCGTATTTATGCCCGCACCAGTTTACAATAGCGCCATGCAAAGGCCCCATAAGGTAGTGAATAGGCAATAGCAGGAAGAGCCACCAATGCGGGGCAAACGCAATATAAAAGCAAGTGTAGCCAACACTGAACAGCAAACGCGACAATAACGAAGAGCCCATGCGGTCAATAAGTGGCCACTCAGGATAATTCCCTGCAAAGCGTGCCTCAGGGGCATTTACGCGTTGCAGATGATCTCTGAACGTGGCAAATGTAGCTTTAGTCATTTGAAAAATGTCGGTAAAAAAGTGCGGCGAATGCGGGTCTTTTTCCGTGTCGCTGTAAGCGTGGTGTTCCCGGTGCATTATAGCATACGCACGCGGATTTAAAAAGGATGAACCTTCAAAAATATAAGCCATTATATAAAATACGCGTTCCCAAAACTTGTTGGTAGTAAACATGCGGTGCGAAGCGTAGCGGTGCTGGAAGAAGGTTTGGAAGAACAAAGACAAAAACCAGTGGGCAATGAGGAATGTAAAAATGATCAGCATAAAATAAATTGACGTGGATAATTATAACCTGAATTGCGCAACATTACGCAACCACGATAGCAAGTATAAGTTAGAAACAGAGAGGGTATCGTTCACTGTTGGCCTGAATTTTCCGGTGAAACTTGGCTGATTATTAACAGCGTTCATGTTCCGGAAAACGTTTGTGGAGTTTTAAGCCAAAAAACAGCAGGTACATTGGGTCTTTACAGACCTGATATATAAACGCTAAAACCGCTGCTTTGTTGTTATTATTTGAACATAAAAAAAGCATCCCGGTTTTTCGGGATGCTTTTCTCGTAATAAATAGTTATGATTAAATAACTTTAACGTTTATAGCGTTAAGGCCTTTTTTACCTTCTTCTACATCGTACTGTACTTGATCATTCTCACGGATCTCGTCAATTAAACCCGATGCGTGAACAAAAATATCACTTCTGTTCTCGCTTTGTGAAATAAATCCAAAACCCTTTTGGTCGTTGAAAAATTTCACTGTTCCTTCTTTTTGCATTTGTCTTAATTTTAATAAGTGGGCAAGGTACGCATAAATACCGAGCTATTTTTACTTTGGGTAAAATACTTTAACAATTTGTTAAATATTGAGCAAGCGGCGGGCATGCTAAATAGCTAGGTATCAAGTAAGGGCAACAAAAAAATAGCCACCCGGTTAGAGGTGGCTGTAGTAATTATAGATCAGTTAATCAGAAGGATTAGAATTTAAAACCAAAGGCAAGTTGTAATGCCTGGTGTTTGTAGGCCGGCACATAAATATTACCATTGGCATTGGTGCCTTTCAGGTCGATAGCGTAGCGCGCGTTAAGGTTAACATGAGTGTTAATATCTATACCGGCGCCTATAACTCCCGCAAAAAAAGTTTTTACGCCGCTGTATTGGTAATAGCCGCGCACAGATTCATCAAAACCTTCATTGTAAAGATTGCTTGAGGATAGCAGGTAAGATATCTGTGGTCCGGCAAATAGATTAAACTTATTGCCAACCAGAAATTTAGCGTAAATAGGTATATCCAAAAACTGGGAGCGTTGGCTAAACCTGCCTGCCTGTGTAGTGGCAGCATAACCCTTTTGTGCATATAAAGCTTCCACGCCTATAGCAAGATTATTGGTAACCGGATGACCGTAGGTAATGCCCATGCTAAAACCTGCTAATGCGCCGGTGTCGTAGTTGCTTTTAGACGATGGCACGGCATTTGAAAATGCTGCACCCATAGCAACGCCAAAACGCGGTCTGAAGGAGTATTCATAGTCTCCCCGGGCGCCAAAAAACTGTGCATTGGCGTTTGCTACAATAAATAACCCTATAATTAAAGAGAGAATTTTTTTCATAATATAATAATTTACTATGGTTATTAAGTTCTCTCTGCGCAGAAATTACCGTTGTATACGATGTTTCTGACAAAGAGTTGCACCAGTCTGCATTTTTTTAAATTACTTTTGAATCGCATATGATATCGTTTAAGAAAAAATCAGCTTTCATCGTTTTTGTAACTGTTTTGCTTTCGGCAAACGCCGTTTTTGCTCAACAGGAAAGCTATATCCAATTATTAAGTCAACCCAATAAGTGGGTTGATTCTGTGTATAATAAGCTCAATAAAAAGCAACGGATAGCGCAGCTATTCTTTATTCGCGCTCATACTAATAGGGGGAAGAAATACGAAGATTCTGTAGCTAAAGTTATTCATAATCAACATGTTGGTGGCTTGGTGTTCTTTCAGGGAGGACCGGGCAGACAGGCCAATCTGATCAACCGTTATCAGCGCGCAAGTCGGGTGCCACTTTTGATCGCACAGGATGGGGAATGGGGAATTGGGATGCGGCTGGATTCCACATTTTCATACCCGTATCAAATGACGTTGGGTGCAATACAAGGCGAAAGCCTGATCTATAAAATGGGGCAACAAATAGCTTACGACTTTAAGCGCCTTGGTATGCACATGAATTTTGCGCCTGTTATGGATGTAAATAATAACCCTAATAACCCGGTAATTAACTATCGGTCTTTTGGCGATAGCAAATATAATGTAGCAAGTAAGGGGCTGGCATATTTTAAAGGCATGCAAAGCGCCGGGCTGTTAACTACCACCAAGCATTTCCCGGGGCATGGCGATACCGATGTGGATTCTCACTACGATCTGCCCTTACTACCCTTTTCGCGGCAACGATTGGATTCGTTGGAGTTATACCCTTTTAAGCAGGCAATTGAAGCAGGTGTTAGCGGTGTAATGATTGCGCACATGAGTATTCCCTCGTTAGATAACACGCCTAATCTTCCTTCAACACTGTCTCGCAAAATAGTAACCGACCTGCTAAAAGATAGCCTGGGCTTTAAAGGATTAGTGGTTTGCGATGCGATGGAGATGCAGGGCGTTATAAAATATTTTCCTGATGGCGAAGCCGAACTTAGGGCTTTTATGGCAGGTAATGACATTATTGAATTATCTATGGATTCAAAAGAATCCATTCATAAAATATTAAAGGCTATGCGCCATCATAAATTACCCATTGAGGAGTTTGAGGCTAAAGTAAAAAAAGTGCTGATGGCTAAATACTGGGCAGGGCTTAACAAACGGCAGGACGTGAATGTGGATAATGTGGTAGCTGATCTGAACCGCCCTGACACCAAAGAATTGATAGAACAGCTAAGCAACGCCGCCGTAACCCAGTTGCGTGGCAGCCCTCGCGATCTGCAACTAAACCCACTTTTGCGCACAGCCATAATTGGCGTGGGCATTACAAATCCCACACTGTACCAATCTGAACTAAGGCGTTGGTACCCCAACTCAACTTTATTTCTGGTGAATAAAAGTACTCCTGTTGATGAGCTCAATGCAGTAATTAAAAGTTTGCAAGAGTACAGCCAGGTATTTGTGGGCGTTCATGATACCCGCACCCGCCCGCAAAGCAAGCTGGATTACAGCGCAGGTGTTACCCAGTTTATAGCTGCCTTAACAGCGCACGAGAATACCGTTATCAGTTTTTTTGCGAATCCTTACGCAATAGCAGGCATACCTGGTATAGAAAGGGCGCACGCGTTATTGGTTTGTTATCAAAACAGCGATGATATGCAGCAAGCGGCTGTAAGGGCAATTACGCAGCAAATTAAGCCAATGGGTAAATTACCGGTTAGTATAAATGTTTTTTTTCCTACGGGGTCGGGGCAGGTGGGGTTGTAGAGAGCAAATTTTTAAAGATTTCGTCGTTACTGTCCTGGATTTTCCGAAATAAATTCAACATGACATCCGTTTATTATGCGCGGCTGTTTCTATCTTTATTCTCTCATGCAAACCGATCCCAACAAATACAATATAAAGTTTCAACAGGCGCTGGCAGGACTTAACCCCGAGCAGTTGGCCGCCGTTAATAAAATGGACGGCCCTGTGTTGGTTATTGCCGGTCCAGGTACCGGTAAAACGCAGATACTTGCGGCACGTATTGGTAAAATACTAACCGATACCGACGCCCTGCCCAGCGAAATTTTATGTTTAACTTATACCGACGCAGGTGCAGTTGCCATGCGCAAGCGTTTGTTTGAGTTTATTGGGCCTGACGCATATCGCATCAATATATATACCTTTCATGCTTTTTGTAACGAAGTAATACAGGAAAACCTGGAGTATTTTGGCAAGTTGAACCTCGAGCCGCTTTCTGATCTGGAGTCGGCAATGTTGTTCCGTGAACTTATTGATGATTTCCCTAATGATCACCACCTGAAGCGCTTTACCGGGGATATTTATTACGATGTGCCGCGTTTAAAGGACCTGTTCTCCACCATGAAGCGGGAGAACTGGGATGAAGCGTTTATTGAAAAGGCCATCAACGAATACATAGATGACCTGCCTAACCGCGATGAATTTGTTTACAAACGTGCCAATGCGGCCAAAGGGATAAAAGTGGGCGACCCGAAGCAGAAGGATATTGATAATGCGCACGATCTGATGAAGAAACTGTTGGCTGCAGTTGCAGAGTATCAAAAGTACTCCGCTAAAATGAGCGCCCGCGGCCGCTATGATTATGATGACATGATAATCTGGGTGCTAAAAGCTTTCAGAGAAAACCCGGAAATTTTGCGCCGTTACCAGGAACGTTATCACTATATTTTGGTGGATGAGTTTCAAGATACCAGCGGATCGCAAAATGAGTTGCTGAAGTTTTTACTTAATTATTGGGAAACACCAAACGTTTTTGTCGTTGGCGATGATGATCAGTCTATCTTCAAATTTCAGGGTGCTAACATGAAAAACATCCTTGATTTTGCTAACGATTACGTGTCGACCCTATCAACAGTAGTATTAAAACACAACTACCGTTCCAATCAGCATATTTTAGATATTTCAAAGGCGCTTATCGGCAACAATGCAGAGCGGCTTACGCGCCAGCTGGCTTTAGATAAGGATCTGCGCTCCGCACATTCGCGGTTTATTGAGCAGGCAGCGCAGCCCGCTATCCGTGAGTATGAGAATCCCAATAAAGAAATGGTTGATGTCGCCCTCAACATACAGCATCTGGTGGAGAGCGGCACCCCGCCGGGCGAGATAGCCGTTATTTACCGCAATCACAGCCAGGTAGAGGATCTGGTTCACTTCCTCGACGTTAAGAAAATAGCGGTAAACACCCGCAGAAAAATAGACATCCTTGCCGTTCCGTTTGGCGAGAAGATCATCACCATACTGCGTTATCTGGCCATGGAGCTGGATTCGCCATATAGCGGCGACAATCTATTGTTTGAGATATTGCACTATGATTTCTTTAACATCCCGGCCATTGAGATAGCCAAGGCCAGCATAGCGGTATCAAAAGAGAATTTTAGCACAGCGACCAACAATCAGCCTAAAACATCGTTGCGCCGATATATAAGCGAGCTACGCTCGCCTGCGCAGCCGGGATTGTTTGATAATGTGCAGCATAACGAGATGAAATATCTCATTAACAACATTGATTATCTGTTGAAGGAAGCGGTCAGCACTACCCTGCAACAGCTTTTTCAGCAGGTTATTTCCAAAATGGGTATCCTTAGGTTCATTATGCAGCAGCCCGACAAGGGCTCGTACATGCAGATGCTAACCAACTTTTTTGATTTTTTAAAGGATGAGAGCCGTAAGTCGCCGGAAATAAAGTTATCGCATTTGTTGGATACTATTGACCTAATGAAGGAGAACGGCATCAGGCTTGAATTGAATAGGGTTATTTATTCTGACAATGGCGTAAATTTTCTGACGGCGCACGGCTCAAAGGGTCTTGAGTTTGAGCACGTATTTTTAATAGGCTGCGATAAAAAAACATGGGATAGCAAAGGTCGCAACCGTGGGTTTAGCTATCCTGATACGCTAACACAAGCCGCCGCTGACGAAACGGGGCAAAAGGAAGAAGCGCGCCGGTTATTTTATGTTGCGCTTACCCGGGCTAAACAACATCTGGCCATATCATATGCGGGCTGCGACAAAAAAGGAAAGGAGCAAGAGGCATCGCAATTTGTGGGGGAAATTATAGCGGAGACGCACCTTACAGTGGAACATCCCGTAGTGTCTGATACCGCCATGATGGAGTTTTACGCTACGCAATTCAGCGAAGCGGAGAAACCCAAAGTAGAATTGCTGGATACCAACTACATTAATCAACTGCTGCAAAATTATACGCTATCTGTAACGCACTTAAACAACTATTTAGATTGTCCGCTGCGGTTTTATTTTCAGTGCCTCATCCGTGTGCCATCAGGTAAAAGTCCGTCGGCTACGTTTGGGCAGGCGGTACATTGGGCGCTTAACAAGGCGTTCAAATGGTTAAAAGATGATGAGGATAATTTCCCCTCAACCGAGCAATTTATGAAGGAGTTCAGGTGGTACATGTACCGCAACCGCGACTCGTTCACCAGGGAAGAATTTAAGCTGCGTAATGATTATGGCGAAAAGATCTTACCTCCTTATTATGAACAGAACATTCAGGTTTGGAACAAAATTGCCGTAACAGAACGCCCTATAAAAAATATTGAAGTGCAGGGCGTTCCAATAAAAGGTAACCTGGATAAAATTGAATTTGTAGGTAAGCAAGCCACCATTGTTGATTACAAAACAGGTAAGGTAAAGAATGCCCTTAAAAAGTTAAAAGGACCGGATGATGAACAACCTAACGGGGGCGATTACTGGCGCCAGGCAGTTTTTTATAAAATATTAATTGACAACGATCGCAGTAATGATTGGGAAGTAACTACAACTATTTTTGATTTTGTAGAACCGGATGGTGACGATTACCGCAAGGAAAAAGTAGTGATAAGCCCGGAAGATATTGATACCGTAACAGAACAGATAGCTACCGTTTATCAAAAAATATTGACGCATGATTTTAATACCGGCTGTGGTAAAAAAGAGTGCGATTGGTGCCACTTTGTGCGCAGTAATTTCGCTCAAGCCGAGGGCGTATTGATTAGTGAGGAGGAGGAATAAATTTAACATCCGTTGTCATTCTGAGCGATAGCGAAGAATCTTATACGCTTTACAAACCCGACGCGCGGCGTAGCATGGCTTACAAGATTCTTCGCTATCGCTCAGAATGACAATTTTCTTTTTTTCTACGATATCTTATCCCAACTCAACCCCGAATTTTTAGATTGAAACATTTGATTAAGCACCTGGTTCTCCGGCGCGGCCAGATGTGGGTCTTTAGCAAAAACGTCTTCAACAAATTTTCTTATTTGTATTAACAATTCCTGATCGGTTGTAAGGTCGGCTACTTTAAGGTCAAGCAGTCCGCTTTGCTGTGTGCCCTCAATATTACCTGGTCCCCGCAGCTTAAGGTCAATTTCCGATATCTCAAAGCCATTATTGGTTTTAACCATGGTGTTTAACCTTACCCGGCCATCAGGGCTAAGCTTATCTTTGCTCATCAACAGGCAGTAGCTTTGCTCAGCACCGCGCCCCACTCTTCCACGCAACTGGTGCAGTTGCGATAAACCAAACCGCTCCGCGTTTTCAATGATCATTACCGATGCATTGGGGACATTTACACCTACCTCAATAACGGTGGTAGCCACCATTATCTGCGTTTGGCCCTTTATAAAGCGCTGCATCTCGGCTTCCTTTTCGGCCGGTTTTAATTTACCATGCACTATGCTGATATGGTATTGTGGCAGCGGGAATTCACGGCGCATTACTTCGGTACCATCTTCCAGATTTTTTAAATCAAGTTTTTCGCTTTCCTTTATCAACGGATATACTACATAGATCTGCCGCCCTTTGGCTATCTCCTGTTTCATAAAGCCGAACATGCGTAAACGCTGGCTTTCATAAAAATGCAGCGTTTCAATAGGTTTGCGCCCTGCGGGTAATTCATCTATTATAGATACGTCCAGATCGCCATACAGTGTCATGGCAAGCGTACGGGGGATAGGGGTAGCCGTCATCACCAAAACATGTGGTGGTATAGTGTTTTTTCGCCACAGCTTTGATCGCTGCTCTACGCCAAAACGATGTTGCTCGTCAATTACCACAAACCCCAGATTTTGATATTGTACCTTATCCTCAATTAAGGCGTGTGTACCTATCAATATTTTAAGTTCGCCGCTTTCCAGTCGCTCGTGTAATATTCTCCTGACCTTTTGCGGTGTTGAGCCTGTAAGCAGTGCCACCTCTAAAAAATCATCACCAATAACACTTTTAATGGTTTGGTAATGCTGGCTGGCTAATATTTCGGTAGGAGCCATAATGCATGTCTGGAAGCCGTTATCTATAGCTATCAACATGCTCATCAGTGCCACTATCGTTTTGCCGCTGCCCACATCGCCCTGTAGCAAACGGTTCATTTGCACACCACGCTGGGTGTCTTGCCGTATCTCTTTTAAAACCCGTTTTTGCGCACTGGTTAACTCAAATGGTAGTTTGTGATGATAGAAGTCATTAAAGTAATGGCCAACCTTATCAAATATATTTCCTTTGAATTTTTGTACCCGCAGCAGTTTTGTACGCAATAATTTTAGCTGTAAAACAAACAGTTCCTCAAACTTAAGTCGATGTTGCGCTTCTGCTAATTTTACCGCGTCCTCGGGGAAATGGATATTTCGGTAAGCATCAGCACGCCCCATCAGTTTAAACCTGTTTAATATATACAGTGGTAGGTTTTCTGTTATACTGCTACCATATTGCTCCAGCAAAATAGCCACCAGCTTTTGCAAGCCTTTGCTATCCAGCGAAAATTGTTTTAGCTTTTCTGTAGAGCTGTAAACCGGTTGCAACGTAAGATTGCCTTTGCGTTTTATTACCTCGGGCGAGTACAGGTCCATTTCCGGGTGCGACATTTGCGCCTTTCCATTAAATGAGCCCGGCTTGCCAAAAAGAACGTAAGCCTTGCCGGGTATTAGTGCTTTGTCAACCCACTTTATCCCCTGAAACCAAACCAGTTCCATTATCCCGGTATCGTCCTGTACAATTGCTACCAGGCGTTTAGTGTGTTTTTCGCCTAACATCTCCTTGCGCAGCAAACGGGCTATCACCTGTACGTAAGGCAGATCGTCGTTAATGTCTTTTATTTTATAAAAACGGGTACGGTCAATGTGCCTGAAAGGGAAATGCTTCAGCAGATCATCAAAAGTATATATAGCCAGTTCCTTTTTCAGCACTTCGGCGCGGGTGGCCCCAACGCCTTTTAAATACTCAACAGGGGTTTGTAATGCCTGGCCGTTCAAGATGTGCGCCTATCAGGGTTTTGTTGCTATAACAGATATCTCAACACTGACGCCTTTAGGTAAAGCCGCCGCCTGTACGGTCTCTCTCGCCGGGAATTTATCAGTAAAGTAAGTGCCGTAAACTTCGTTTACTTCAGCAAAGTCGGTCATATTCTTTAAAAATATGGTAGTTTTTACTATGTCGTCAAAATCTGCACCTGCGCCGGATAGAATAGCTCCGATGTTTTCCATAACCAAATGTGTGGCAGATGTGATATTATCGGTAACCAGCTCGTTGGTAAAAGGGTGCAAAGGTATTTGGCCCGAAACAAAAATAAGATTGCCGGCTATAATTGCCTGGCTATATGGTCCTATTGGTGGGGGGGCGTCGGTTGTGTTAACTACAGTTTTCATGTTTTATAAGTAAAGGTTATGCGCAGATTATTTTTTTAGTACAAACCACTGTAGCAGTTTCCATACAATACCTCCAAGGAACATTATTATTGCTGTTGCATTAATAATGTGCATTATTTT
>Ga0164241_10001420_pt1 | contig 29670 bp, 34 predicted proteins | sample OricomyardsoilBY_FD_108780 | JGI IMG/M metagenome (GOLD analysis project Ga0164241, IMG submission 108780) | Backyard soil microbial communities from Emeryville, California, USA - Original compost - Back yard soil (BY) | ecosystem: Environmental > Terrestrial > Soil > Unclassified | place: USA... | reverse complement strand
GGCTACGCCGAGCACTACGGCATCGCGCCCAGCTTCGGGCGCCCGCTCTACGAGCTCGTGTACCCGCCTGGCCTACGCGAGCTGCCCATCACGACGTTCAACTCTCGGCTGCGCGACTACTTCGACGAAGAATGTCGCCGCCTCGTCGACAAGCTGGGTGGCGCGACAAGCCTGGTAGCCCAGGTGAAGAAGCAGTTGATCGGCGCCATGGACGGCGCTGATAGCTCGATCGAGTCGGTCGCCAAACGCCTGGGTATGAGCGCGCGCAGTCTGCAGCGCGGGCTTGCCGATGAAAAGACGCGCTACAATGATCTGCTGGCAGGCGTTCGCGCGGAGTTCGCCAAGCGTTACCTGGCACGCGGCACCGTCTCGGCCAGCGAGGTCGCGTACCTGGTCGGTTTCACCGAGCCGCAGGCCTTCTTCAAGGCTTTCAAACGCTGGACCGGCATGACGCCGCGCGAGTTCCAACTCGGCGCCACAGGGTGACGGCTACGCCATTCGCCTTGGGCGCCCATCGCGAAGGAAGAGCACGCCCAGGGTGATGAGCCACAGCGGTAGCGTAACGTTGTTGATCTGCGCGACGGTCCCGACTACCGCAGTGATATTCCGCAATCCAGCCACGGCCACCAATAGCCCCGCACCGACCCCGAGGTTGCCCAGCAGCCGCCGGCCGTCACGACGGAAGGCGATCCCCAGGACGATGAACCAAAGTGAGGTGCACATCTCGCCGACGAATTCGCCAAAGACGTTGCCAAGGTACAGATTTGACGCGTCGAACATTGCTGAAAGGGCTGCTCTGGACGCGGCGGGTGCCGTCTGCCAATGACGCGCCAAAGTCCACTCGATGGTCGGCCAACGCAAAAGGCCAATCATCATCGCAATGCCGGCCGCGCCGGCCGCTGCGACTCCCACGTTGCGCAGCCTTAGCCCGCCGCGTTCAAGCACCCGTGCCGATGCGGCACCGGCAAATACAATCCCGAGCGGCAACGCCGAGTAGACAAACCAAGCCGCTCGGAGACTTCCGCCCCCCGCCGCCAACCTGGGTAGGACTTGGGCGGCCTCGTGATCGAGAACGTCTGGGTAGCCGAACACGGCCGCCAGGTACGAAAAAACGGCGATGAACCCGAGGCTGCAGGCTATCAGGGCCACGCCGGCGGTTTTCAAAACGGTGTCCTTAGAGGTCATGGTGAGGTCCTTCACGCGGCGCGACCGCGCACATCGATCGTCATGGTTGCTGGGGCCTGAGCTTGACGCCCCGTCTTCTGGCGAAAACGCAGCGCTTTCGCTTGCCCGTTCCACCAGCGTTTGGCGGCGAGTACGTCGTACGGTGTGGCCTCTGCACACGCCCTTAGTGCAAGCTCGAGAGCTGCGGCTGACTGCGGCCGGTCGTCGGGCGACTTGGCGAGGCACGCGACAATGACGCGTTCGAGGTCCGACGGCAGCGCCTGGCCCAGGCGCAACGACGGCGGAATTGGCGGCTCGAGCAGGTGCTTGCTGCACACCTCGAGCACCGTGGTCGCCTCGAACACCGGACGTCCGGTGAGCAGAAAGTAGCCGACTGCCCCCAGCGCGTAGAGGTCAGCGCGACCGTCGACGCCGTTGGGGGCACTGATCGCCTCGGGTGAGAGGTAGTGCGGCGTGCCGGTGATGGCGTTGGCATTGGTGACCATCGGCTCGGCAGGCGAGCTGGTGAGGGTTTTCACCAGCCCAAAGTCGACGACCTTGACCACGTCGGGCTCGTCGATGCGTTCCGTCAGGATGATATTTGCGGGCTTGATGTCGCGGTGAATGAGCTCGAGGCCATGCGCTTCGACGAGCGCAGCGCTGGCCTGGCGGAGAATGTGAATCACTCGCGACGGCTCGAGCGGACCCTGTGCTTCGACCAGCCACTCGAGATCGAAACCGTCCAGAAATTCCATCACGTAGTAGAAGGTGCCGTCCGCCGCGCAGCCGTAGTCAAAAATGGAGATGGTGTTCGGGTGCAGCAAGCGACTGGTCTGTTGCACCTCACGCTCGAAGCGCGCGAGGTCCCTTTCGCGGGCACGCTCGGGGTGCAAGAGCTTGATGGCCGCCGGACGCCGCAGCATGGCGTGAGTCGCCCGGTACACCACACCCATACCACCCTCGCCGAGCTTCTCTTCGAGGGTGTATTGTCCGAGCCTGCCGGCTTCGCGGATGCGGCGCCGCAATCCGTACAGCAGGCGCGACTGAAGCGCTGCGGTCAGCACGGCGACAAGACACCACAGCATCGCAAAAAGGAGGAATGTGCGCACCTGCGCCGCTGGCGCAGCCGGCACGAAGCTCATCCGGCGCGCCACGAAGAATAGGATTGTCGGTACAATCGACACGGACCCCATCACGAGCGTGCGCACGAAGCTGCTCGGAATGACGACAGAGCGGGCGATCAGAGTGTATGAAGTTGCCAGGATGACCGAGAATTCGATGGGCTCGCGCGGCGAGATCCCAATCCCGAGCAACGCCCAGCACGTGCAAAGCGTGGGCGTGAGGACCGCGTCGAGCACATGAATCGTCGTGACAGTAAGCGCCTTTCCGCGCGCCAGCCGCCAGACCACGAACGCTAGGGCTGTGGCCACGATGTGGACTAGGCGGCTCACTTGGGAGATCGGGGCCGCGTCGCTACCTGCCGTGAGGCCGTTGGCAAGGGAGGCCGCCAGCATCACGCCTGAGATCACGCAAATCGTTCGCGCGAAGCGTCCCAAGCGATCTTGCAGATCTCGCACGGCCTCGGCGGTATTGGCGGGCACCACGCTGCTCTCGCCAGCCGCGGTTACCATGAGTAGCCGACGCTCAGCGTTGGAATCAGGTACGTGTCGAAGACCTTGTGGCGGTCGTTGTCGTAGTCACGATCACCAATCCGGACCGGCTTGTTCCCGCCGCCCTGAGGTTTCTTGAGATAGTAGAGCGCCCCGACACGAGGGGCGAGATACAAGCCGTGGTAGACCTTCCACACGTATCCAAGCTCGAGCCCGGCGGCGAGCGAGTTGAGGTCCTTGTGGTCACCCGTGGCGTTGTTGGTGACGCCCTGCTGCTTGATGTGGAACATCGACTGGACATAGAGGCCGTCGTCCGTCGAGCGGGCGATGAAGTAGCTGACGTTGAAGCCGACGATGTAGTTGGCCCGCATCGTGAAACCGTCGGGCGTGCCGCCGAAGCTCTTGTTCGATAGAAACGTGGCGTAGCTCATGCCCGCCCGAAACGGGCCCCAGACCACGCCGCCCGCGAACGCCGATCCTTGGCGCAGAAAAGCCAGGGCGCCAACGTCGAGCTCAGCATGCGCGCCGAGCCGGTAGGGCTTCGCCGCTTCGCTGCTCGTCGGCGGTTCCGCGGCTGGCGTGGGCCTATCTTTGGGAGGCGAGGCCTCGCCGGTTTGGGCGCTGGCCGGCGCCGTCATCGAGAGGGTGGACGCTAGGGTCGCGACCCCCAGCAAGAGCTGAAGGGCTCGCGAAAAGCTGCAAAAACGTCGTTGTTTCATGACGACGACTCTGCTCCTCCCCGCTTCTCAAGGCAGTGGCCGGGCCCGCCAGCTTTGTGGCCAAAGCCGCCAGATGCCACTGCAACTGGTACACTCGGCGCGAGCGGGCTCCGACCTCAGCGACTTCTTTTCAAGCGTGCCGCTCTACCGTCGCTGGTAGCTGGCGTGACCGAAGCCAGGGAAGCCACGCGCAAGCCGAGCTTGCTGGAGCTCCTCCGCGATAAGGAAGACGGCGGTCGACTTTCGTCGCGGCGAGCTCACAGCCACCTAGTGACCAGGGTCGGAGTTGATGGTGGGCGGCGTCGCACTATCTAGGCGCGCTTTGCCGCTTTGCTGGGGCGCGGTCAGCTCGTGGCGCCAAAGGGTGCGGCCAGCTGCCGTTGCAGACCCAGGCGAGTAGCGTGGCCAGCTCGTTTCGGTCGCCTGCGGCCAACGGGAGGAACCGATCGTGTGCACGGCTCGACCTACGGACCAATGGCGACTGACTCGTGCCCGACTGGAAGCTCATTGGAGACCGGGGGCACGCCAATTGGGCGCGGGCGAGAATGTCGCAAGCGTCTCCTAACAGTCTTGAGTTGGGCCTGGGTTTTGGTCGTCCGTGCGAATGCCGCGTCGGCGGGCTTGAAGGACACGCTCGCGAATCGACCGCGACGGACGCGCACCCAATCGCGACAGCCGTCCCGATCGGGGGACCAACGACCCGTCTCCCAAGCAGTCGACACAGACGTCTGCCGGATCCTTACCACCCGTGCCATCGTCGGGAATCTGGCGCAAGAACGTGGTCTGGACCGGCAGCCCGCACGCTGGACAGTCTACGTACCGGTGCTCAAGGTCGGCTCTTTTCAAGTTGGTCCTAGAGTAGGCCCGTGACGGTCATTCGGCTCGCCAAAGTTCAGGTCCGATCGTGCCACGTTCCTTCTCCTGGTGGACCGAAAGAAAGCGCGGTAGTCAGTCGTCCGGCGCGTTGCTGGCCGGTTGGATCAACGCACGCAGCGCAGGGCCCTTGCGTTGGTGGTCGGCTCGTTTACCGTCCATCCCTTCTCGAAGGACACGGTCCAAACGCTCCCCGCCTGACCCATCGTGGCGGAAGATGTCCAGAAAATGTAGGCAGGCGTGGAGGGGAAGGTCACGGTGTCGATCGCAGGCTGCGCAATGGTTTCGTCAACGATGGTCTGGAGTTCCTTGACGCTTGGCACGCGCCAACCGGTGCCGGCGAGACTGAGGTCGGTGCAGTGCTGGCTCACCGTGTTCCAATAGAAGCTCGCCTCCCAAGACCAGTCGTCCCACGCGGTCTGCCAAGTGAGCTTCGTGCGCGGGTCGTAGGCGGTCCCGTCGCCCACGACATACTCAGCGGTCGACCCAGGCTTGGCGACCCGGACGCATCGCACGCGGAGCGCATCGGTGGGGACATCGCGATGGTTCCCGAACGGCTTCACGTCGCCAGTCGTGAAATTCACCGTCCAGGCATATCGCTCGGTGCCGGCGCTGGGCGAAGTCGTCCAGAACTCCGCGCTCGGCGTGCTCGGGAAGGCTGTGGGGTCGATCGACGGATTGGAGCGGGTGAAGTCGACCAGCGAAACAAGCTCGATGCGTGAAGGGACCCGCCAGTCCGCCTTGCCTGCGAGCGTAAGGTCCGCGCAGTAAGCGTGAGCGTCGGCCCAGTAGTATGACGCCGCAGAAACGGCGCGCTGCCACATGAGCCCTGTCACGTTGTCGGTGACCGCTCCAGATGTCGAGGTGTCGTAGCTCTGGGGATTCGGAAGCCCCGTTGAGGGCGGATTCGGCATGGGCCACCGGGCACGCGGGTCGAAGCAGACCCCTTCCTCGCACGACTCACCGGCGGCACACGCGGTCCCGCATGCCCCACAATTCGTGACGTCGTGCGCGACGTCGATGCATGCGCCTGCACAGTCCACCTGCGACCCCGCACACTGACAAGCTCCACCGATGCAGAGGGCGCCGCCATCGCATTGATTGCCGCAAGTGCCGCAGTTCAACTCGTCGCTCGCGACGTCGATGCAGGCGCCGTCGCAGGCGGCCGCACCCTTTTTCGTGCAGGTGCATTTCCCCGCCAGACAGTTCTCGCCCTGATTGGTGCAGGCGCCGCCGCAGGTCCCGCAATTGTCGATGTCGGTGTTGACGTCGATACACTCACCGTCGCACATGGTTTGCTCATTCGGGCAGGCGCAGGAGCCCGCAACGCACGTCGCGCCCGCTGGGCAGGTGTTGTCGCAATCCCCGCAGTGCCGTCTGTCGCTGCTCAGATCGAAGCAAGCGTCGGTCGCGGCACAGAGGTCCGTTCCGTCAGGGCAGGCCGTGCACTCGCCATCGGTACAGGTTGCCCCATCGGGGCATTCGGTGTCGCACGAGCCACAGTGTTGGCGGTCGCTTGAGAGCTCGTAGCAGCCGCTTCCGCAGGTGTGCTCGGCATCGCACGTGCAAACGCCCTCGACGCACATCTCGAGCGCATTCGCGCACGTCGCCTGGTTGTCGACCTCGCCGTCGCAGTCGTTGTCGACGCCATCGCAAGTTTCGTCGGTGCCAGGCGCGCGAGACGCCGTGCTGTCGTCGCAGTCGTCACCGCCGCACACGAGCGGCGCGTGGCCGTCCTTGTCCTTGTCCAAGGGCGAGAAAAGGCAAATCGAACTTGCCGCGTCACAGACGGGTTGGGTTTTGCATACGTCAGTTGCCCAAGCCTTCTCGCAATCGGCCTTCGTCGCACAGGTGGGCGCGGCGACGCAGCCTTTGAGCGTGCAGAACTGACCGTCAGGGCACGCTGTGTCGCCGCTGTTCGGGCCGACGCTATGTGTGCACGAGCCGCGCAGCACCGTGTCGATAGTGCACGACTTGCCGTCATCGCATTCGACGGAGCCATCGCTCTCCCCGCCGTTGCCACCTGGGACGTCGTTCCCCGAGGTGCTGTCCGAGCAGCCCGTCCAGAGGCAAAGCGCACACAGAAACCAGGCGGCCACGCCCGCGAGACCTAGAAACTTCCTCTCAAAGTAGTTCATCGCCCGTTCTCCTAGTCGCACACGCCATCGACACCGGTTCCACTGCAGCAGTCGGAGCAGTCAGCGGCACCGCACGGTTCTGCCGGCTCCGTGCACGCGGTCATCGGGATGTCTTCGCACTGGCCTTGCGCGCATTGCTGATCGGCGGCGCAATTTTCGTCCTTGCTGCATTCCGGGGTGGCAGCCACGCACCGCCCGCCGGCAGACTGCTGCGAGCAGCAATCTGAACAGGTGTCGTACGCGCAGCGCTGGCCATTCTTGGTGCACTCGCAGACGTGCGTGCCGACGTTGCACGTAGATGGACAACCGCAGTCCGCATTCTTGAGGCACTCGACGCAGACTCCGGCCACGCCGACACCATCCGGGCGGAGCGCTCGTGGGAACTGCTCGAGTCCTGTGCAGCAGGCGGCGCAGTCACCTCCTGGGCAGGCGCTGCCTGGGGGCGAGCAGGAGTCAACGCAGACTCCTGCGGCGTCCAAGGCTGAGCAGCAGTCGTGACAGTCAGCAGCCACGCACGCGCTGTCGGTCGCGGTGCACTCGCTGCACACGCCGTCAAACCCCAGGCGAGTGCAGCAATTGGAGCAATTCTCGGCGTTGGTGCAAGCCTCGCCGGTTGCCGTGCAAGGAACGCACTTCCCGGCGACGTACGACTCGTTGGCCTCGCAGGTTCCTTTGCTGATTGAGCCGCCCGAAAAGCACATGGAAGCATCCACAGAAGGGGGAGCGTCCGAGCCGGCGGCGCCGTCGTGCGCGCCAGCGCTGCCACCCGGCGACGACCCGGCGGTTCCGGTTCCATCGACTCCACCAGCACCATCCGAATGCCGGCCCGCAACCGCGTCCATAGCGTGCGACGCCTGGTCTCCGGAGGAACCGTCTGTTCGTGCGTCCTGTGACTTCGAGCCGCCGCCGCAGGAGAGCGCGAGCGAAAGCAGCACCAGGACCAGCAATGACACGACGCCTAAGCGGCGCGACCGCGTCGGGCGCCCGATCACCGCGTGCACGGCTGGAACTCCCGCATCGTTTCAGCGACGCAGCTGGCGAACTGGTGCGCCATCGCGAGGGGGCCGGCTGCACGCGCGGCGTTTGGCGGCGACACCGTCTCGGGCCGCGGATGGAGCGATGGATTCCACCTCATGGCGGCGGAGTATGCGTAGAACGGCAATTCTACGCAGTCAGCGGCTCGCACTTGGGGAGGCCAAGCCGGGCGAACTATCGAGCTTCGTCCCCGGCGGCGCGGCGTTCGAGAGAGTACTATGCAGCGACACGTCGATGAGCTCGCTGCCAGGTATTGTCATGCGTCGCATTCCCTCAAGCGGGCACGCCTCAGAGCTGTTCGAGGTTCGTGTCGGCCCGGACGTTCTAGCCCTCAAGGTTCCGATCGCGGGCAGCGATTCATGCGGTTCGATGCCGGGTCGAGAATGGGTCTTCGGGCGCCTAGCGGAGCGCATGGGCCTTCCAGTTCTTCCGCTGAGCACCATTGAGGTTGACCCGGCAGCGCTGCAAAGAGAGGCATCCGCGCGCCTCGACCTTCGCGACCGTGCGACGTTTACTGCCACACCGCTGGTCGAACTTGGCGCGAAGGTGAGTTGGGGTGAGTTGCCGCCCTCAGAACGCGTGCACCTGTTCCTGTGGAACTGTGCGACGTCGTTGGGTGACGGCGATAGGATCCGCCCGGAAGGGCCCCGCGACTTCTATCGATGTGCGACCGGCGCGCAGCAGCACATCATGCTCGACTATGAAGCGCTTCCCGACGTGTGGGATTCTGTGCTCGTGCGCGCTGTTGCCTTGCAAGATCCCCAAGCAGCACCGGACTGGATCTTTGGCGCCGACTCGCATCAGGCAGGGGCTGTAGTCGACGATGCCCTGGGTTGCTTCGACCTCGACACATGGAAGTACATCGTAGATGGTCTCGACCATTTCTGGCCCGGAAGCATCGATGTGCTGCGCGACGAGATGAGGCGTCGGGTAGACGTGGCGGCACAGCTGCTTCGGTAGCGGTTTGCAGGACGCCGCCTCGAAACGGGTACCCGCGTCGGGCTATGCGGAAGTGTCATCGGCCGGTTCGACATGGGGCCGGCCTATTGACGAGTTTCGACGCGCTCGGCATCGTGGATTCCATATGCTGCGACCGAAAGCTGAGCGCGGACCGCGTACCTACATTTTTCCGGTAAGCCTCGTCATCGAGACCGATGGCCGATGGTCAGCCGTCTGTCCCGTTCTTCCCGGATGCGCGACATGGGCAAGGACCCGCGCTGCCGCGCTCGACAACATCCAAGAGGCCGTCGAGCTGTACGTGGAGGACTTGCTCGAGTCTGGAGAGCCGCTGCCTCACGGCATCCGCGCGCTCGACACGCCCGCCGTGACAGTCAGCGTATGACGCGGCCGGAGCTGCGCGGACTCCAGGCGATTGAGTTCGTTCGCGCGCTCGAAGTCGACGGGTTCGTCTGGGTACGCAACAAAGGGAGCCACCGCTTCTACCGGCATCGCGATGGCCGCCGCGTCGTCGTCGCCTATCACCGGCCCGGTGCGACCTTTCCCTCCGGGACGCTGGGCTCGATGCTCGCCGCAACCCAATGGGGCGGCGAAGATCTCCGGCGCCTCGGCCTTCTTGGTGGCCATTCCGCGGATCGAGCGGCGTAGTATTTGATGCCATGAAGCCCTACGACTCCACCAACTTCCACCGCCAGGTCGCGGAGGCTCAGAACCGTGAATCGCGTTCACTGCCTGGTCTCACCGTCCGCGACGAGGCCAACGCCTTGATCGTCGGCGCGGTTCGAAACGACGCGCTCTTCGAGCAGTTGCACGCCGGCCGCTGGGACCCCGTGCTCGACGATACCGACCTGTCGCGCATTAGCGATTCGGAGATGAAGCGGCTCATGATCCGATTCTCTGCAGCACTCGCCTGGTTGCTCAACCTGCGCGACTCGAATCCCGACGAGTACAAGCGGCAAGTCGCATTCTTCCTCGACCACGCGCGCGGCTGGGAAAGAACCGCCACAGGGCGCGAATCGCCTGGAAGCCCAACGCTCGAGGAGTGAGACGCGCGGCGGCTCCAAATCCCCGGGCGTGCAACGAGCTGCTGGGCAAAGGTTGTCCACAGATCCGGGTGGCACAGGCGTGGACAGTCTTTTCACCGGGTGTACGCTGGACGCATAACTCCTCGCGCCGGTTGCCTCGTGACCCGCGTGTCTGAAACCTATGCATCTCCACGAAGTCGAGCAGCACCTGATTGAAGCGTTCAACTCGGGGGCGCTCACTCGCCGCGAGTACTTGGAGCACGCCGGTGCGCTTCATGATCTCGACGAATTGATGCAGCGGCTGGCTTCGACCAACAAGCAAGCCTTGCACGCACTGCACCGGTGCAAGCCGACCATTGTCGCCTCCCAGTAAGCCGCACACCGCCCTCTTACCGAACCCCGACATGGTCAAGGAGCCTTCCTTCTGGGGTACCGGTGCGCCGCTTGGGCTTCCAGGTTTCCGTATGCACCCCGCTTTTGAGGACTACCTGGGCCACCTTCGGTTGAGTCAGAAATCGCCGCTCACAATCCGTCGCTACGGCGATGTGCTCACCGAACTGGCCGAATTCACCGACAGCGCTGCGCCCGACACGCTCGCGACCTCGGTGCTGCTCAGGTTCGCCGGTGCCCCGCGCGCGGACGGGCGCGCCCGCGCACCCGCGGGACTGAACCTCCGAATCGCCGTGCTCAAAGCCGCCTTCCGATATCTGCTCGACGAGCGTCTCGTACCCACGAACACCGCTGCTCGCCTTGTCGGCGTCCCTGAGCCAAGGCGCGTTCCGAAGTATCTGACAACCGCTGAGGTCTCTCGGCTGGTGCTTCATGTTGCCCGCCGTCGGAGCATCAACCGCGTCCGCGACGTCGCCATCGTCATCACGCTCTGGCAGACGGCGCTCCGCGTGTCCGAGCTGGCTCGACTCAACTGGGCTCAACTCGAACAGGAGAGGAAAGTGCTCTGCGATGTCCTCGTGAAACGCGGTCATGTCCTCGACGTGCCGCTGAACGACGAGACCATCGCCTTGCTCGCGAGCTACCGAGTTCGACGCGACGCCGTTGGCGACGATGCGCCCATATTCGCGCGACGGGACGGTTGGCGACTCTCGGTCCGCGCGATCGAGGCACTCTTCGAGACCTGGCGAGCAGAACTTGGCTGGACCCGTGCGCTGCATCCCCATGTCTTGCGGCACACCCATGCCACGGGCGCGCTCGCGCTCGGCACCGACATCGCCACGGTCGCCGATCTACTCCGTCACAACGGGCTCCGGAGCGTGACCGTCTACGCCGCCGTCCAAGATCAGGCACGCCGCGCCGCGCTCGCGAAGCTCGGAGGGCTCGTTCCCCGCGGAATTCTACAGACAGTCGCCGCCAACGACACGCACGCAGAACCTACAGAAAAAACCACTTGCGTAGAATTGCCGTTCTACGAACCTGGCGAGGCGGCGTGACGTGGAGGACGGCTGAGCTGAGTGATCGACGCGTCGAGTCGCCCAACACACGAATCACGGTCAAGCCTGCCTCGGCGGCGACATGGGCGATTCGCTCGGACAGTCCCTTGCGCAGGGAATAGTGAACGGCAGCGCCTACGTGCCGGGCGTCGAGTTGTCGTCATTGGGGCGCGCAAGGGGATGAGCTCGCTCCCTATGGTGACTTTTTCTCCAACACGAAGAGCGTATGAGAGAGCACAACGTCGCCGGGGATAGCGACTTCACGCCCGTAGCGGGTGAAGGGGGAGGCACTACGGTCGTTCGCGATCGTCCTCGTAGCCGGGCGTCATCACGTCCCGCGTCGCGCGACTGAATGTGGCAGGGTCGATCTTGAGCTTGTCCTTGTAGAGGTCTGTCGTGGCCTTGATCGCACGTAGCATCCCATTGGTAATCTCGAGATACAGGTCGCCATCATCGAGCTTGTGGAGCGCGATTTGAAGCGGCGAGTCCAGGCTGTAGAAACCCTCTTCGACGGTTTTCACCAACTCACAAGCGGCCCGGTATTCCGGGCTCGCCACTTCCGCTGAAGTGCCGTTTTCGAATCCACGAAGCATAGTTCACTATTGGTTTGCTTTCGAGTTAGGACATCATCGTTGCAAGCGCGCGCGCAGTAAGCAAGGTGTGCAGCTACTGGGGGGGCGCTGGGTCGGCGGTGTCGGCCACGACTTGCTTCCGTCTCTGTGCAGCATTCGGAGGCGCTGCCCTCGGTGTAACGGCTGGCCGAAGCAATAGGACCGCCTCGTTCGATGTTGCCGAGTCTCCATTGGCGTCAATGGCAATCACGCGGTATGCATAGGCCACGTTGGGTTCCGCCGACTCGTCGATCCATGTCGATATTTCGGAGGGCAAGCGCGCCATTTCAGCAAAGTTGCCACCGTTCGGCGCGCGGTCTACCCGGAAGGCCACGGCCGTTCCACGTGAGTCAGCGGTCCATGTCAGCTGAGTCTGTCCAGTTGAAGCGTGTAGTGAACCCACGAGCCGCGGTGGTTGAAGGGGGTTCACAACCGGTGCAAGCACTGGGAGGCGAATCTCGTTTGCTCCCTGTGTCTTCCAAACTAAGCGAGCGCCGCTCAGCGTCGCGACAGCGAACAGGATGCAGGCACCTCCCACAATTCCGTGACCTACGATTCTTGCAATGGAGGGCCCCTCCTTCTCTGTGAGAACCGCCCCGATCCAGAGAAAGAGAAAGCCGAATGTGATCGCGGCGAGCAGGGTTCCAATGATGCTCCCCCAACTACCCACGCCGATTCCCACGTGGCCTGACCCAAAGTCCAGTATCCAGTTGGCGCAGGCTGTGACGAGACGCTTCCACACGCTCCATGAACTGTCTTCCGGGGTGAAGTCCCAGAGCACACGAAGCAGCGCGAGCGGCGGCGCGACGATGGATTGGAACAGCGTAAGCTTATACCAGCGGTTGAGCACTGTCATGCTTCCGCCATTCAGCGAGAGGGGCACGTTCGCGAGGACGAAGATGAAGAAGCCCATCAGGATCAGCCCGAGCGCGGCGGTCGAGCGAAAGATCAGGATCCAGCAAAAGGCCGACAGAACAGGAGCCAGAACGGCGTTGGGCGCCTTCCTCACCAGATAGCTCGCGTGATCGAGCGAACTCTGATCGTGGTCCCAGAAGTCGGGCAATTGCCGGCCTCCGACTATCGAGACAAGGTTGTTCAGCCCGAGCACCCGAAAGAAGCTCATGAATCTGGCGCCGCCAGACAGAAGGGCGGCCGCGAGTTCGCACGCCGCCTTGAATGGCAAAAACGCTATCGCCGCGTTTGCCATTCCAAGAATCAGTAGCGCTAGGTTGTTGAGCGCTGCTCCGAGGTAGATTGCCGTGACTGCGTTGGAAAGGAATCCTGTCATCACGACTGCGACCGAAAGCACGGTCTGCAGTCGTTCGGGGTGATACTCGTGCTCGGCGATCTGTTGGCGACCGGCTAGAGGATGAGGGATTAGGGCTGCTGTTGAGACTTGGCGCCCGAGCGAGTCGAACGCCTCGCCAGCAGCATCCACGGTAACCAGACTACTCCCGCCGCCCAAGGCTAGATCCGACAGCACCGCGTGGCCGTAGTCGTCGAGTAGGAAGGGCGGATAGTAGAGTGGTCGTCCTCCTTCGTCCGTTGCGAGGCGCGCGACGCTCGGCCTCTGTCGAATGGCGAGCGCGAGCTCGGCAAGCACAGCTGCCGCAGTGGAGAGAAAGAGAGCGGGAAGTGGTGATCGGGCGGCGTGGAGCGCGACAAGCAGTACGCCGAAATGGACGGCTGCAGCGACGTAGAGGCTGTTGACGATTTTCCTCGCGACAGCCGACACGTACCAAAGCTGAGCGCGATCGACTGCTGTGCCAACACCTCCCGTGATCGAACTCGCAAACTCCACCACCAGTGGCCGCAATCCCAGCGTCGGCGCAAGCCCAATGCCGACGAGAATCAGTGCGCCGATTAGCCCACCCATCGCCGACTCCCAACGTATGCTCCGGCAGCGTTCATGGTGGCTTGCGCAAGATTCGACGGAGCACGGTGCGTTGAACTTCCCAGATCTTGCGCTGCCTTGCGAGCCTTTCGGTCACCTCGGCGACGTGGCTCCGCAGGGCCTTGAATCCGGGAGCTTCCGGGCCCTCGCGAAAGTAGGTGTCTACCGCGTTTCTAACCATGTTTGCGAGCGCTGCGCCGGCATCGGGCGTCGCGATCGGCGGCTCGCTCTCGAGCATTGCAGCCGCTGACGTTTCAGCCGCGCCTGTGACCTTCGTCAAAAGGATATGAAGTTGTTCGACGGCTGGCACACACTCGGATGAAGGAACGCTGGCAAACTCGTGCACGGCACGATTCCTCAGGCTGATGGCCTGAAGTACGCCCCGAGGTGGGTGGGCGAGCGCCGCGCAAACTTCGCGGGCCGCGCCGTAGACACCCAGGCGTTTGCCGTCTCGTCCAAGGTAGACATGCCCGAGCTCTCGTAGATCGGCCTCGACGCTGCTGGTCGCCCCGGTGATCGCCGACCATCGGTGAAATGGGTCCTGACTCGCAGCCAGGCGCTTGAGCTCCTTCCAACTGATTCTTACACGTTGCAGTGAGTTCTTCACGACCGGGCGACCCTTCGCTCCGCACGCAGGCCATTCGACGCAAGGCTCAGCCAACGCTGGGCAAACGAGCGCTGAATGAACTCGGCCGCGTACCGAGCTTTGTTCCGGTTGTCGCCGAGTAGTTCTCGAAGAACATGGTTCGGGTCGTGCCCCTTCTCACAGGCTGACCAGAATCGCTCAAGTCCGGGGCCCAGAACCACCTCAAGCTTCTGCAGGGTGTTCGCCGCGTGCTTGTTCCGTAGGAACGCCCCATTCCGCTTGGAGGAGTGCGCCTCGGGGCCGTCAGGGCGGCAAAATTGCTTGAGGACGGTGCGCACTGCATCGCCCGCGCCCGAGCTCTTATCGATAAGCTCCACCGAGAAACGCGTTGCTAGCCGCCGCAGGTCCCGCCAGTTGCCATGCAGAGGATGTCCTCGCAGCACCCGAACTACCTCCTCGTCGTACGTCATGAAGTCAACGACTGGGATGCCATGCTCAACTGCAGCGTGATGGCGCACCGCGCGCCACATAGCTGGCAAGTCGTCCGAGCAGTCACGAAGGGGAGGTATCAAGATTTCGAGGTCTCGGATGCGATCCAGAAAGTCCGCGCTTAGTCGCTCCTGCAGATCGCTATCCGACAGATTCGTCCCGGCGATCAGACGGAATCGCGAGTGCAGTAGTCGCCCTTCATCGCCGAGTCGGGTATACGTCCCGTCTTCGATCAATCGAATTATCGCGCGCTGGCATCGATGATCCAGGTCGTGGACTTCATCCAAGAAGAGAATGTCCCTGTCGGCGAGCCTCAGTAGGCCGTGCCGATCCTTCTGCAAACCTGTATACGCCCCCTGGACAGCGCCGCAGAGTTCGACATAGAGCAGAGTCGGGTCTGCAAACTGGCCGCATGCCAGCGATGCCCACTCCGCCTTGTCGTTGCGAGGCTGCTTTCGGAATGGGCTTGCCGCCCGCACGACCTTCGCGAGCGATGACTTTCCAACGCCGCGCTCGCCGCGTAGGAGCAGCGGCGACCGAATTTTCGCGGCTTTCGCCAACGCCGCTACCGTCTCTCTAAGACGCGGGCTCCGCGCTTCGTCGTATGAGAACTCCGGAACGGAGTCCTCCCCGCTCGCCGACGCCGTTTGTCTAACGACTTGAAGGATCGTTGGCAATTCGAGATTGACGTCGGCATAGGGTGACATCCTGCGCGTATTTGCTCCCTTGTCGCGCTCGGATTGGATTAGACGCAACGGTCCCGAAATGATGCCAACCGTGCCAGCAATCAAGAGCACTGCGTGCATCGCAGACGTACCAGAGCTCAGCTGGAGGATGATTTCCTCCACGGGGTGCCTAGCGCGAATCTCTCGCAAGTTAGTGCGGACGACGTCGAACAAGTCGCGATGATCGTTGGGCGGCTTGTTCGTGCGCCATGTTACCTCATGGAGGAATGGCCGCTCAGTCAGGGGAAGGTGTCGAGTCAGCGCCGCCTGCATTTCCTTTGCCACCTCCAGGGCCGACCGCCCGCTTCGGCGCGCATCAGCCATCGTGCTGCTGGGATGGCACAGATAGTAGATCGTATCGATACGACCCTTCAGGTCAGAGGCCGGATCGGCGACGAGGCGAAGGAGTGGACCCCAAGCCATCCTGTCGTCGGGATCAGACCTCTGATATTCGCCGGTGTGCCGATTGCGCTCGTAGGGGTCGCCGTCCCTCGCGCAGAATGTGACCAACACGGCTTTGGCGGGACCACGACTCATCTTTTCATAACTAGTGCGCGCGCATAGCGCGCGCAACACACGCGCGGGAAAGGAGCCCACGCCTACAACTATTGGTAATTGAAGGGAGTTTGTTGCGGCACGGAGGGTGCTCTGTCTGGTGTCAGGAAGGACGACCAACAAAAAATGCCAGTCAACAAAGCTTGCCCCGTTCCCTGCATGTTCCTCGCCACCGAGTCACGCCCGGCGGGGGCTGACCCCGTACTGACGCAGGAGCATCTGGCCTGCGTCTGGCGTGAGTTCGGGCCGACCGTTCGTCGGCTAGTGGTGCGTGCGCTGTTACGGCTGCCACTTCGCAAGGTATGCGCTCGGTTGCAGGTGTCGGGCATTGCGATTCGACGCAGTCCGGGACTGGTGCGCTTCGACCTCGCAAACGGCAACGACGTCGACGATCTGGTTCAGGACGTTGCCTGTGCGCTCACCGTCGCAGTGCGGCGGGGGCGCCTCGTAGCGGCACGGCCCGCCATTCATCGCTGGTTCGAGCAGACCATCTACTTTCTCGTCCCGGAGCGGTCACGGCAATCGGCCATCACCGCCCTCACTGGCGCGTCGCTCAGTGCTCGGCCTGCAAACGACAATGAATCGGAGGAAGACCAGCCGAATGAGCCCCTCATCTTCGGCAGCGGACCCAACCCGGAGGAGGCTTGCGAGGCGAACGATGGAGCGCGAGCGCGGCTGGCGAGCTTGACGGCCGCACAGCGCGAGGTCGTCGTGCTCGCTTCGTGGGGCTGGCCGACGACGGACATCGCTTACCACCTGCGTATCTCCGTGGTTGCCGTGCGGCTCCGGCTCATGCAAGCGCGCCGCCGTCTGCGCGGCGTCGGGTGACGAAACGGGAGCCGCGAGAGGGCCATGGGTGTTGGCATGGTCCAACGCCAACACCCTGATCCTCGCCGACTCGCGAAAGAAGCCGAACTGATGTTCCGACACACGCGAGCTCGGCTCGTGCAGACTCCAGATGGAGCGTATACGTGGGTCGAGGAGCTCGTCGCGAAGTCGGGCTCCTCGTACACTCTCGCGATTACCTACCCGGCCGCGTTCCCCCACGAACGGCCGAAGGCATTCATCGTGAAGCCCCGGATCACCAGTGGCCCGCACTTGCTGGCGGACGGCTCGCTCTGCCTTTTCGATGACCCGTGGGCGGTCGATCTGAAGTGCACGGCGCTCGTCATTCGCAACCGTGCAGTCACCTGGATGCTTGCCTATGAAGTCTGGCAGAGAACGGGAGGCGAGTGGCTGGCGCCCGACCACGGTACAGGGCTGGGGAGCGGTTGATGTCTCACAGCTCTCGTAAGACGGGTCCCACGCAACGCGTTTCCGTTTCCGTCTCGCCGCTCGCCTTACTCCTTCTTGTTTGGGTCGGGGCGTCAGTCGCGGACGCCTGGGCGCGCCACGCCGCGGGTCAGCGAACGAATGGCAAGCGTTCGCCCGCTCTCCCTCCGGCACAAAGAAACACGACGGGCACCTCGGTGATGGATCGAGGAGAGGGGCGGCGCTCGTGGCCGCACCGCGGCGTCAATGAATACGGCGAGCTTGAGTGAGCCGCCGAGGAAGGTGAGACCAATGGCACGTGATTTGAATCGATTGTTCGAGGATTTGCGCAACTCGCGCGAGGTGTATGTCACGCAGGACGGAGACGTCGAGCAGGCCGATGAAGCGGCCGACAATGCGGACCAAGAGGAGCGGAGCGGCGGTCGCCCCAAGGCGCGCACGCGCCTCAAACCCGAGATATTTGGTCGCAGCGGTTCGCCGCTCTTCGTTGCCGAGACGGTGCTCGCTGACGCGCACCGTCTCGCTGGGCAGTTCTCAGTAGAGACGGGCGCGATTGGAGTAGGTCCGGACGAGCATACGCTGACGGCACTCATCCCCTCGGGGCCTGGCGCCAAGCGCACGGCCGGCAGCTTCGAGCTCGACGCTGACTATCTCCAGCCGTTGCTCGAGCGCGCGGAGGCGCGAGGGCTTCGTTTCGTTGCTTTCTGGCACTCTCATCCGCAGGGGTTTCCGAATCCGTCCGAGACCGACCGAGCCGCAGCACGGCGTATGCTTGGCGACCCCGAGTGGGGCCTTTCCGGCCACGTCTATCTACCGATATCGGTGCGCAAGGCAGGCGGTGGCTTCGAGACGCGGTTCTTCGTCGCTCGCGGCTCGGACGCCACGATCGAGGAGGCTTCGGTCGTCGTCATCTCGCCTACCAAGCCTCCAGCCGGTCTGCGGGCGGACGCGGGAGCCCACGGGTCGTCGACCTGCGACGCGACCGTGGTCGTCGGCGCCGATCGGCTGCAGCGTGATCAAGTGGAGCTCAAGGCGGCTGGCTGGACGGCGCGTCTTCGCAGTACGGCGGGCGGTCTTGCTCTACGTGCAGAGCTTCGACATCTCGCGCTTTGGTTCGTGTTGCCCCCCGAGTACCCCATCTCCGCGCCTGACGTGTACGTCGAGGAGGAGGGAGGGTTCCGCCCGATCCCGCTCGTGGATCTGCCTGAGGTCGCATCATGGTCCAGCTTGCGCTCGCTCGTCGCGCTCGCGGCTCAAGCACGAAAGTCGGTCGAGGACTTGCAGGCGGTCGAGTCTCGCATCCTGCGTCCGTGGAGCGTTCCGCTCATCGAGCGCGTGAAGAGCGCCCGGGCGCTTTTGCCCTTCATTGGTGCGAGGTAAGCGCGATGGACGAGTATCATGCACGTCACGTAGGACTATTTCAGCCGCAGCTGCTCGAGGGCAAAAGCGTCCTCATCGCTGGAGCAGGTTCGGTCGGCTCTCAGCTGGCATTGGGCCTGGTGCGGGCAGGGGTGCGTCGGCTTCGGGTCGTAGACTTCGACCGGGTGTCGAAGACAGATCTGTGTCGAAGCGTCTATCGCGCGCGCGACGTCGGTCGGTTGAAAGTCGACGCCTTGGCGGACGTGCTCGGCGAAGTACGGAGCGGCATCGAGGTTGCGGCAGCTGGCCAAAGTCTTTCGGAGGTCGACGACGCAGAGCTCGGCGCCTGGATACGCGATGCCGACCTCGTCGCGGGCACGACCGACCACCCGCCCACCCAAGGTCGGCTCGGCACGCTGTCCTATCCAACGAGGCCGGCACTCTTTGCCGGCGTGTACGCGAAGGGCGAAGGCGGCGAGGTCATCTGCACCTTGCCGCTTGAAACGCCCTGCTACCACTGCATCCTGGGCGGAGTCCGGGGAGAGCACGGTCCCGACCGAGGCAGACTCGACTACGGCCTTTCGACGGGCCAGCTCGCTGCCGAGCCTGCGCTCGGCTGCGACGTCCTCCACGTGACCGTCTGCGCGACCAAGCTTGCCCTCGCCCTCTTGCTGCGAGGTACAGGGTCAGCGGTCGAGCAGGTCTTCGACCCCAGTCGCTCGGTGCTTTTTGTCGGCAATAGCGCGAGCTGGATTTGGCGTGAGCCTTTCGAGACGGTCTGGGCGAAGGCCGAGCGTAGGGCTGACTGTGTCTGTCGTGCCACTGCCGACGGCTCAACTGCGGACTTGTTCGCCCTGGAGGGGGTGGGCTGATGGACGGACTGCTTTGGGTTGCGGTCGTGGGGCTGTATCTGGCAGTCGGACGCCTCATCTACTTGAGGCGCTGGCCGGAGGGGTTGCTACCAAGCGATGAGGACGACGATGTGCTCGATCGGGTTCGCCGCGTTGGACGACGTCGCGTTCTGCCAGTTCCCAGTCGCGAGGGGAGGGCGGAGCGGTGAAGCACGCACTCGACATGGCGCTCGGTTTCCGACGACGCCGCATGGGAGACGAGGCCAGGGCATTGGCACGTGTTGCAGCCGCCGAGCGGCAACGGACGGGCGAAGACGCCCGAGTGCTCGACACCGCTCAAGCCGCCATGCGGTCGCTTCTGGGCGGGCGACCAAACCCCCTACACCTCGGCAGTGCGCTTTCGTCGCGGCGCGAGCCGTTTCCCGTCCTGCTTGACTCTGCAGAAGCCTGGGGCGGCGGCCATTGGGCGGTGACGGGCGCGACCGGGGCGGGGAAGTCATACCTGGCCCTCGCACTGTTGCTTCAGCGATTACGCCAGCGCTTCGGCGGGCTCGTCGTCGTCGACCTGAAGGGTGAGTTGGCCCAACTGCTGCGGAAGGTGGTCCTGCCGAGTTTCATTGCGGAAGTCGGAGCGAGAGACCCCGAAGCCGCGCTTCGGCTCGCCTCGAAGGTTGCCATTCTCGCGCCATTCGACCCCGACGCCGTGCCGCCGTTCCAGGTGCTCGCTCGCGATCGTGGTCTTTCGATTCAGGAGCAGGCGCATGAGGTTGCCAGCTCGTTTGGACGCACCATCGGTCGAGATCTCGGCGTCATTCAGGAGACCGTGCTCCGCTACGCCCTGCAGCTCGCAATCGACGCCGGGTATAACCTGCTCGACGTTGCTCGCCTGCTGGTCGACGACGATATGCGCCGCGCCGCCCTCGAACGTACCCAGCTGGAGGACGTAAAGCACTACTTCGCCACGCGCTTTCCGCGGGAGCGGGCGGGCTCGGTTGGGTCGCTGTTGTCGCGGCTGGACAGCCTCACCATGTACCCCGGGCTCCGTCGCATGCTCTCTGCGAAGGGCATGGTGCGCCTTCCCGTGCTCATCGAAGACGCCGTCACCATCATCGACCTCGGCGGTGCTCCCGCCGGCATGCGTGAGGTGCCGCAGTTCCTCGGGCAACTCTTTTTTCAGAAGCTCGTGCGCGCAATTTTTGCCCGACGTGTCAGCCTCGATGGGCGTACGCCACCCGTCACCGTCGTAGCCGACGAGTTTCAGGAGCTCTTGGGGCCCGAGGTCGCTCGCGATTTCGAACGAGTCCTCACGTTGGCGAGGTCTCAGCGCTGTTTCCTTTGGCTGCTGTTTCAGCAAGCGGCCCAGCTCGAAGCAGTATCGCCGACGCTGCTGCGCTTGCTCCGTACGAACACCAACTATCAGGCGATATTTCGATCGAATATCGAGGATGCACGACATTTTTCGCACGTTTTGCCGGTGACCGGCCGCGTAGTCCATGAGACCGCAGGTTTCCCGGACCCTCGACAAGCTGAACGATTCCTCACAGCAGACGACGAGCGGCGTGAGCTGGTGGAGCTCGTGCCGCGTATGCCTGACCGCTTGTTCTGGTTCTGCAATCGAAGAGCGGCCTACCCCACCCTGCTCGTCCGGTCGCCCCATTTCGATGTTCCGGGAATGCGGCGGCGCGCTGAAGCGCTTCCGCGCGAGTTGCGAGACATGGTCACGCGTGGTGTCGTAGCTCTGGAGCCAGAGGCGGCTGGGCCTGGCCGAGGCGACGATCGTGCAAAGCCAGCGGCGACTCCTGGGACGGGATCGGGCGTGACACGGGAGGCGGTGGGCAGTCGTCCGCCTCCTCCAGGCGAGCGTGACGCAGCTGCTCCCGACCCGACGGCGGCGGACGCTCGACCGCGCAGGCTATCCCTAGGATGAGCAATATGCTGGACTTCAAACTGCCCGTTACGATGGTATGGAAATGCGTGATGGCGGGCCTAGGCGCCGCTTTCGTCGCTCCTTGGGTTCTGGCCGCGGTGCTGGCTACTGCGGCACGAGTGGTGCGCACGGCACGCCGAGCATACGGCGCGGGCCGCGCGGTGGTCGTCGACACCGTGCGGTGTCCACGTGGTCACCAGTCAGAGCTTCACGGCGTCTTCGAGTGCCGTTGCGGCGCACTGTTTGCCGGCTGGGCTTTTCAGAATTGTCCGATCTGCGCGGAATCGTGCGGGTACGTCGCGTGCGAGCGGTGTGGGATGTCGGTGAGAAACCCCGTGATTGTAGCGCTCGAGCGTGGTCGGTGAATCGACACACCGCAAGACTGGCCCGCCCGGGAGAAACGAACCGGGACGAATGGAGATGGACGTAGGTGAATGCTTGCAACTCGGCGTCTCGGCGCGCGATCAGCTGGTCGCAAGGCATGTGGTCGGGCTCGAAACCAACCCCTATGCCCAAACAGCAGCAATCTGTGCAGGAAACGTCAGAACACGGCAGTACCGATCGCCCCAAGTGGCGGCAACTCGTGCGTTGGGCGCTCGATAGCGCAGGTGGAGAGGCCAACCTCCAGGTCATCTACACCCTGCTCGAAGAGCGCATGCCGCGCGATTGGCTCACGCCCACCTGGAAGGCGAAGGTTCGGCAGCAGCTCCAACTCGACCCGCGCACTACGAGCGTTGCTCGTGGTGTTTGGCGACTCGAGGACTGGTGTCCGTGAACGCTCGTCACTGAGCCAAGCGCGACGAGGAAGAGCATTCAGCGGTACCCCCGTCGGGCGTGACGAGCCCGGCCCACCCTTAGCGACCACCATCGTGTGCTTCGACGTCTGACGTGGCCGCCGATCGTTTCCAAAAAAATGAGAGCGACGGCAGCACGGAGCAATCCGTGTTCATGGTGACAACGGACGCGGTGCTTGCGCTTGGTTCGCACGCCCGGCGGGCAACCGAACTAGCAATCGTGAGCGGAGAAACGGAGGGGCTCAGCTTTCCATGGGCTGATTCATGGAAAGAACCACCACCAGCTCCGACCCGCTTGCCGCCGAACTCCCATTCCCAATTCTCTGCGCGGCGGCTCGACGCGCCGCCGTCATCGTCGTGGGGGGCGCTGGCCGCGATGCAGCAAAACAGGAGGCCGTTCGCCGCAGCCGCCTCGAACTCGAGTGGACCGAAACGCGAGATGGCGGTACGCGCCTCGTAGAGGCAGTCGCTGCGCGCGTTCGGAGAGGCGCGGCGACTGCGATCATCCTGGTAGAGGGCGCGATGGCACATCGGCATTGGACCGCGCTGGTGACAGCGGCGCGCCTGGCGGGCACGCCCGTCGCCTACGCGAAGCGGGGAGGCTCCACGCAGATCCTCCGGGCTCTTGCCGACATCGAACGTCGCCTCGCTGAACAGCGAGTGGGCGCGGCCTGATGACGTAGATCAGTCGAGACGCTCGTAGCGTGCACCTGTCGCCGTGGAGCTGCTAGTCGTTCATCAAGTTCATCCGCCGTCGCATTCGCTCACCGATTGGGCGAACGAACACATCCACGCCGGTTCCCACGAGGTCCGTCGTCACGAAGATCTCCGTTCCATCCGACGGGCACACGAACCGAGCGCCCGCCATGCTGTCGGCGAGCACGGAACCACGTTCCGACGGCGGCTCCGAAAATGTGTTGCGATAGCATGGCTGACGCGCGAGCTCGTCCCAATCGCTGTCACTGATGCGCTTGGCTCGCACGAGCGTCATGCCATCTGGCATCGTTGCTCCCTGGTTGAATGATAGCCTCCAAGTACCGTCGTTTGGATCGATGGCGACCACGACGTCTGTGAGTTTCTTGGTCAGCAGGAGGTACTGAGCACCACCCATGGTCGGGAACTGCACAGCGAATAGGCAGCTACGCGCGGGTAATGAATGAGGCAACGTTGCGGTGAACGACAGAATTTTCTTCGTATCACGGGCCGAAACGGCCTCCGGTTTTTCTGAATGGTAACTGAACGACGTCTTGTTCGAGGTTTGGTTTGGCGTAATTGCCTGAGGTGAAATACTTCGAGTCTCGAGCCCATGGTCGGACATGGGTGCGGAAGCTCACCGACATCGAAGGTTTGACCTTGGGTTTCAGGTCGCGGTGGCGTTGGGCTCGAAAACCACATGCGAAACAACCATGACCTATCCGATATCCTTCACGATACGGGCGAGTTCCACCGGTTCATCCGATGGCGGGATGTGGTACGGCATGCATTCGATTCGCTCGGCGGCGAGGGTTCGTTCCCGGAAGTCGTCGCGGCGATTGAGCGCACCGTTCCGCCGTCTTGGCTTCATCGGCATTGGACCGTGAAGCTTCATCGCCTGATTCAGACGGATTCGCTGATTGAGAAAGTTGGGCGGGATACCTGGCGATTTCGGTCGTCGCGTTCTCGTTCGCGGTCTAGTTCGAACTGACCGAGTCGCTTGTCGATGAGCTGAGGCACCCACAGGAGTCCGCTTCGCGCGCGAGCCCAACGCTCGCCTCCTTCCTGACGCTCGGGCCATCTTCGAACCGTTATGCAGCCGCTTCCGCCCTTGGAGGAGGTAGGCGGCGCAGGGCCGACGAGGCCAAGACGGAAGTGAGAAGCGCCGTGGTCTGGCGCCGCGCGGCGGATTCCGCCTTCACGTTGCGAAAGGAACTACTTTGAAACTCTCCGAGCTACTCGCGTTACTTTTCCTCACGGCTGGGCTGCTGGTTGCTGTTCGCGATTGCGCGAACGAGCAGCGGCGAACCCGCCCCCTGCCCGCTGGTGTCTACGTCGGCACGGGCAGCACGCCGAAGCCATCGGCTCCGAGCTTCTGGTACCAGGAACCGGCGCTCATGACCTCCTCGCAATCGGCCATGAACGCTCGCTCCTCTTCGGTTTCTGGCTCGCCGCACTCGGTGTTGAAAATCTTCTCGCCCCGAATCTCAAGCTCCGTGCCAAGGTCGACACACTCTTCCGCGGACAAATGCCGTTGGACTCGCCTCGCGAGATCTAGCTCACCGAAGTCCCTCAGAATCCCAACGATGGCTCCAAGGTCCATCGTGCAGCACGTGCCGTTGGCGACCTCCCACTGCCAATCGTCGGCAACACGCGGACAGCGCTCAGATTTGAGATGTGTCATGGCGCTGGGCAACTCCGGGCGCGTTGAGTGGTTGCCGCACGCGCACGGTATGGGGCGGCCGACGAGAGATATGGGCATAGCAGTTGGATGCGGTTACGTTGCCGTCTCAAAAATGATCCCGCAAGGTCCAGATCTGTGGACGACCGCGGCCGTTCCAATCCAACAGCTCGAAGAGGTTGGGCAACGTGGAGCGTAAACGAGCAGCTCGCGATTCGCGCGTGCGTGGACGTGGCGCGAGGCTTCGTGGACGGGACCTCGACATCTTGCTCGCGCTTGCAAAGATGCGACTGCTGCGTACCTCGGAAGTTGCGCGACTCTTTTTCTCAGCAATAGGTACGTGCCAAAAGCGGCTGCGCCGGCTCTTCGACGCCGGCCTCGTTCGTGCGATCGTCACTGGCATTGCCGACGAGAATCGGTTCGCCCTGACCCGCTTGGGCCACGTCTTACTCTGTGAGGCGCTCAGGGAAGAGGATATCCCGCCGTATCGTGCAGCGCCGCGCACCGACGGTCGGAGCGTGGAGCATCTCGACATGCTCAACAGATACCGGATTGGTCCGGCTCTCGGGCTGCGCGCGAGCGGCCTCGTCTTGGGCTCGTTCGTCCCGGACTGGGAGCTCCGAGCGCGGGACCCTGTCGCTGCGCTCGTGCCCGACGCCCTTACAACGATCTTGGACCCTTCAACTAGAAACACTGGCGTCGTCGCCGTTGAAGTTGACAACAATACGGAGACGCCCAGCATCGTGCTCAAGAAGGTCGTTCGCTATCGTGAACGTCGAGCCCTTGGACAGACGGTATTCGGAGTCGTTCCGGACGTGGTCGTGTTTGTCGTGAGAACGGAGCGGAGGGCACGAACGTTAGCCCGACAACTGCATGCTGCTGGTGGCGAAGGATCGGCGCCGATCGTCCTGCTGGGATTGGAAGCGGCGATTCGGGAGGATGGCGGCGTTTCGAAAGGCCTTAGGCGTCCGAAAGATATCCTTGATGTCGCCAGCGGCGCGGTTGAAGCCGCAGCGCTTCAGATTGGGCTCCGTGCGCTGGTTGCGTGAGCAGGGGCACCGCACTGTGTCTACTTTGCTCCGTACGGGGTTCGGCGGGTTTTACGCTAGATTCAGCGTGTTCTCGTCGCGCTACGGTAGCGCGAGGTAGCAGCGCGAGTCGGTAGCGCGAGGTGCGCAAGGCCGCGGCTCGCGAGCTCGATGCTGCTGCGCGGCGCCAAGCACGGGTCCCTAGTCCAAGAACCAGTCTGACGTCACCTGTGATCTCACGGTCTGGCGTTGGGCGTCTGCTAGAAACGCTGACCTAGACGCCGCCATGGTTGAAGGCGGTACGACGATTCGAAGCAACGACGAACGAATCGTGTCGGCGGCGAGGCAGAGCTGGCTCGGCCCTGCTGATTCTTAACCGACACACTATGGGACTTGATTGTTTGCCTCGACCTTGCAAGAAGAAAGCACACGCGCATCGGAAACGTATCCCTCGCGGTCTTACGCACAAAATAGGCGAGGCGTGCCTGTTCGAAGTTGAGGACTTCCCGAAAGGGATTCTCACTACCTGCTGCTCGCTCCGCGGCAAGATTGCCGCCCGCGAGCTCGAAGCCCTGGGCGAGACCGACCTCTCGAACGCCATGTATTCCGACATGACGTGCGAGGAGGCCGCCATTTTCAGTGCCCGGCTACGGGCGACGGCCGACCTTCTGGAGTTTCGCAACAAGGATATCGCGAAGAAACCGCGGGGAGCAGGCTGGGATGGCACGTTGAACGCCGAAAAAAACGGGTGGGACTGGACCGCGTACTCGACGTTCGAAGAAGCGCTGGCTTCGATCCGTCAGGCCGCTCGCTGGTACGAAGCGGTCGGGCGCCTCGGGTTCGGCGTGCACGCGTGGTCATGATCAAGCACTGAGTCGTTCGAGTCTTCGACTCGTCGCACCGACGGAAGAGCGAGCAGGAACGCGGGCCGAGCCATGGCCCCGTCACCGGTACGAGCAGGTCGTCATTGAACGCCCGACGAAGCGTTGGAGGAAGCGCGCCGGGTAAATGAACGACTTCGTGCTTGCTGGACACCTCGTTGGGTCGTTCCACGTCTCCTGCTCGCGGCTTCCGAATTCGATCGTCCGCGTCAACGAAACGCGCTCGCGCCACGCACCATGGTTCTCAACGGCCGAAAGGAAATCACATGCAAGAACTCCTCATCTTCCTCCCCATTCCAGCTGCCGACGAAGCGTGCTTCGAGCGCTTTATCCGCGCGGCCGCCGCGTTCCTCGAGACCACCGGTCAGGTGAAACGGCGGGACCTCGGCACATGGCAGCGCCCAGCCCGTGGGAACAGTGTGGAGACGCTCCGTTTGGTCGCGCTCGCAGTGCCCGAGGCTGATAGAGCGCTCGCCAGGGCCCTGGAAGGCGTGCTCCGCTCAGCGCTCGCTGGCGCGAAGCTCCCCACCTCGGACGTGCGAGTGTTCGTGCAGTCGAAGACTGAGAACGAGTGAGGAGAGGCGCGTCTTGGATTGGTATGCGTTAAATCGCTTGGCGCCCGAGCCCACCGGCTTCCAGTCTGATCGGGAGCCCGCGTCCTCGTCTCGAGGTTGTCGCGCGGTCTCCCGTTTTTTTTCTCCCCGTGTTGCACGCCCGCGGCAGTGAAACGCCGTACCTCGATCAGCCATGGATTGAATCGGAGGCCCATCGCGCGTCACACGGCGAGCACGGGCTGGTCGCGGAGAGCCCGGGTCCGATCCTGACTCTTCACTACCAACAAATATGGGCAGAACTTTGCACTACGACGTCTTCGGCAGTCTTGAACTCGGTCCGGTTAAGTCAACCGCACGCGAACTGATCGATGAGGTCCAGAACGACATGAACCAGGAATTCACGTGGCCCTGGGAGAACCTTGCGCTTGAGCTCTTCGACGGTGGCTGCCAAATCACCTACGCGGAGGCAACGCCCAAACCTTGGGCTGCTCGGCTCGGCGGTGGGTTCACCAAAGTCTACGATGATGACTGGAATGCCGTGCTGGTCGTTCGCTTCCTGCGCTGGGTCTCGACTCAGCTTCCGGAGCGGGCGTTCATCCGTCTGTACGACGAAGGGGACTACATTGTCCCGGAAGAAATCATTCTGAAGGGTGGCGAGCTCTACCCTGGTCAGAAGCGAGCCAACGAAACACTTGAGCGTTACGAGGAGCGCAGAGCTATGGCGCTCAGGAAGCAATGGTTTCGCGACGTCTCGGCGCTCGACTACTACCTGAGCCACCGAGAAATGGTTCGAGTCACGAGTTTGGTGACGCCAGAAGAATTCGCGACGTTCACATTGGAAGACGCGGCTAACTACCTCGTCTTCCCCTGGCAGACGGAACTGCGCAAAGCGGCGTAGCGATAGGGCCTCCAAAGCAGAACACGGCCGGGTACGCGGACCCGGGCTCGACCGCGCCAGCGCGAGCGTACTCGCGGCAGGAGGACTGCCGGTGGCTCGCATTTCGGGGCGTCGATCGCGCTTTCGCGACGCCCGGCCGTGGGCACTGCACCACCGTGACGAACATCTAGCCGAGGAAATGAAGCCGATGAAGGCACCGCTGACGATCGAACCCGACGATGCCCTCTGGGATGCGAATGACGTGGCTCGCTACCTCAAGGTGAGCCGTTCGTGGGTCTATCACCGCGCGGAGAGCGGCCTTCTTCCGCACCTGCGCATCGGTGGCCTGCTGCGGTTCGCTCCGGACGAGATTCGCCACTACGCCCGCGGGGGCAGCCCGGACATTCTGCGTCCGCGCGCTTTGCCTCTGGCGCCAGCTGCGCTACGACGAGGTCGCTAGCATCATGGCCTCGGTCTACGACAGAAACGGGAAGTGGTACCTCCGATACAAAGACGCTTACGGCAAGTGGCGCTCCGTGACGTGCACCGCTCGTACGAAAACGGAGGCGAAGCGAATGGCCGGCGAGCTCGAGCGCCCTGCGGAGCGTCAACGGTTGGGTCTTGAGCCGCTGCCTCCAGAAGATGGCGGCGGCACGCTCGGTGAACTGCTTCGTTGGTGGCTGGAGACTTACATCAAAGAGACGGCGTCATCGGAGCGCACGGCAAGCGCTGTCGACCGGCATTTCCTACGGTCAGAGCTCGCTGAGATTCGACTGGTTCAGCTCACGCCCGGCGTCATTGAGACCTACCTCCAGAGCCGCGGCAGCGACATCGGCCCGAACTCGGTGAACCACTTGCGAAGCTTCTTGGCGACTGCATTCACTCGCGCCCAGCGCGCAGGTCGATGGAGCGGCGGAAATCCGGCGTTGCTCGTCGCGAGACGCAAGGTTCCAAAGCGACTGCCTGACTTTCTGCGGGCGCACGAGGTGCCGCTCGTCCTTGGGGCTCTACCCAAGAAGCAGCTTTCGCTTTTCGCCGCCGCGATTTACACGGGCATGCGTAAGGGCGAGCTGGCGGGACTTCGGAAGAGTGACGTCGACTTCCGCTCTGGCCTCATCAACATTTGCCGCAGCTATCACCGCGCGACAACGAAGGGGGCGCGGGCGGCAGCGATTCCTATCGCCACCGAGCTAGCCCCCTACCTCGAGCGCGCCGTCGCTGCCTCCACCTCGGACCTTGTCTTCCCCGGCCCCGACGGCAAGATGATGAGCCCGAATTCTCCCCTCGAAGAGGTACTTCGGCGGGCGTTGGCTCATGCCGGAATCGTCGAGCACTACGTCCACATCTGCCGCAAGAAGGGCTGCGACTATCGGGAGGAGGCTCCCGATGCTGGCCTGCGTCGGTGCCCAGACCACGCCTACAAGCTGTGGCCGAAGGCCAAGGTGCGGCGCATTCGATTTCACGACCTGCGTCACACGGCGGCGAGCCTCCTAATCATGGCCGGCGCCAATCCCGCCGCGGTGCAGCGTATCCTCCGCCACTCCGATCCGCGCATCACCACGGAGGTTTACGGACACCTCTTGCCCGGCTATCTGAAGGCCGAGGTCGACCGTCTGTCGTTCGGCTTGCCGTCCAACGAGTTGCAGCCCGTCGCAGCGCTTAGCTCGCCGCTTGTTACTCCCTTGTTACAAGGACCGGCGAACGATACAGGAGAGGGCGGGGCACCCTGCGAAATCCCCGACGATTCAGTAGCGCACCCCGTAGGATTCGAACCTACGACCCTCGGATTCGAAGTCCGATGCTCTATCCAGCTGAGCTAGGGGTGCGAAGGGGGCGGAGACTTGCGCGCGGGCGGGCGTTCGTCAAGTGGGGCGTGGGGTGGGGGTCCAACGGCACCAAAACCGTGGGCGGCGGCGGCGGCGGCGGC
>Ga0164241_10001419_pt1 | contig 29678 bp, 37 predicted proteins | sample OricomyardsoilBY_FD_108780 | JGI IMG/M metagenome (GOLD analysis project Ga0164241, IMG submission 108780) | Backyard soil microbial communities from Emeryville, California, USA - Original compost - Back yard soil (BY) | ecosystem: Environmental > Terrestrial > Soil > Unclassified | place: USA... | reverse complement strand
CGGCCTGTGGCTCCGGCCCTCGTGAGGGGCTGGTCGTCCTGCTACGGGCAGCCTACGGCTCCTGAGTGGCTTCCGGCACCACCCCCGCGTCCGTCTCCTCCGAGTTCGGTGTGGCGCGGTAGGGGCGCTGCTGAGCGACCTGCTGCTGCAGGCGGCGCACCTGAGCGTGGAGCCGCCGCCGCTCCCGCGCGTCGGCCCGCTCTTTCTGCTGCAAGTTCGCCGGGCGGATGGCTCTCCCCATGCGATCTCCTACTCCGGGTGGTTGCCCTCGCTGTCGTCGGTGAGGTCCGGGTCGGTGCCCGGATCGACCGGCGGGTCGATCTCCCAGGCTTGCGAGGTGAGCAGGGTGACGGTGATCTTCTCACCGCTGGGGCGGTAAGACGCCCTCACCGTCTCCAGCACCGGCATCGCCCCGACCTGGCGGCAGGTGGCGCGGGTCTGCAAGGGCACGATCGTTCCCGGCATGAGTTCGTTGATGGTGACCGGCGCGGCGGGCAGCAGTGGCGCGTTCTGCGGGATGTCGATGCCCAGCGGCGTCGGGAACGAGCGCATGATCGTGGCCTTCGCCGCCGCTTCGAGGTCGACGCGGGTCTTCATCGAGGAGTCCTCGATGTGATCGATGATCCCGTAGTAGGGACTGACGCGCTCCTGGTACTCCGTCTCCGTCGGCCAGTCTTGCGGGGCGCGCGGAGCGAGGCTGTGGTAGTACCGCGTGGACGCCGACTGCCCCGGCGTGCTCGACCAGGTGTAGGAGTAGTCGGCGGTCTTGGCCGAGTCGCCGTCGAACCATGTCTCGATCCGACCCCGCCACAGCCCGAACCTGTCGAACCAGAACCCGTCGGCGGCGTTCTTCCACTGCACCTCCGATGTTTCACGGGAAACCTCGACCCAGCAGGCAACCATGTCGTCGGGCACCACGCCGACGACGAACAGCAGGGCATCCGTGGCGGACTTGGTCTGCACCGGCGGTCCCTCGACGAACGGGCGGTCGTCCACCGTGCCGTCCTTGTAGCGCCCGCGCAGCGCCAGCGAGAGACGGGTGAAGTTGACCCCCGTGGGCCGTACCGTGAGGGTCGCGCTGATCTGCTCCCCCGGCGCGACGGCGATCTCCTGGTCCTTCATCGACAGCACCATCTCGTACTGGTTGTAGTCGCTCCGAGCCTGGCCGCTGCCGGGGATCTTCACCCCGACCTTGCCGAAGGTGCCGCCCGCCGCCGACGCCCAGCCCGAGGTGAGCCGGGTGACGGTGAAGAACCGGGTGGTGTAGGGCGCGAAGCCGATGGTGTTGATCCGCAGCGACGGGTTGGCGGCCCAGTTGACCGTGACGGGCAGCGGCACGGGTGTCGCGGGGGTGGTGTCCGCTCCGGCGAGGATCGATGCCCCCCACGTGTCGCCGCCGGTGGCGAACGCACGGGTGACCAGCGACTCGCCGTCCTCGAACACCGTCACCTCGGCGGCGAGGTCGGTCGGAGTGCGGATGAGGTTGGTCCGCCCGACCGGGTTGACCGACGCCCAGAAGAACACGCGCCGACCGAGCACGGCCCAGTCGATCCCGGCCTCGACCAGTTCATCGAGGGCGTCGATGACGTACCCGTCCGCGTCGTTGTGAGCCGTGGTGATCGTCTCGCCCCTGTTGAGGTTCGCCTGCAGGAAGGCGCGGGCGTTCGGGTTGTCGTGCACGAGCGCCTGCTGGGCGTAGCCGAGAGCGAGGCTGACCGCGTTGCCGGTGGCGAACGTCCGTAGGACGGCCCGCTTGTGGAACCACCACGAGACGTCCTTCGCGATGATCGTGACCCGCGTCTGGGAGTACGCGATTCGCGTAATGGGGCCCTCCCAGACGCGTTGGTTGTCACGGTAGAGCACGAGTTCGTGGCGCACCGCGCGGATGCGCCCGAGCCAGTCGCAGTCGCACAGGGCGGCATCCACGATGAGCGTGGCGGAGCCGGTGTCGGACAGCACCCGGGTCCAGTCCGCCGAGACCACGGCACCGGCCTCGAACCGGTAGAGCCGCTGCTGGCCGCCCCGGTCGTAGAGGTAGGCCGTCAACTGCCCGCAGCCGAGCGTGGTCGGACGCGGCGGGGCGAGCACCGGGGGTGGCACGATCGGCGGCGCGGGCTCGACCACCTCCAAGACGGTGATCGACTCGCCGACCACCCCCGTCCAGGTGTAGCCGGAGGTGTCGCCGTCGCAGTACCGGGCCGGATCGTAGACCCCGGCGGGGTGGTAGCCGTTGACGTCCGGCGGCACCCACGCGCGGCCCGAGTCGGGCTCGATCAGCAGGTTGTCGTAGGTCGTCGCGGTGCCCACCGCGACCGTCCCGGTGCCGGTCGGCGTGGTCACCAGCACCTGCAGGAACGCGCCCGCTGCACCGGTGGTGGTGAGCAGCGTGCAGCCCACCCGCTTCGCTACTCCGGCGACGAGGTCGAACGCCTCGATCACCCGATCATGCTGAGTGCCGGTGGCGTCGACGGTGATGAGGGTGACCTCGGCTCGCGCGGCCAGCGCGCAGCGCATGGTCAGGCTCCACGTCATCACCGAGTCGGGCAGCGGCTCGTAGGCGCGCAACTCCGGCGAGGCCCAGTCGCTCGGGTCCTCCGGCGTCTCGAACCCGCCGGTGATCTGCGCGCCGCTGATCAGCCCCGTCTGCGCCACCGAGACCGTGGTCGTCGCCGAGTGGGGCAGCGTGAGCGGGGCGGCGGACTCCAGGGTCATCGGGATGGCCGCGCGGGTGCTCATCCACCCGCCGAGCGTGTGGCAGGTCGGGTTCTCGGCCCAGTTGCCGTCGAGTCCGGGGATCACACTCACGTGGACGCCCGGCGCATCGACACCGACACCCACACGTCACCCTGGGTCTGCCCGGCGCAGTCGTTCCCGCAGTTCTCGGGGTACTGGTCGGGGACGTCGACCGCGATGAGGAAGCCCGTGTTGCACTGCATGGCCGGGAAGTCGAAGGGCCCGCCGTCGCGCCCGCGCACCGACGCCGAGGAGACGATCTGCTGCATCCGCCCGGTCGGCTGGGTGGTCACCCGCCGTGACGGGCCGTCGAGCCGCCAGGTCGCGTTCGGGGGGATGTAGGTGATGAAGAACTCGTCGCAGAAGTCGCACTCGGAGATGCCGGAGATGCCACTGCCGATCGGGTCCGGGTAGACCCGAATCCGCAGCCCGCGCTTGGAGTGGTTGTCGTTGAGCACCTCCATCGAGAGGAGCCCGTCCTCGATCTCGGGCGCGTAGTCCTTGGGGATCTGGACCCACGAGCGGTGGTAGGTCGTCGGGCGGTCGAAGCAGGTGTCGGCGATGTAGGGCAGCGTCGGCGGCGCGAGGAAGCCGGGGCAGCAGGGGTCGAACACGTTCAGCGTGGCCGATGCCTCGGTGGTCAGGCAGCGGGTGTCCACGTCGTTGACCGGGTCGACCACGAGGCCGGTGGTCACCTGGTAGGCGGTGGCGAACTCGGCGGCGTACGGGACCATCCCCCCGCCCGTGTCGGAGTGCATCCGGGTGACGAAGGGCACGATCGGGCCGAGCATCGCCGGGTTTCCGGCGACCATCGTCCACTCGACCTTGTAGTACCGCTCCCCGCAGGAGGACTCGAACACGTCGACCACGGTCGGTCCCTCGATGGTGGTCACGTCGAGGAAGGAGCGGGTGATCTCATCGAGACACTCCTGCGCCGTCTTGTACTTGGCGTGGGACAGCACCGGGGCGATCTCGAACGCGTTGGGCAGCGCGGGGTCGGCGATCAGCCGGGGCACCCAGGTGCCCCACTCGGTCTCCGGCAGGATCGTCACCGCCGGAGACACGCCGCTGACAGTGAGCCAGGGTCCGGTCCACAGCACCGAGCCGTCGAGGGCGAGCGCCTGAGCCTGCAGCCGCACCGGCCCCTCGATGGTCGACACCCCGAAGTCGAAGGCGGCCTCGTCGATGCACTCGATCGGCTGCCCGGTGAGGGAGACGACGGGCGCCGTCACCACCACGGTCGAGGCCGACTCCTCCGGCGTGCCCTCCCAGGTGTAGGTGTGAGTGGGGGTGTCGTTGGTCTCGCCGTCGAAGTAGGCGAGCACTCGGCGCGCCGTCTCCACCTGAGCGTTCACCGCGTCCACGTACAGCACCGCCCCGGTCGGGGCGTTGCCGGTGTTGTCCACGTTGCGCAGGGTCACCGTGATGGTTGGCGTGCTCACCGTGGTGATCGGCACCGAGATGTTGACCTTGTCGTAGGAGCCGCCGCGCAGGCCGATGAACTTGGTGACCGGCGAGGCCGACAGCCCGGACACGGTGACCCGGGCGCCCACCTGCGACCACATCCCGTCGGACGTCTGCCCGGCGCCGACCGCGAGGGACATGTTCAGCACCTTGCCGATGTCCCCGGCGACGATGTCGGTCAGCGTCGTGGCGATTACCCCCGGTGCGGCCACGGAGCCGGTCAACTTGGCCGAGTGGCTCCGCTGACGCGACGGCCACAGGTCGGGAGAGATGGAGGCGGCGGCGTCGGCGGTCCAGAAGGCGAACGGAGTGGCGCTCTCGAACGACGGGTTGCGGACGAGGTTGCGATACGTGCCGGGCGGCTTGACGTTCGGCTCCATCGTGCCGGTGGTGGCGTCGTAGAAGCCGCCGGTCCCCACCCAGCGACCGATCGGGACCGCGTCGATCTCGGTCTGGCCGGGCATCGGGACGTCGGCCAACTCGTCCGGGCAGCAGGTCAGCACGCAGAGTTCGTCCCCCTCGCAGGCCGACCGCGCCGCCGACGTGGGCGGGCCCGAGCACTTCGACCCGGCCAGCACCGTCGACAGCCACGACAGACCGGCCTCGACCGCGCAGGACGTCTTGCCCAGCAGCAGCGCGGTGACGGCGATGGTGCGCGAGGCGAACCGCACCCCGGACACTGACCCGCCGTCGCTGACCATCTCGGTGACCGTGGCTCGCCGCGTGCTGCCGTTCAGCCCGGTGATCTCCAACGGCAGGACTCCGGCGAAGTCCCATGTATCGGGGTTGCCCGACTCGAACCAGGGCGCCTCATCGATCATCGGGGACTCGTACTTCTTGTCGCCCAGCATCTCCGCGAGCGAGTCGCAGCCCAGGCAGTCCATCACGTTGACGCCCGCCGGGATGTAGCCCGTGTTGACGTACGCCATCGTGCGGGCGGCGTTGATGACCTCGTTGCCCGCTAGTTGCATCCAGCCGTCGAACACCTAGACCACTCCCTCGAACACGAGCCGGTTCCACACCGCCATCGCCGCCGCCTCCGGGTCGTCGGTCGGCATCGTGAGGTTGATCTGCGGCGCGATCGTCCCGCCGTCCTTCGCCTTCGGCGTCCCCCACCGGTCGGCGGCGATGCCCTTCAAGAACCCGTTCACCGCCGGGTCGAGGATCTGGGTCCGGCGCAGCGGCACGATCGCCTCGGGGCCCGCCTCTCCGACCAGCCGCAACTGGGGCCCCCGGGTGACCTGGATGCCGTTCGCCGCCCCCGCGATCAGACCCTTCGCCGCCGGGCTCGGGACGTCGATGTTCCCGATCGCGCTGGTGATGGCCGCGCCGAGCCCCCGGAACGGAGCGAGGATGGCGTCCGCCGCCGACTGCGCCAGTCTGCCGAGCCCGGAGAACCAGCCCACGAAGGCGTCGTAGATGCTGCCCGCGTTCCCGATGATCCGCACCGCGAGCCCGCCGAAGGGGCTGATGATGTTGAGGGCGGTCGCGATGGCGATCCCGTTCGACCCGGAGAACCAGCCGGTCAGGCTGGCGCCCCAGTCGCCAGCGGGGGCGAGAATCCGGGTGGCGAGGCCGCCGAACGGGCCGATGATCGCGGCGACCACCCCGGAGACGATGCCCGGCGAGGGTTCGAAGAACGCCGTCAGGGCCGCCCCGAACGCCCCGGCCTGACCACCCAGGGCCACCCCGATCGCCACGGGGACCGGCGCCATGATGGCGGTCATTATGGTCAGCCAGTCCGGGGGGTCAAGGTTGGCGAACATGTTGTCGAACGCCGCCTGGACCGCCGGGCCCTCCCCACCCAGGACCAGCCCGATCGTGAAGGGGATCGGCGCCAGGACCCCGGTGAGGATGGAGAGCCAGTCGGGCGGGTCGACCCCGGTGAAGAAGGCGTTGAACGCCGCCCCGATCGGCTCGGCGAACGTGCCGAGGATCACCCCGATGGTGAAGGGGATCGGAGCCAGGACCGCCGTCAGGATGGTCAGCCAGTCGGGCACCTCGATGGTCTGGATACCCGCCCAGACTGCCCCCCAGTCGGTGTCCTTCAAGAGGTTGATGACGGAGAACGCGTTGGTGAAGGCGCCGACGTCAGCGAGGAACTGCAACGCTCGGGCCAGCCACCACAGGGCATCGGCGAGCCCCTGCAGGTCTCGCATCACCTGGCCCCAGTCCGTCTCGGTGACCAGTTTCACCAGCCGGTCGAGGTTCTCGTTGACCTGGTCCCAGAACTCCTGGATCGTCGGCTGGTTCGCCGGGTCGTTGAGCCAGGTCGTCAACTCGTCCAGCGCGGCGGACATGCGCTCGATCAGGGCGACCCCGTTGTCGCTCACCCCACCGGGGTCGAGCAGGGCCAAGATGAACTTGCCCGCGCTCTTGGCCAGGTCGCCGATCGCGATCAGCGCGAGGTGCGCCCGGGTCAGGAAGCGGTCGAGGGAGCCGTCGGCGGAGATCCGGGCGGTCCATTCCTCGAAGGACTTGGCGACGCGCTCGATCAGGGCCGAGAACCGCACGGCGGCGGGTCCGGCCCCGATGAACAGGTTCGCGATCCCCTTGGCGAAGGAACCGAGGGCGCCGATCAGGTGGGGGAGCACTCCCTCCATCACCGTGAAGATGCCGGAGATGGTCTCCAGGCCGTCCGCCGAGCGGCTCCACGCGAGCAGGGCGATGGCCCCGTTGTTGAGTTGCGTGGCGAGCGTGCCGAAGCCCTCTCGCAGGATCGGCAGCACCACCTTGGCGGTCCGCTCCAGTGACGAGCCGATGTCGAGGAACAGGTTCTGCTGGACGGTGCGCTGCAGGGCGCTCCAGGCGTCGCGGAGGTCGTTGACCGAGTCCACGAACTCGCGGGCGGAGGGTGACAGCCGGTCCATCGAGGCGGCGAGTTCCTCCTGGGTCTTCTTGCTGACCTTGCCCGTGGTCTCCAGTTCTTTGAGGGCCTTGTCCTGAGCCTTGAAGGCTTCCGAGAGCCCGTTCGTCCCGATGATGACGGTCGCGTACGCCCCGGCGATGGTGCCCAGTGCCACCCCGACGGAGACCAGCGACCCGGCGGCGGTGATGGCCGCGCCGACCACCGAGGCGAGCGAGGCCGCCAGGGCGATGACGTAGGGGATGATCGAGCCGATCAGGATGCCGAAGGCGGCGATCTGGGTGACCGCGCGGGCGGCGAAGGCGGTGACCGAGTTCGAGATGACCTGGCCGACGCCGCCGAACCGCCTGCCGAGGCCCCCTACGGTGCCGCCGAGCCCCTGCAGGGCCTGGTCGAGTTCGTGGGCGCTGACCTCCGCCCCGTCGGCGTCGTGGATGAACCTGCGCAGCCCGTCGGACCAGACGATCCCCTGCGTGCTCAGGTGCGCCTCGAACTCGACCCGCTGCCGCGCCAGCCGGGCGACCCGTCGGGCGTCGCGGATGACGCTGGCGAAGTCGGTATCTGCGTCGAACTCCACCGTGGCGTTGGCGCGCGCCGCCGCCGCTGCCGCCTGACGCTGCAGGTGCCGGATGGCACCCTGGGTCAACTCGGCATCCATCTCGATCTGGGCGTTGCGAGACGCCCGTTCCGCCGCGCGCTCGACCTCGCTCGTGAGGCCGGTCGCGTCGGCGTGGACGTCGACGTGGATCTCGCCTACCGACTCCGACATCTCACCCGCCCTTCACGCGCGACGCCAGCGAGGAATGCGCGCCCATAAACGCCGCGAACGCAGCGCCTTCCTCCCGTGCGACGGGGTCGTTGGCGGTGGCGGTGACCGCGCGCCGGGTCGCCTCGGGCGGCGGCATGTACCAGCGCCGCCTCAGGTCATCGAAGTCCTTGGGGGCTAGGCGCTCTGCGATAAGGGAGACGCAGAGGTTGAGACCTCGGTCGCAGTCGAGCGTGAGCGGGTCGATGCCGTGGATCGCGCACGCCCCGTCGATCGCTTCCCAGTTGCCCGCGACGGTGGCCGCGATGGCGTGGGCGGCATAGTAGGGCGCGCCGTGAACTCCTCGGTGATCCATTGCAGCAGTTCGGAGAGGTCGGTCAACTCCAGGAGGTCGTCGGGGTCGCGGAGCCGGTCGTTCAGGTAGTCCCGGCTGTCCGCCACGAGACACTGGTCGATGAACTCCAGCGCCGCCTGCACCTGCTCGACGGGCGAGCGGTCCGCCACGTCGGCGAGGTCCAGCAGGGCCGCGTACTTCGGGCGTTTCGCGTAGAGGAGCACCCCGTCGAACTCGAACTCCAGGGTCTCGACCTTCTCCGTGGCTGCGCGCGAGGTGAAGGACTTGCGTGGCATGAAGGCTCCTTGGGGTGGCGGGTGCTAGCACGCTATCGCCCCCCCATCACGATCTCCAGGGCTTCACGCAGGAACGGCTGCCCCCGCTGGCCGGGGTGGTGGACCTGGGTGAAGCCCCGGAACCAGCGCCCCTCGCGCTCCCAGTAGAACGCCAGGTAGCCCGGCGCGGCGGGGATCAGATGAGGTCGTGCACCCTCGTGCACATACAGGGCGTAGTTCACGGTGCACTGCACCCGGACGTCGCGCCCGAAGCCCCGGGCGTAGATGTGGCGCGCCAGCGACCCGGTCACCCCGCGCGGCGCGCGGCTCTTGGCGACTCGCTCGATCTCGCGGCCCACGCGGGCCAGGTAGGGCGGCAGCACCCGGTCGAGCGTCGACTCGACCTCGCTCGCCCAGACCACCGCGCGGCTCATCAGACCGCCCTGTCGTTCAGCCGGATGGTGACCGCCACCGCGCCGCCGCCGCAGTTGCCCAGCGGCCCGATCGGCAGGTACTGGCCGATGATCCAGTCCCTGCGGTTGACGGCCTTGGGCAGGCAGCACTCGATCGCCCGGTAGATGCTGGCGACATCGGAGACCTGCACGTGCACGGCCTCGGCCTCGGCGATCTCGTCGGGCATCCGCCCCTGCGCGTCGATGCCGGGGATGCAACGCATCACGCCGAGGTCGAGGCGGGCCGCGAGCGGGTCCGAGCACGACGTCGGGCCGAGCGAGGGGTTGGGGAACTGCGCGCTGGGGTAGACGTTGTTGAGGCGCACCCAGGCTTGGCCGCAGCCGTTGGTCGAGCAGTCGCAGAAGTCGGCGGGGATGTTGAGCCCCGGCAGCACGCCACAGAAGCAGGTCGGCCCCCCGTACGACCTCTCCAACTCCGCGCACAGGCACGAGGAGAGTTGCAGCATCAGCGGCCACAGCGCCCGCGAGTCGATCATGGCACCGGCCAGGTCTGCGTCCGTCCTCGGTGCACGTCGGGGGACCACACCATCGACGGTGCGGCGAGGGCATAGGGGTTCCAGCGGCGGAGGTAGGCATCGACCTCCGCGATGCCGGTCTTGCCCTCCGGGAACGTCGAGCGGGCGAGGTCGACGGTGACGCCGAGGCGCTGCACCTGCAGGGCGTTGTGCGGCAGCGCGCACTCCTGCCCGTTGGCCGCCTTGGCGTACTCGCAGGCCAGCAGCCCCAGCACGTAGGCGCCGTCGGCCCCCAGTTCCGCGCCGGGGGTGTAGGTGACGGCGAAAGTGTTCGGCGCGGTGGTCGGGGCGGCCATGTCCTGACAGACCGGCCAGCACTCCCCGTCGACCCGGACCAGCCGGTTGCCGTTGTCGACCCGGTAGGACGAGGGGTCGAGTTCGACCCCGTCGAGCATCACCGTGATCGGCGGGCTGATGCCCCAGGGCAGCACCACCTCGCACATGCGCCCGCACGAGCAGGGGTCGGCATAGCAGCCGCAGCCCACGTTGACCCAGGCGCCGTCGATCACCGTGGGCGTGAAGCCGCCCGCACCGGCCCACTCACCACCGGCGGCGACCGGGAACGTCTGCCAGGTGCGGGTGTTCCAGCAGCGCTGGCCGCAGGGGCGCAGCACGATCGGGCAGTTGCCCACCCGGAACCCCGTCAGCGAACGGAGGGCGACCGTGGCCAGCGCGGTCGCGCGCTCCTGCACCTCCGAGGCGTACTCGTCCCACGCGGCGCACGACCCCGTGTCGATGGGCAGGTTGCAGTCCATCCGCCCATCCTCTCTAGGTGCCGCCGGTTGCGCACTCCCTCATCATCAGGTCGCACGCCCGGAGGCCCAAGCCGTGCCGCTCCAGTGCATCTCACCGGCTGCTCCCGCCGTCGAGCCCTGCACGTACTGGCCCGTGGTCCAGGCCGTCGCGGGGCTCGCGACCACTCCGTCAGCCGTGGCCTCAGCCGCGTCCGTGGGAGCCTCGGTGCCCGCCGGGGTCCAGGTGCCCGGAGTACCTGCGGTGGCGCCGCTCGCCTCGGGAACCAGCGCGGCGCAGCCACACGACGGCTCCGGAGGAGCCACGTAGGTGATCTGCACGTGCAGGTGGTCCTTGGCGTCGATCGGGTCGGTGAGCGGCCCGGCGACCCCGGTGTCGTCCAGGGTGATGTCGTAGGGACCGCGCCCCCAGCCCGAGCCGTCCTTGGTGGTCGCGCCCTGCACGACGAAGGACACCGCGTCGTTCTCGATGGTGAAGTCGCCGAACACGCCGCCCTGCAGGAACGGGAACAAGATGTAGCCCGAGGCGATCTCCGCCGCCTCGATCGGGTTGCCCTGGTCGTCGACCGGGCACGAGACGCCGGGGACCTTGCTCCACACCTCCAGCGCGAAGCCCGTGTCGGAGCCCTTGCCGGTGTTGACCCGGAAGCCGATGCCCTCGCCGGTCTGCGGGTCGAGCACCGGGTCCTGGCCGGTGGTGAGGGAGAACAGGTCGGGGTCGACGTTGCAGAACGTCATGGTGACCGCGTACCCCGTCAGCGTCGGGGTCGGCGTCTCGCTGACGCACACCTTGCCAGCGGCGTTGGTGACGCTGATCGCGTCACCCTCCTCGACGTTGGCGGTCACCTCGACGCTGACGAAACCGTCGGAGGTGACCTGGGCGCAGTCCGGCTGGGTGGTGTCGGGTCGACCACACCCGTCGAGGCGGGTGACGCGCATGACGCGCCCGCCCACCAAGGGGAAGCACTGTGCACTCATCTGTGGGTTGTCCCTTCACTCACTAGAACACCGCGTCCGTGGCAACCCAGGTCGGATCGCCGCCCCGCTCGAACTCGTCCGCCACCTTCACCGGGACGATGAACCCGGAGTCGGTGGTCCGTACCGCACGCTGGTCGACGCCGACCCGGTTCGCCGCCGCGAGGATGGCTCGCGCGTTGTCTCGGGTGCGCCCGTAGATGAACGCCTCTCCGACCCTGACCGTCATGGGATGGCCGCCGCATCCGCCTGGCCGGACCAGCAGTCGACGATGGCGGCGTACGCCCGCTCGGCGAGGACGTAGTAGTCGTTGGTCCGGCTGAAACCCTGCCCGTCGGGCAGGGTGTAGAGGCTGCCGGTGACCGGCCCCGCGAGCGTCACTTCGCTGCGGTACAGGGCGAGTGCACCCGATGCCCAGACCGTGGTCCCGTCGCCGTAGTTGCCCACGCTGACGACGTTGCCGCTCAGGGTCTCCAGGTGGTCGCCCACGCGGATCAGGTACGGCGCGGCGTCGAGAGCCGCCTCGGGCGGTGCGTACAAGATGATCTGCCCGCCGTAGTTCTCGTTGGCCTCGCGTTCCAGAGCGGCGATCGCCCCGCCGAGGCCCGGCAGCACCGGGGTCACCGCCGGAGCACCCGCGAGCACCTGGGTGACCAGCCCCATCTCAGCCGCCGACTGCTCGGCGGCCACGAACCGAGTGCGCAGCCGGGCTGCCGCCTCACCGTACCGACCCACCGTCTTGCAGGTCTCGTACATGTAGGTCAGCCACGGGTCGGCGTCGATGTCGGAGTACCACGACCGCGAGACCTTGTCCGGCGATGGGCCGCAGTCGATCGCGCCCCACTGCGGCTCCGAACACTCCTCACCGTCGGCAGTCATCCCGCCGTACAGCCAGTGAGCGTCTCCCGAGGTCACCGGGGTGACCACCGAGAACAGCCCGAAGCGGCGGGCCGCGCGCGACGGCGCCTGGACAGCCTGCCGGGCTCCGTCGATCGCTGTGGCCGTCACGTTCCTACCTCCCCTGCCTCGTCGTTACCGGTCTCCTCGCTCTTACGGCGTGGTGTCCGGCGCGAGGATCGGGGCGCAGGCGCTCAGCACGCCGCCCGACGCACCGAGGATGCAGGTGGGCACCGCGATCAGGCAGGCGTCGTAGCAGCGGTTCGCGACGAGGAAGCCCGACTCGGCGAACGCGGCCACGTACATGTTCTTCTGCAGGTTCGTGGAGTCGTACACGGTGTCGAGGCTGATGACGTCGGCGGTGCCCTTGACGAAGGTGCCCGCCGGGTAGATCAGCGCCTGGATGGTCGCCGGGACCGGGGCGACGCACGCCTCGCCCGCCGTACCGGTGGTGTCGAGCGCCTGCCAGTCGTAGACCCACTGGACCCGCAGCCCGCGCGCGGAGAAGAACGCGGAGATCTGAGCGTCGGAGATGTTGCTGGGCTCCGAGGACTGCCGAAGCGCGAGGTCGGAGCGGATCACCGACTTCGCCCACACCGGCAGCACCACTTCGAGAGTGGCGTTGAGCCGCATCCGCCAGCGGTACTTCTGAGTGATCGCCGACCACTCCAGCCCGGCCAGCAGGTCGAAGCCGGAGCCCGCGCCGCCGGTCAGCGTGGTGGCCGCTCCGGCGACCGCGACCATCCGGTTGATGACCTCGGCGGACTCCTTGTGCGCCTGCGCGACGAGCGTGCCCTCGACCCAGCGCCGGACCAGTTCGGGGTAGCCGACCCGGGTGAGGATCGGGGCCTGCACGCAGATGCCGGAGACGTCGAGGCGAATCTCCTCGAACGACGGGCAGTCGATCTCGACGCAGGGCTTCGGGGTGCCGCTCTCGGCCTGCGCCTCGGTCTGGAAGAAGCCTGCGCTGGTGTAGATGTCCTCGAAGGCGGGGCCCTTGGTGAAGCGGATGCCGCCCCGCCGGACGCCGACCTCGGGCAGGTCGATCAGGCCGTCCATCGACTCGGTCACACACAGGTCGTAGAAGGTCTCGCTCGGCGCGCACCAGCCGCCGGCGGCGACCAGCGACCCGCCGGACAGGCGCTGCTCGGTGCCCGCCCGGTTGAACATGTCCATGAACGACTCGTCGCTCATCCCCGACTCGGGGACGGTGAAGTCCTCCTCGAACGAGCGGGTGAAGGTGGCGACGTTGCTGCGGATGTAGGTGTTGGGCACCAACTGGCGGGGGAAGCCTGCCGCCTTGGCGATGAACGCCTTGGTGACGTCCTTCAGGTCGTCGAGGGGCTGACCGGTGGCGAACCCGGGCACCTCGGCGGCGGCGGTGATGGTGATCTCGCTCGACTTCTTCGGCACGACCACCGGCGTCGGGGGCAGACCCCGGACGCTGGGCTTGCTGCTGGCGGTCACGGTGTCGCCCGCTCCTTCCGAGGAGTCCTTCTCCTCCTGCTCGTCGGTGTCGTCCTCGTCCTCGGTCTCGTCTTCCGGCTCCTCGCTGGCGGGGGGCTCGGAGGTGGTGGCCGACGCTTGCGCGACGACCGCCTGGGCGGCCTCGATCCGGGCGCGCCGGTCGGCGGCGGCCTGCTCGCGGGCGTCGCGCTCGGTGGTCAGCGTGGTGATCGCGCCCGAGAGCCGCTCCATCTGCTCGACCTGCTCGTCGGTCAGGTCGTCCGGGTTCGCGGGAGCCAGGGCGGTGAACGCCGTCACCGCCTCGGCAGCGAGACGGTTGAGGTCCGCGACGCTCAGCGCGGTCAGGTCCTCCGGGAGTTCGAACACGGCAGTCTGCCTTCCTCGTTTGGAACAGGAATCGGGGAGCAGGGCTCTACCCGAGCGTGAGCGACGGCCAACTGCCAGCAGGTCACGCGATGGGTCGACGGTAGCGTCGACCCACCCCCGTGTGAAGGCGAACTGCTAGGACGAGTTCAGACCGGCGTGGATGCCTTGACCGGTCGCAGCGTCCCGCCCTTGGCGGCGCGGATGGCCGCCTGAGCGTCGGTCACGGCGTCGAAGCGCTGGACATGACCGTCCTTGAACCGCACCTCGTAGGCGACGTCGCGGCTCTTGTTCCCACAGTTGCATCCGATGGCTACTGCCCTCCCTCTCCGGCGGCGAGCACCGCCTCGACGGCGGCTCGGGCGCGGAGCCGTCGGGCGTGCCGCGCTTCGGCGTCGACAGTAGCCCGTGCGGCCTCGGCGCGTCGCTGCCGTCGCAGGAAGTCTCCGATGGCTCGACCGATCGACTCGGGCTCGGTGACCGACCCCGACGCCGGACCGGTCCCGGTGACGATGCCGGAGGCGACCAGAGCCGCTGGCTTGTGGTCCTCCATCGCCGCGCGCAACCGGGGGATCGGGAAGCCCGGGACGTTGACGGCGAGCGCGGCGACCAACTCCATCGAGCCTCCGACCCGACGCCAATCGCCCGACAGAGCGGCTGCGGCGAGGGCAGCCTTCTGCTCCGAGGTGACGCCGGGACGGAGGCGGCCTGCGACCCAGATGCCGAACTCGTCCTCACCCGCACAGACGTCGGCGACGACACACCCCGTGTTGTCATAGTGCTCCATCGCCGGAGCCGCGCGCAGGCTCGCCGCCGCGTGGCCGGTGCCCATCGTGATATGGCCGACCGCGATCTTCCAGTCGTCGCCGGTGCGCACCTCTCCGGTGTGGAAGTAGGCGTAGTCGGAGGAGGACTGCGGCGGCGTGACGCACACCCCGTCGAAGCCGATGTGGCAGGTCCCCCAGCCCGCGAGATGGCCGAACACCCGGTCGTCGGGGGTCACGGTGAGCGGCGTCAAGCGATCGAAGCGTGGGGAAACGAAGTCGCTACTCACGCTGGCGGACGCCGTCAACCCCGCCTCACACGGCTCACAACGGCTCGTCAGCGCTGGTCCGGCGATGCCGTCGTCCAGTGCGTGCGGCTGCCCGCGACCGGGCCAGGTCCCCGTCGCCGCCTTGTGCAACTTGGCGCAGAGCCCCGACAGCATGTGGGTGGGCACGTAGGCCGCGAGGTTGGTGCGGCAGCGCTCGAAGTCCCCGCCGGTGCCCCAGGCGATCTTCGCCGCGCCCTCACCGTGGGTCCAGTACGCCTTCAACTTCTTTGGCATCACGCCCGGGATGCCCGAGTCGTCGACCAAGAACTCCTCGACCTGCCCGCTCGTCTTCTCCTCCGCGCTCCGGGCGATCGCGGCGGGCGGGTCCTCGCCGATGATGTCGAAGGCGTGCTGCAGGCGACGACGCGCGGCGGCCTTCGCCTCGCCGCTCGCCTTGATGTCGGGGTAGTCCCCCGCCGCCTTGCGGGCACCCTCGACGTTGAAGGCGCCGTTGGGCTCGCGGTAGGGCAGCGCGTGGTCCTTCTTGTTCGCGGAGTAGCCCGCCTTGTAGTGCAGTGCCGTGGCGCGCGCCCACTGCTCGTCGGTGTAGTCGTCGATGGAGAAGTCGCTCCACGGCTTCGTGCTGACGCGGGGCTTGCCGCCGCCCTCGCCCCGCTGACCCGGCACCTCGTCGGAGTCGAGCAGGTCGTCGCGCGGGCGTCCACCGGCGGCGGTCAGCACCTCGGGCGGGTCCTCCTTCAGCGTCCGGTACGCCCCGCGCAGCGCGCGCGCGGCCTTCGCCTTCGCCTCGTCGCTGGCGTGGACCTGGTTGAAGCGACCCGCCGCCGCGTGGACGGCGTTGCGGTTCAGGGCGCCGCTGGGCTCGCGGATCGGCAGCCCGTAGCGCTGCTTCCCCTCCCCCTCGCCCTTGTCGAGGACGCAAGCCCGCTTCCACTGCTCGTCGGTGTAGTCGGCCTGAGTGAAGTCGCTCCACGGCTTGTCGCTGATCGCGAACTCCACGGTGGCGTAGGTGTCGGCCTCGGCGAGCACGTCCTCGATGTCGCTCTCGACCCAGGCGGCGAGTTCTCCGTCGACGGAGAAGCCCCACTCCTCCGGCGGCGGGCCGAGCGCGACGTACGCCTCCTGGAAGGCGGGGATCGAGCACAGAGTGGCGCCCGAGACGCGCCCGGCGGTCAGCACCATGACCGGGTTGGGCACCTCCATCGGCGACTTGTCCCCGACGTCGTTGCCGAACTCGTCCTCGAAGGAGAACTCGGCGCTGTCCACGTCGACGCTGACCCCGCGCAGCATCTGCTTGGCGATCTGGCGGATCGCCTCGTCGGCGGTCTCGTGGGTGTCGAACATGCCCCAGGCGCGGATCAGCGGGGTGCCGTCCTGGTCGGCGCGCGTCGCCTGCAGGATGTTCGCCACCCGGACCGCGCCGTCATGGCCGCTCGCGGTGGCGTCCTGGTAGTGCAGGGGCACCGGCAGGTCGCGGAAGGAGAGCGCCCCCTCGCTGAACTTGCGCCGGTCCCCGCTCATCACCGCCTCGGGAGCGAGCACGCCGTGCCACGGGATGCTCGTCTCGGGGTCGAGGTCGCCGTAGTCGGTGTCGTCGTCCATCGCGTACTCCTGACCTGTGGAGGTGCTCGCCACCCCGTTGCTTCCCAGTGGGTAGATGTCGCCGTGGTTGTCGCCCCACCACAGCGCCAGCCGGTCGAAGGTCACGGTGCCGTCGTAGTCGGGGGCGTCGTCGTAGGACAGCGTCACGTGCGGGGTGTAGTTGGGGAACTGCTGGACCGATCCGACCGCCTCTTGGATCGGCTGCTGCGCCAGCAGCAGGTCCCGCACTCGGGTGGGAGCACCGGGGTCCAGGAAGGCGACGTGGGCACCGTCGTCGCCGAGCGAGCCTGTCTTCGTGACGGTCGCGTTGAAGGGGTCCGTGTGGGCGGCGACGGTCTTCAACGCGTCCCGGATCAGGCCGTGGTCGGCGGTCGACTCCGTGCTGTCGCCCATCCAGCACAGCGTCAGGTGCTTGTCCTCCTCCCCGACGTTGCGGATCGGGTCGGCCTCGTGCGGCAGCGCCACGATGACAGCGCCGTCGTGGCTGTCGTCGGCGCCAGCCGCTGTCAGCGAGCCTCGGGCCTCGATCCGCAGGGTGCAGCGGCAGTTGATGGTCTCGCCGGGGGGCAGCCGGGGGTCGCCGGGATACCGCCCGGAGTGCTCCCCGACCCGGAAGTGGCGGTTCAGCGGGACGGTCTGGCCGTCGGCGAGGGCGTGGGTGTGCCGGACTCGCTCGTCCTGCATCGACACCCACTCCTTGGCCCATCCACGAGTCGAGACGCCCGTCTCACGAGCGACGGCGCGGGCGGCCTGCAACCGGCCAGCGTTCAGCGCCGGGGTCGTCTCGGTCCGGGCGATCCGGTTGGCGCGGACGGGCACATCGACCAGGGCGCGCACTCGGGCGGCGAGTTCCTCGTCGCTCTCCGAGGCGGCGATCCCCTCCGCGAGGCTGCGGCGCAGCGTGCGGAACAGGTCGTCGGGGATGTCGAGGAGGCGGTTGCGGACGGTGCGCAGGTAGCGCTCCGCGTTCTCCCGTGCCTCCGTGCTGGTGCGCGGGGTCGCGGCGCTGAGGGTGTCCCGCAGGGCCGTCGCCTGCGTGTCGTAGGCGCGCGCAAACACCTCGCGCAGCGCGGGCAGCAGGTCGACGTCGACCGCGCGCTCCCAGACGTCGGCGGTGACGTCCTCGCCCTGGCGCACCGCCGCCACGATCTCATCGAGGAAGGAGCGGTAGGCGGCGCTCGTCGCCCGCGACACCTCGCGCTCGGCCTTGCGGACGAGCAGGTTGTCGGCGACCTGGTCCGCGAGGCTGCTCACGTCGCTCCCGCGAACGCGTGCTCGACCTCGTCGGGATCGAGGACGAACAGCACCCGGTGCAGCAGTTCGGGGTCGTGGTCGAGGCCGGAGTAGAGGACCGCACGGGTGTAGGCGTCGAGCCGGGTGTGCAGGGCGCTGGGGTCGAGCCCGCACAGTCTCGCGACGCGCGGCACCGCGACCCAGGCATCCTTCAGCGCCTCATCGGCCTCGGGTGCCGTACAGACCCGCATCTGCTTGCCCCGCCGGTCGATCCGGTTGCGGGCGCGTTCGAGGGCGCGCATCGCGAGCACCTCGCAGGCGGCGAGCACCATGTTGACCTTGTCTTCGGCGGCGGCGGCGGCGGGAGCCGGGTTGGTGCGCCCGTTGTTGCGGGGGCGACCGATCTGCTCGACCTCACGGCGCTGCGAGGGGTTGCGCTGCAGCCCCCGGGTGTTCTCCCGCTCGGCGGGCAGCACCCGGCGCTCGTCGGGGGGCGGCACGACCGGCGCGGCCCGCTGCGCCTCCGGGGTCGAGATCTCCTCCTCGCTGACCATCGGGTCGGACTGGTCGGCGACCGTGGAGTAACGGGGCTGCACCTCGATGCCCAGCAGCCGCAGCGCCCCGGCGGTCAGGTCGGAGTTGGTGATGCCCATCGCCATCTTGCGCAGCACCGCGCCGCGCATGTCCTCGCTGGTGGGCTTGTCGTACTCGGAGAAGCCCGTCTCTCGGCGCAGCGCCTCCCCGCTGATCTCCAGTCGGTCATACAACTGGATCGCCTCGGCGGAGTGGTTGGGGCGGGTGCGCAGCGCGGAGGTGTCGGCCCGGACGTAGAAGTCCGCCCACGACTTGACGTGCTGCTTGCGCAGCACCGGCCACAGGTAGAACCGCGTCAAGGCGTCGCAGAGCAGGTTGCAGGCGGGCTCGATGTGCACCTTGATGGCCGACTCGTCCACCTGCCAGGACGCCCAGTGGTTGCTGTCGCCCTGCCCCAGCATCACCTCCGGCGGCAGATCCATGCCCAGCGCGAGCCGCCGGATGGCTTCGTCCCGCAGCGACTGGGCGGCGGCGTCGAAGGGGGTCGAGAAGGTCATGTGCTGGGCCGCGCTGATGGTCGCGGCGGGCGCCTTGACGACGATCGGCACCACCGCCGCCGCGCTGCCCCGGTCCTCGATCGGGGTGAGGATCGCCTCGGTCAGCGCGACCATGAACGGGTCGGTGGCCGGGTCGGCGGGGTCGACGCCGTTGTTGGGGGTGGCGAAGGTCATCTCGCTGGGCAGCAGCAGCAGACCCGCGCCGCCGAGGCGGGAGTCGATGGTGGCGGCGACGTGCTTGGTGAGTTGGACGATCTCGCTCAGGATCGGCAGCACCGCACGACAGGGGCTGTCGGCCTCGTAGAAGGAGCGGGGGTGGGGGCGCCAGACCCTCATCACCATCGCGTCGCCGCTCAGCGGGCGCTTCTCGCCGTCCCCCCGTTCGAGCACCCAGCGGCTGTCGCCCAGCCGCTTGATCTCGTCGGTGGAGACGGTCATCCACTCGTCGGGCTCGTCGCCCCGCTGCGGCTCGGCGATCAGGTACGTCTCGCCGGGCACCGAGAGGTGGATGCCGTAGGTGTTGAGCATCTGCGAGCGCCCGGTGGCGCTGCCGAACAGCCCCTCGACGGCCTCGTACGCGGGGCCGGAGGTCAGGTCCTTCTGTCCCTGAGAGGTGTCGGTGGTCGCGTGCAACTCGACCCGCGACAGGGCGCTGCCGACCCAGTTCGCCCCGAACCGCAGTTCGCCCACGGTGTCGTAGAACTCCCACGCCCGGCGCTGCCAGTCCTTCGTGACCTCGTACCGCTTGGTCCGCAGCGTCCGGCGCTGGCTCGCGGGAATCTCTACCGCCGCAGCGACCAGGGCGGTTGAATCTTCAACCACCTCGACCGGTGGGCGAGCGACTTTCGTCCTCGGCACCGCAACTCCTCCGCCTCGGGTCCGTCCGCAGACTAAGCCGAACCCGAGGCGTCGGTCACGCGAGTGCTAGGGGATCGCCTCGTCGATCACTCGCCGGAGGAACCGCTCGCGGGGCACATCTCCTCGTGCTCGCTCGATCCGCGCGAGCAGGTCGGGGTCGACGCGCAGGTTGATCTGCCGCAGCGGCTCGACCTCGTCGGGCTCGATGATGGCGTCGACCGCTCGCTGAGCGGCGACGGCGCGCCGAATCGTGCCCTGGGTGATCTCGCTGATCTCACCGATCTCGCTCACTTGTCCTCACCTCCCTCCTCACTCCCGTCCTCGTCGTGGAAGACGAGCCATGACGCGACGTACGCCCCAGCCATCCAGGAGTTGAACGCCCACCAACTCCAGTGCAGGTGAGACAGGACTCCCCACGCTCCGACGAGCAGCACGGTCCAGGGCGCGAAGCACCAGGGGCAGTGCAGCAGCAGCCACCAGCCCCCCAGTCGGTCGGAGTTCGCGTCCCAGAGGTTGCGCAAGCGCTCGACGGGGGGCCAGTGGTCGTTGACCACGAGCCGCGTCAGCCGCCCGGCGCTGAGCACGCCCACGATCACCGCGAGCACGAAGTAGCCCGGCGGCACTCCCCACAGCGTCATTCCCGCTTCCTCGCTCGCCATCGACCCACCACGTCGAGGACGTGCACGTAGACGACCCCGCCCACGACTCCCGAGGCGAACCCGACGACGACCGCCTCGAACAGGCTCAACTCGACTCCCTGTGTGCTCACGCGCGGGTGAGCGTCTTCATCAGCCGGGGAAGGTCCCCGAGTTGCCGGTCGAAGGGGAGCGGCTCGACGGGGCCCCAGACGATCCCCCCCTCGGTGCGGGTGTAGGGCTGCATGTCGCAGTACGTGGGGCCGTCGGGGGCGTAGCAGAGCGCCATCAGCGCCTCGGTGACGCGCTCGTCCCCCGCCTCCGCCCGCGCCTGCAGGTCACCATGGCGCACGCCCTCGCTCTCGAAGTCGCCCGGTTCGTAGCAGCGGTGCCACGTGTCGGCCCCCACGGCGACATGGTTGACCCGACCGAACATCCCCGAGAGCCGGAGGGCGATAAGACCCTCCAAGACCTCGGTGACGTTGCCGTCGTGGGGCACCATCCCCGCCCTGTTGTCGTCGGTGCCGAACACCACACACCCGGTCGCTCCCCCCGTCTGCTCGACCATGTCGCGCATCAAGACGAAGAAGAACCCCGGTGGGGGGGGAGTCGCCCCCACGACCTCCTCGATGACGAGCGGGATGGTCCCCTCTCTCATGGCCGTGTGCATGAAGCCCGCGAGCGCCTGGATGCCCTCACTCATGGTCACGCCCGCACTCGGGGAGTCCGCAGCCGCCCGCGACGATGTTGTCGACCACCTCTTTGATCCGTGCGAGGTCGTTGTCGCCACGAAACAGCGCCCGCGACTGCACGGGAGTGAGGCCGAGACGCGCCTCCGCGAGGGCCTCGATCTGGTGGCCCCAGATGACCGCCCCCCCCGGGCTCGTCATCGCGTCGTAGCCCGAGACGACGTAGCCGTCGAGCACGAGGCGGTGCCCCGCGAAGCAGGCGGCGGTGCCGCAGACTCCGCGCCCCTCGTCGTACCAGGGCAGACACCACGAGTCCTGCCGCCAGCCGAGCGCTCCCTCGGGCAGTGAGGTCGCATCACCCAGCCCGGCGGCCTCGGTCACGGCGTCGAGGGTCTCGTACAACAGGTCGGCGTGCGCGGTCACCGCTGCGCCCCGCTCAGCGCGTCGATGGCCGCGAGCCAAGCCCTGCTCATGTCGCGCGGGTCCTCCGCTCCCTCGCGCAGGCCCTCCTGCACTTCGGAGGGCAAGTCGTCGGGGAAAGAGAACCAGTAGGTCCGGTAGGTCGCGTCGAACTCGTCGTCGGCATCGCGCAGGTAGGCGGAGTGCCGCGTCGCCGCCTCGCCGTGGCAAGCGAGACACAGGTCGGTGCCGTCATGGAAGTGCTCGCGGTTCCCCCCTCCGTTGCGGGTGTAGACGGTCAGGACGGGGGGTCCGTCGGGCTGCTTCTCCACCCACGCGTCGCGCAGCCGGAGGTCGAGGATCGGCTGGACATATGCCGTGGCGGTGTCTATGTCGGGCTGCTCGTAGGCGAGCACGGCGAGCAGCAGCCCCATCCTCTCTTGGCGGTCGGGGTCGGCGAAGACCAGGTCGAACATGCTCATGTCGCTCCTTCGGGTAGTAGTTGCCCGCACGCAGGACAGCGTGGGGGCTCGGGCGGGGGTGGGGGAGGCGGGGGATGGTTGAGGGCGTGTACGCCCCGGCTATGGCCGCAGAAGCACGTCTGCCAGACGTCGGAGAGCGTGGGATGGGGCTCCCAGCCCTCGCACGCCCGTCCGCAGACGGGCTTCGCTTCGCACGGCCCGACGGGCAGGGTGCGGACTTTTCCCGCTTTCACCCCCAGTCGCCCCGGAACTTCCCCGCCGCGATCGCGTCCACGATCTCCTTCAGGTCCTGCAGGGAGTTGTTGGCCGAGAACAGGGTGGACGCCTCCCACTCGGTCAGCCCCAGGCGCTGCATCGCTTCCGGCGACACGCTGCCCGCGCTCAGGAGGCACTTGTCGAGCAGGATGTACGACCTGCCCTCGTCGTAGACCAACCGTCCGCCCTCGATGAGGAGGGCGTGCCCGGCGTAGCAGCAGGTCGTGCCGCACCACTCCCCGGTCGCCGCCTGCCGTCGCTCCGCGCGCTCCATCACCTCCTCGGAACCGTCGTCGTCGGGGTCTTCGAACCGGAGCCAGTCCTGCTGGTTCCAGGTGCCGAGAATGTCGGCCGCGACCACGGCGTCGAGGGTGCCGTACAGCAGGTCTTTGTTCAGGGCGGGGGGCTCCAGGGGGTCGTAGTTCTTCATCAGGTCTCTCCTGTCGGTCGGGCGATCGCCTGGATGCGATCGGCGAGGTCGTGGAGCACGCAGGGTGTGCACCACATCGTGCGGTCGTCGCTGTGGACCTCTCGGCAGGTCCCGTACGGCTCCTCTTGAGCGAAGCAGGACTGCTCGATGGCGAGCGCGATCAGGTCCACGAACACCGGGCGCAGCCGGGCGAGCATCTGCGAGTCGGCGCGCCACGACAAGATGCCGTAGACGACGGTGCCCGGCGTGCTCGCCTCGGCGATCAGGCCGGTCGGGTCGCTCATGTCGCCTTCTTGGGTCGTCCGCGTCCCCGCACCGCGACCGCGCCCATCGCCCGGTCGAGCGCGGCACCCAAGATGAGCCCCCGGTTCCCCTCGACCCGTCCCAGCCCCCGCGTCGCGTAGCCCCGGGGCGGGGTGTAGCGGGAGTCGATCTTGCGCAGGAAGGTGTGGCCCCTGTGCGAGGTGATCGCGTAGAAGTCGTGCCGGATCATCCCCACCCCGGTCTCGGGGTCGATGCAGCGGTCGCACTCCATCCGCCGGTAGGCGTAGGTGGTGTTGCCCTGATGGGGGTAGAAGCCCTCCTCGTTCCGACTGTCCACGACCCGCCAGGGCTCGGCGGTGACGAACCGGTGCTGCGACCCCCGGCATTCGAGGTAGCCGTCGGGCATCTCGTCGGCGATCTTCAAGAACTCCTCGACGGCGTCGTTGCCCGCCGCGCGCACCGCTCTCACCGACTCACCAGGGTCAGGTAGCCCTGCACGGTGTCGAGGTCGACCGCGAGCACGGTGGTGAAGTCGGCTCCCTCGATGTAGTCCATCGTCTCGCGCAGCACGAGCGCGGGGCCGTGGATGCCCGGCTGCGCACCCGGCGCGTAGAGCATCGAGGCGCGGTCGTTGCGCGCCCAGGCGTGGTACAGACCCATCTCGTCCACGGCGAGCACCAAGTTGCCCAGGTGTGGCTGCGTCAGCCTCGTGCGGACCCGCTCGATGTAGCGGCACTCGCCCCCGATCGCGGCGACCATCCCCTGCCAGTCCCCGCGATCGAGGGTGATGCGGGTGATCGGCTCCGAGGGGTCGACGGGGATCAACAGCGCGTCCATGAGCGTCCTTTCGGGGTTCGTCTCACGATGTGTACGTCCTCTCAGGTTCTGCGGGTCTCAGCCCGTCTTTTCGGCTAATCCTGAGAGCCGTGCGGTCCCGGCGGGGCACGTCTCTCAGCATCCTCTTGGCTCGAAAGCCCTCACGGCGTCACACTCCACCCCCGCGCTCGCTGCGTGTCTTACTCACTCGAAACGGCTCCCCACGCGAGTGCCAAAAAGAGCCATCCGGCGAGGTATGCGAGCGTTTTTGTCGCCGGTCCACGCGGTTCGCGGTATCCCACGACGAGCATCCACCCACCAAGTACGCCAAAAAGAAGCGCCCCGATGATGCGTGAGGTCATGGCTTGGGTCTGAGTGTGAGCGTCATAACAAATGATAACACGCGTTACCGAGGATGCGCACGCGGAGGTCCGGTTGAAGACCGTGGTGGATCAGGCGGGAAGGTGGGTGTGACTAGGGTAAATGGTGTAAAAACCTGGCTGGTGCAACCGGGCAATTCCGCGCCCTGCCGACCCCCCGACCATGATCATCTTTTCGCCACCCACCCCCCGTTTACATAGTTCGACGATCTATCTGGACGCCCCATTGAATAGCCAAACTATATAGCCCCACTAGATAGTCGGACTATGCAAAGTAGATAGCGCGGCTATATGATCTGCATAGTCCGGCTATCTAAATACCGTTATCATACCGTGATCATACCCGTGCTTGAATGAAACGGTTCAAGTGTATAGACTCGACTCATGCGAGTCACCCAGTCACCAGCGGCCAGTCGGACCGCGCTGTGGATACTCGCAGAAGGAGTCATCATGTTGGATCTCACGTTCGTGCGCGGCACCCTCATTGCTGATGAGGGAGTGGACGCGTACGTGTGCAGTGTCGGCGCGCTTCCCGGTGGGGTGTCGTTCGCGTACTACGGGCGGGCGGTGGACGTGCTGGAGGGCGACGTCGCTGAGTTCGCCGAGGGTGACGGGGTCGACGTCACGGGGGTGCGGTCGGTACTCGCGACCCGGTACGCGCGGCCCACCGAGACTGGGGACTACGTGCTCGCCCACTTGGCATTCGAGCGCAAGGGACGCACGTTCGACACGCTGGGCCCGCGGGACTTGGTCGTCGTCTCGCGCGTCGGGACCGATACCGTCGCCCGGTACTGCGGGCATGACGCGTGCATCGAGCGGCTGGGCGGGAAGCACATCCCCGACCGGATCGACAAAGTGGGCGCGACGTACTGCAAGGGTCGCGAGGGTGACGGCGACGCGACCCGGCGGGACCGGAAGGATGCGACGCCGGTGGAGCGGGGACACCGCTACTTGACCCAGCGGGAGTACGCGGCAACCGTCGCCGTTGAGGGCGCCGACGTCGCGTGATGCTGACGGTTCGGCCCGGGGCGCGAGTCCCGGGCCGTTCCGCCGGATCACGAGATCTCGGGACCGACAACCACCCAGGAGTCATCATGCCCACCACCAGCCGCGCGGGAGCGATCTTCAGCGCCTGCCTCAGGGCTCACGCCGATGGCGCGCGCGCGTCCGACCTGCCCCCCGACACCGACCTGTGGGAGGCCGTGACGGGCCTCCTGATCGCGTACGTGGACGACGAGGAGGCGACGGCGATCACCTTCCTCACCAACGAGGATGTCCGGCTCGTGCTGCTGCTCCTCCTGCAGTTCTCCGACCTGGAGGTGGAGTGAGATGAAGAACCTCTGTCTGCTGATGTGGTCGCTGGTGCCGCTGGTGCTCGCCTTCCAGGTGGGCTGGCAACTCGGGAGCCAGTCGTGAGGGCGGGCGGGCGCTGGTGCCCCTGGTGCCAGTGCTGGGCGATCGCCTGCGCCGACGTGGCGGGGCACGACATCGTCTGGTACGTGGCGACGCCGCCTCCCCGCCAGCGGTCGGTGGTGGGGACCACGCTGGTCGCGGTCTTCACCGTCCTCGTCATCCTCCCGGTGCTCGTGGCCATGCTGCTCGCGGGCCTGATCGGCCTGGGGGGGTTGCTCGGATGAGGAACCTCACCAAGGCGCAGGCCGTCGCCGCGTACCGCAAGGTCTGCGCCAGCCTGGGCGAGACCCCTCACCCCGAGGTCGTGGAGCAGGGCATGACCTGGCCCGGTGGTCCGGTCCTCTGCCGGGACTTCGGGTTCCTGTCCGTCACCCGATGGGCCGTCGTCTGGGAGGAGGGCCCGTGGGAATGGGCCCTCGGCCTGGGTCCAGACACCTCCAAGGCGGTGTTCGTGGAGCCGGTCACGACCTGGGCCCTCGGGCTCTACCCGTCCTGACGATCCGCCTGGCTGGCGACAAGGAGCGCCAGCCTCACGGGACGCCAGGGCGCACCAGCGCCCTCCCAAGCAGCATCAGGAGTCATCCCATGAGGATCAGCACCACGCACACCCTGGACGGGACCGAGGTCGTTCCCGGCCTGCTCGTCTGGGACTACGACATGCGACCCCGCCGGGTCGGGGAGGTCGCCTTCCGCAGCCACGGCACGACCTGGTACGAGATGTTCGACCTCGACACCGGGCGGCGCGGGAGCGACATGGACCCGAGCCGGATGTGGTTCCGCCACCCCGCCACGGGGCGGAAGGTCCCGGCATGAGGCGCCTCGTCGTCGCCGGGCTGGTCGCCGCCAGCCTGGCGGCGGGAGCCGTGGGCGGCAACCTGCTGCCCCGGCCTGAGGCACCCGTCCGCGCCTGCGCCACCGAGGACGACCCCGGCCCGTGCCACTGGGACGCCCAGACCCAGGGCAACGGGCTGGGGCGCTCCTTCGACAGCGCCCCCTACTGCATGGTCGAGCGCGACCAGCCCGCGTTCCTGACCGTGGTCGGGCCTGCCGGGGGGACGGTGAGCGTGGACGGGCGGTCCGCCGGGCGCCTGGTCGCGATCGCCGGGCAGTACTCCGACGAGGTACGCCCGGACGCCGACCCGTACGGGGCGATCCTCTACAACGTCGCGGGCGGCGAGGACGTCCGCGTGGACGACTTCCCTTGTGAGACGACCTAGGCCGATGGCGACGTCCTACCCGCACTGCGCGGGCTGCGGGGAGAGCCGGGGAGCCTGGTACGAGAGCCAGGTCCCCGGGTTCCTCTGCGCGTCGTGCCTGCATCAGGCGGACTGGGACGACCCGGACATGGGCGGCCACACCAGGGGCGAGAACCTCGCCTGGGCTCGCTTGTACGGGGAGTTCCTCTACACCCACTGCGCCTGGTGCGGGGACTACATGTTCGCCAACCAGGAGCCGTCCCGCCGCTACGTCCACGACGCCTGCAAGGCGGGCTACCGGGTGGAGAAGGCGCGTCCGAGACCACCTCTCGACCTCTGCCTGACCTGCTTCCAGGTCCGCACCCGAACCGGAGCCTGCGCGTGCACCGACTAGCCCAGAGGCCACGCCGTGCGGCTCCTGCCAAGGCGCAGGAGCCGTGCGGGGGCACCTCTGTTCCGAGGTCCAGCCCACCACACCTACCACCCAGGAGTCACCATGACCCACCGATCCGCCCTACCCGACGACCCGTCGGACAGCCCTCGGCTGCACCTCGCCGAGGTGGTCTCCTCGTCCAACGGCGCCTGCGAGGACTGGCCCTGCTGCGGGCACGAACGAGGGGACTGCTTTGGCGGCCTCTACGGCAGCGACGAGGCCATCAAGGCCCGCGTCCAGGCCCGCTGGGACGACCCCGACATCGACCCGATCGACCCGATGTACGACGAGGAGGGGTGGTGACGATGGCCGACTGGCGGATTCACGAGAGGCACGTCGCCAAGTCATCGAGGCTGTGGGTCAACACCTCGCCAGGCCCGCACAGCGACGGGAAGCCGGTCGTCCACCTGTCCATCTGCCAGCACGTCCGCAACCATCACCGGGTCAACGGCCTGCACGGGTGGTGGACCGCGCCGATCGACCTGCTGCCCGCTCTGGTCGACCACGTCGTCGCCACCGACGACCGGATGAAGGAGACGATCCACCTCTGCGTCGCCTGCGTGGTCTACGACGCCGACACCCTGCGCACGGCCCAGAAAGGGGGCTGAGACATCCCACAAAACGAGTCTGGGGCTGGCGTGTCGTTCTCGGCCCGCCAGCCCGCTCGTCCAGCACTTTGTATACCGCGAGGCCAGTTGCGCTTCCCCGGACGCAGTGTATAGACTTGACTTATGCGCGGCCAGTCCGAGTCCCGCCCCCAATCCGAGGAGTCATCCATGACCGATCCGATCCGCCCACCGCACGAGCCCTACTACGACGACTACTCCCAGCGGGACTACCGCCCCGAGGGCTGGGACTTCGCCGAAGCCATCCGCGTGCTGCGGGGGGTGACCGGCGCAGCGGGCCAGACGTTGACGAAGCACGTCGCCGTCAGCGCCCAAGCGGCGTACATGGTCGCGTGGGGACGCTACGACAGCCTCACGACGAACCTTCTCGACATCGCGAGCGAGGACAACACCGACAACGAGGTCGAACAGTTCGAGCAAGCCCTGCTCGCCCGCAACATCCACGACTGAACCCAAGGAGTCATCCATGAACGAACCGACCACGATCGCCCTGCACCCCGACTTCGGGGTCAGCAGCGACGTCACCCTCTACCGGGGCCATCAGAACCGCCCCTACGTCGGCGGCCACTGGGTCGACCCGCTGCACAAGATGCGTGTCTACGCGAACCTCCCCGCCGACGAGGTCACGGTCTGCGTGGCGCGCCAGCCCGTCGAGTGAGCGACCGCCTGCTCCGCCGCCACGTCGCCAAGGTCAGCGGCTCGGTCATCGCGATCTGGCGGACCGGGGACACCTGGGCGCTCGTCTGCGAGACCCACAGCCACGCCATCGCGCCGGAGTCCCAGTACGAGGCGTATGCGTGGGCGAGCCAGTCTCACGAGTGGTGTCCGGGATGCAAGCGGCTCTGAGGGCTGCGTCTCGCCTCCGGCTGAGTGCCGGGGGCGGGTCGGAGGGCTCAGACCTCCCGGTGGGCACGGTGCCCACCGACGATCCGCCGGAAGGACGATTTCCCATGACGCACGACACCGAGGTCGGAAACGACCTCACCGAGCACCTGCCGGAGGGCCGTGACCCCGACATCGCCTGGCTGCTCGTCGCCGCGCCCAAAGCCCGGGTGCAGCCCTACCTGTACGACCACGCGGTCGTGGTCGGCGACACCGAGGGCGAGGGGTACGGGCCGCTGACCCTGGTCGTGGTCTGCGGACGGGCCGGGCGCGCCGACGCGGCTCCCCTCGCCCGCTACCAGGCCGACCGGCTGCGCTCAGGGCTGTACGTGACCCGGCAGTTCGGCTCCTACGCCGCCGCCTACGAGGCCGCCGGGCGCTTCCATACCGAGGGGGTGCTGTAGTGCCCTGGGAGTGCGACGGGTGCGGGGCGATGTACGACGACCCCGACAGCGCCGAGGCACTCGCCCACTTCACCTCGGCGCGCCAGCCGGGGTGCTGGGGGCTGATGGAGGTCGGCGGTCCGGCATGGAGCGACTTCCACGCCGGGATCGCGCACCCGATGGGGCTGGTGGTTCGCGGCATCGAGCAGGCGGCGATGGACACGGGGGCGATCGTCGAGGTGCTGCGGAGCCGGAGGTGAGCGTGACGTCCGTCCCGGGGTTGGGGGACGGGACGGACGTCGCTCTGACCTTCGGCACCAGACCGAGGGCGAATGAAGGAGGAGGCGCCATGTGCGCAGCCTGTGACACCCGCCGGGACGCCATCGAGCCTCGCATGAGGCCGATGCGACCCTTCTCCGAGCCCGTCGTAGTGGACTTCGGGTTCGGAGGGATGCTGCTCGACGTCCCGCCGGAGGCCGAGGAGTATGTCGACCTTCCCAACGGACCCCAGCGGAACCTTATCCGGGGCTGCGGACCCCTGCTCGCGGGCGGCTGGATCGCGATCGAGGCTCGCCTGGCCGAGAACGTCGGCCTGTTCGACGGGAGGGTCTGGGAGGTCCGGCGCTTCTACCGGGCCACCCACCGGGGTGAGGCGCTCGACAACCTCGATCTGTGGG